>Ga0209208_10007386_pt1 | contig 14900 bp, 15 predicted proteins | sample S1TSphfallax_3_FD_187694 | JGI IMG/M metagenome (GOLD analysis project Ga0209208, IMG submission 187694) | Host-associated microbial communities from peat moss isolated from Minnesota, USA - S1T2_Fd - Sphagnum fallax MG (SPAdes) (version 2) | ecosystem: Host-associated > Plants > Peat moss >...
AGAAGATGTAGTCGACGAATTGAAAGAGATCGCCCCCCTGCTCGGCGTCTCAGGGTACCAACCCCTGATACGCAACTACATCGGCCAGGGGCTACGCAGGGACCTGTCGGAATTGCTGAACAGTCCGATTGAGAAAATTGCCGAGAGTCTGCGCAAGCAAGGCGTCGAGGAAGAAGTGATTGCTGCCGCAATCGCAGATTGGCAAAGCACGCCTACACCCGCTCCCGCGAAGAGCGAACCTGTCGCAGTTTCAGCCTGACCGAACCGTGACAACGCGCCTATGGCTGTGTGAATTCGACGATGCGGTTGTTCCCGGCGTCGGCGACGAAGATTTCATCGCCGCTCTTGCCCTCGTAGACGGCGATGCCGATGGGAATGCTGAGGCCGGTGCCGAACGAAGCGCGAAAGGGCTGAAGGCCCGACATCTCGGCTGCAGCCCTCTCTTCATGCGATTGCCCTGCGAACCGCCGTTGCACAGAATTATCTCAATTCGGCGTACAATGGAATGAAACAAGGCAACACCGCCTGCAATTCCCGCGCTCCACTGGAATTGGACACGAATTGCCAGCGAAAAGTGGCGCAAAAGCGCGCAAAACACGCCAGGTAACCTGCCCCTAAACAACCGGGAATCAATCATTTATTGAAGGTTTTCCAGAAAAACACCCCACTCCCCGGTATTTCGTCCAGGTTCGCTTGATTTTCGCTGGCGAAGGTTGCATCCCCAGTGCTCGCAAATTCCGTTAGGCTGCGCGTGTATCCTGCTGCTCTGGAGACTCGAATGCCCCTGAATCGCCTTTGCCGCACCGCTGTCGGTTTTTTCCTGTTCGCAGTCGTTGGCCTCGCGCAGAATGCCGCGCCAGATACGTCGGCCTCCGATGAGGCCGCGGGCAAGCTGTGGTGGGCGCATGTGCAGTATCTGGCCAGCAACGCGATGCGGGGTCGCCAGACGGGCAGCCCCGAATACCTGAAAGCCGCAGCCTACGTTGTGGACCAGTTCAAAGCCGACGGACTGAAGCCGGCGGGCGTGGCCGGAAGCTGGTATCAGCCGGTGCATTTCGATGTGCAGCGCGTCCTGGCGGATAAGTCCTCCATCGGCCTGGTCATCGACGGCAAGCCGACGCATCTGGTGCTGGGCCAGGATGCCATCCTTGGCACACGCTCGCCGCAGCCGAAGACTATCGACGCGCCGCTGGTCTTTATCGGCTACGGCCTGCATCTGCCGGAGGCGAAATACGACGACTTCGACTCGGCCGAGCTGCCGATGGCCGCGCTCAAGGGCAAGATCGTCGTCTACATCAACGGCGGCCCGGCCGATCTGCCGGGACCACTCAAGTCCTTCGCCCGCACCTCGCCCTTCATCAAGGCCATCCGCGAGGCCGGCGCGGTAGGCGCGATCTCCATTCCCACGCCAAAGTCGATGGACTTCGGCTGGGCGCGCGTGGCGAGTTCCGCTTCGCAGCCAGGAATGCGCCTGGCGCCGACGCCCGACGAGCTGGAGATTGCCAAGCGGCATCCGGCGCTTGCCAACGACCATGACGAGCTCTTCACAGCGTCGTTCAACCCGGCAGAAGCGGAAAAGCTCTTCGCCGGCACCGGCCACACCTTTGCCGAGCTGCTGGCTCTCGCCGATGCGCAAAAGCCGCTCCCGCGCTTTGCCCTCGGCAAGAACTTCACCGCTTCTGTGACCACAGAAGTAACCCATGTCGAGTCGCCCAACATCGCTGCGAAGCTCGAAGGCTCCGACCCCAAACTCAAGAAGGAGTATGTGCTGGTTTCGGCGCACCTGGACCATCTGGGCGTCGGCGAGCCGATCCACGGCAAGACCATCTATGCGGGCGCGATGGACGATGCTTCCGGAGTGGCTACGGTCCTCGAAGTCGCCAAGAAGTTCAGCGCCGCGAAGACCCGGCCGAAACGCTCCATGCTCTTTCTCGTCTTTACGGCGGAGGAAAAAGGGCTGCTGGGCTCGCGTTACTACGCCAGTCACCCGACGGTGCCGGAGAGCGCCATCGACGCCGATCTGAACCTCGACATGTTTATGCCGATTTTTCCGCTCAAGAAGCTGCACGTCCAGGGCCTGGAGCAATCGACGCTGGCCGACCAGGCGCGGGCGGTGGGCGCCGAACACGGCATCGAGATCGCCGTCGACCCGGAGCCGGACCGCAACTCGTTTATCCGCACCGACCAATACAGCTTTGTGCAGGCGGGCATACCGGCCTTGGCCTTCAAATTCGGCTGGACGGCTGGATCGCCGGAATACAAGGCCTGGCGGGGCTGGCTCGCGCTCCGCTACCACTCGACGGACGACGACCTGACGCAGCCGGTGGATTTTGCGGCCGCCGCGCAGTTCAACAGCTTCCTCGCCGACCTGGCGCGCCGGGTAGCCGACGACCCCAGCACTCCGCATTACCTCGACACCAGCTTTTTCAAGCGGTTTGAAACCGGGAGGTAGTCCCGCATTCTGCGTGACAATGCTGTTCCCATTTCAGGTTTGGATCGGGAAAGACTCGGCCGGAATACCCCTTTCTACTGGTTTTGAGCAGTCTTTTCGGCTAGGCTGTAGGTGGAGCTGGCGATGGCAACTCTGGAAGAATCCCAATCCGTGCTCAGGCGTCTAAGTCCGACCAGCGAAAAAGTCGAACGAGCCATCCGCGTGGCAATTGAGACAGCCGAACCCTCACGTGTTTTCCTGTTCGGTTCATGGCCAAGAGGTGAAGCAGCTTGGGACAGCGACCTCGACTTGGCGGTGCTGGTCCCGGATTCCGCTGCCGAGCAACTTGGTCAGATTCGCAAACAGTTGCGTCGCAAGTTGGATGAAATTCCGATGACTGTCGATCTGATCCTGGCGACTGAATCCTACGCACGAACGTTTTCCGGCTCGATCAATAGCATTTTTCACACGATCATGGAACGAGGTTGTTTGGCTTATGAGCGGGAACCAGACGCCAACCGTGGAAGCTCTGCTGCATAAAGCGGCCTCAGACTAAGAAGTTCTGCAATTCGACACCATATCGGATTCGATCATTGGCTTTCATGCTCAGCAAGCGGTGGAAAAGCTGATGAAGGCGCTTCTGACCCAGCTCAAGGTTCCTTACGAATTCACGCACAGCTTGAATCGTCTCCTGATTCTTCTGGAGAGCCACGGCGAGTACCTGCCGACGACCGCGTTGACCTTAGGCGAATTAACCGATTTCGCCATTGAATATAGATACTCCTACCTGCCGCCAACGCTTTCTGAGGACAGGCAAGAGCTGGTGGAGTCAGTACGTATCCTTCGGGAACACATTTCCGCCCGCATCGCCGCCCTCGCCACTCAACCGTAACTTTCGTTTCACCCTCATCGCTTGACCACTCCGCTACAATAGCCAGAAGCTCCCGCGTCGGCCGAGCATAGTGCGCCCTTGAAGCTCAAGAGACGCCAGGAGCATCTGATCCTTATGTTGACTCACCCATTACCCGAAGCTTTGACTTTCGACGATGTGCTGCTGGTCCCGGCACACTCCGACGTTGTGCCGACCCAGGTAAGCACCCAGACCCAGCTCACAAAGCACATTACGCTGAATACTCCTCTGATCTCGGCCGCCATGGATACGGTAACTGAATCGCGCATGGCCATCGCCATGGCCCAGCAGGGCGGCATCGGCATTGTGCATCGCAATCTGTCGATCTCAGAGCAGGCCGGCGAAATCGACAAGGTGAAGCGGTCAGAGAGCGGGATGATTGTCGATCCGGTCACGATCGAGCCGGACCAGCCGATCGCTGCGGCGCTCGAAGTGATGCGCCGCTACAAGATTTCCGGCGTACCGGTGACGCGAGGCAAGCGCCTGGTCGGGATCCTCACCAACCGCGATCTGCGCTTCGAAACGCGCACCGATGTGCCGATCGGCGACGTGATGACCAAGACCGATCTGATCACTGTCCCGGTCGGAACGACGCTCGAAGAAGCCGAGCTGATCCTGCACAAGCACCGCGTCGAAAAGCTGCTGGTCGTCGACGACCAATACCAGCTCAAGGGCCTGATCACCGTAAAAGACATTCAGAAAAAGCTGAAATACCCCAATGCTTCGAAAGACTCGAAGGGCCGCCTGCGGGTGGGCGGAGCGATTGGCGCTACCGGCGACTTTCTGGAGCGCGCCGCGGAGTTGGTCCGCGCCCGTGCCGACGTGCTGGCCATCGACTCGGCGCACGGCCACTCGTCGCGGGTGCTCGAAGCGGTAAGTCAAGTCAAGAAGGCCTTCCCTAACGTAGGTTTGCTGGCCGGCAACGTGGCCACTTACGACGGCGCACTGGCGCTGATCGACGCCGGCGCGGACGCCATCAAAGTCGGCTTCGGCCCCGGCTCGATCTGCACCACGCGCATGGTCACCGGCGCTGGCATGCCGCAAATCACGGCAGTCGCCGAGGCCTATCGCGCGGCGAAAGAGCGCGGCATTCCGGTCATCGCCGATGGCGGCATCAAGTATTCGGGCGAAGTAACCAAGGCCATCGCCGCGGGAGCGAGCTCGGTGATGATCGGCTCCCTGTTTGCCGGCGTGGATGAGAGCCCCGGTGAAACCATTCTTTACCAGGGACGCAGTTTCAAGTCCTATCGCGGCATGGGTTCGCTGACCGCCATGGCCCTCGGCTCGTCGGAACGCTACTTCCAGGCGAGCGACGATGCCGGATCTTCGGCGGAAAGCGTCGAAAACGTCGTCCAGCGGGAGCGCTCCAGCCAGAACCGGCTGGCAAAGTTCGTTCCCGAGGGGATTGAAGGGCGCGTTCCGTATCGCGGGCCGCTCGAAGGCATGGTGCTGCAACTGGTTGGCGGCCTGCGTTCCGGCATGGGCTACCTGGGCTGCGCGACGATCGCCGAACTTCAGGAGAACGCAAAGTTTGTCCGAATTACCGGCGCTGGCCTGCGCGAGAGCCATGTGCATGACGTGATCATCACCCGCGAGGCACCCAACTACCATGTCGAGTAGCGTGGCTCCTCATCCCCCGGCCGGCAACGCAACCCGCGAACCCGGCTGCGTTCGGCATTGGGCCAGCGCTTGGGTTCCAGTCGGACTGTGCATCGGTGTCATCGCGATCGAGTCGACCATAGCCTTTGGCGCCGACCACACGAGCGCGCCGCTTCAACGCCTCGTCGAATTTCTGCTGCATAAGCGTTTCACCCAGCCGGAGTGGTGGCGGTTGCACATAACCATCCGCAAATGCGGCCACTTCACCGGCTACGGTATCCAGTCCGCGGCGTGGTTTCGCGCTTTCCGGATGACCTGGAGGGCCGGCGACCCCAATCGCCGCCTGATCGCGGTTCACGGCCTGGCTATGCTGGGGACGTTCTTCATCGCCTCCTGCGACGAGTTCCACCAAACGTTCCTGCCCAACCGCACTGGTTCGTTCATTGACGTAATGATCGACTGTTCGGGAGGATTGATCTTCCAGTTAGCGATCTGGCTATGGATGCGCTGGCGCGGCCGGCCCTAGCGCAATCCTTGCGGGAACGTCGTATCGGCTCGGCGTATTCGGGTAAGCTGCGAGCCGACCCGATTGGGAATTGGTGCCGATGGCAGCAAGGTCCGGCAAAATCGCGGCTTTTGTGCATCCCATGCGGGTCTTTTGCCATCTGGATAGTGAACAGCGGCAGGCGGACTCCCGTAGCAGACCGGATTTCAGCCCCTACCCATAACGACCGTCCGCAAGGGGGAATGCATGGCAAGTTCCACCGGGGTTTTGACTGGCGGCGATTCGATTCCCGACTCGCCGGGAAAGAGTCGCCCGCACCAACCGGCGCCGCAGTCCAAAACCGTCCAGAACCCAAGTGTCTCAGCGAACGACCACGCGAACTGGAAACCGCGCGTCAACCCCTGGCTGATCGCCATGACCGTTGCCCTGGCCGCCTTCATGGAAGTGCTCGACACCTCGATCGCCAACGTCGCGCTGCCCCACATCTCCGGCGATTTGGGCGCCAGCACCAACGAGGGAACCTGGGTGCTGACCAGCTATCTGGTCGCCAACGCCATTGTGCTGCCGCTGGGCGGCTGGGCCTCAAACGTCATCGGCCGCAAGAACTTTTTTCTGCTCTGCATCACTATCTTCACGGTTGCCAGCTTCCTCTGCGGCATCGCGCCGTCGCTGCCCATTTTGCTGCTCTGCCGGGTATTGCAGGGCGCTGGCGGCGGCGGGTTGCAGCCCATGGCGCAGGCTATCATGGCCGACTCCTTCGACGAACGCAAACGCGGACAGGCCTTCGCGCTCTATGGACTGGTCGCGGTTCTCGCGCCATCGATCGGACCGTCGCTGGGCGGCTGGATCACCGACAGCTACTCCTGGCGCTGGATCTTCTACATCAACCTGCCCGTCGGCATTCTGGCCTACTTCCTGGTAACGCGCCTGGTCGAAGACCCGCCCTGGATCAAGCCAGACCGCAAGCACCTCTGGAACATGGACTACATGGGCCTTGCCTTCCTCACGCTGGCCATGGGCGGTCTGCAAATTACCCTCGACAAGGGCGAGGAAAACGACTGGTTCTCCTCGAATTTCATCCGCTTCTTTGCCGCCATGTTCGTCGTCGGCATCGTCGGGCTGATCGTGTGGGAACTGAAGAAGAAAGACCCGCTCATCAACCTGCGTCTCTTCAAGTTCAAAAACTTCGCCATCTGCTGCTTCCTGATGATGCTGGTCGGCGGAGTGCTCAATGCCAGCACTGTTTTGCAACCGCAGTTCCTGCAGCAGCTTCTCGGCTATACGGCGACCAACGCCGGGCTTGCGCTTACCGCGGGAGGCGTATCGCTGCTGGTCGTGATGCCGTTTGCCGGCTGGGCGACGGGCAAATTCCCGGCGCGCAATATCGCCGCCGTGGGCTTCGCCTTTTTTGCGTTCTCGTTCTGGTTCACCACCACGCATCTCAGCCTGGATATGAGTTTCGGCAACGCGAGTTGGCTGCGTGTGATTCAGCTGGCGCCCATCCCCTTCTGCTTCATTCCCATCACGACCGCAGCCTACGTCGGCACGCCTAAGGAGCAGAGCAACAATGTCGCCGGACTGATCAACTTCGTCCGCAACATCGGCGGCAGCATCTTCATTGCCGTCACCGGGGCGCTGGTCACCAATCGCGAACTGTGGCACGAGGCACGCTTGCAGGAAGGTATGAGCTCGCTCTACGTGCCCTTTCAGCTCTATCGAAACGGCCTTAAGGGTGTGCTTGGCCAGGACTTCGGCGGTCCGCAGGGCGCGGGCATGGCCAATGGCAGCATCTACAACATGCTGCAACTGCAGGCCGGCATGCTGGGCTACCAGGACGTTTACAAGATGCTGATGTGGATGGCCATCGGCATGATCGTCTTCGCCTTCCTGCTCAGCAAAAACAAGCCCGGCGGCGGGGGAGATATTGCCATGCACTAGGGCAATCAACATCCATCGCCCAGCACCGAATGCCTTACCGGTAAGACTCACGCCTGTGCGTCACGGAATGTATACGCAGTGTTTCGGGGCCTTCCTCCGTGAAACGGACGCGATAGTCGCCGACTCGTAACCGCAGCTCTCCAGAATGCCCTTTCAATTTCTTAATGTCTCCGACGCCCGTTTCCGCGAATTGATGCAATGCCAACAAGATACGCATCGCCTGCTCACGGTCGATCCTGCGTACATCGTCGCGAGCCGGGTCGGTCCAGAGAATCTTCTTCACAATGGTGCCAGCTTAGCGACTTAGGCTGCCTGGAAACAGACCGAATTCCGCCATGAGTTGCTCATGAGTCGTACCCTGGCCGGGATGATCGGACAGCCACGCCTTCGAGGAGGCAACGGAGATGCGCTCGTCTGCACTTTCCACCTCGTCATCGAACGGAGCGTTGGCGATGGCTTGCGAAACCGCGTCAGGCTCGATATTCACCATCGCTTCCAGCACACCTACCGCAACCGCCAGTTTGTCCTCCGGCAGGATCTCGACCAGAAAGCGCGCCTGCTGCCTTCGCTGTACAAAATCTGCGCTCATAGTCTCCTCAAATAGGAAGGTTCCGTAGAGGCACCCTGCGATCATCCAAGTAAGATGAAATGCCTAATCCAAGATTGCGCTTTCGATGCTCTTTGCGTCAAGAGTGGAGGTTTCCGCCTCTTCTGAAAGTCAACAAACCTCTTTTCAATCGCGTTTATACGAATCTCTCCCAGGTATCTGGCACCGGAGCTCAATTCGCCTTGAACAAAAGCAATTCGTTCCCAAGAGTGATGATCGGCTCACCGGAGGGCATTAAGTCTACGCAATGCCCTCCGCGCTCCTCAGCTACATCGAGATGGCCCAGAATGCTGCCTGTCTTGCGATCCAGCTTCAAAAGCCATCCTGGCGCACCCGGTGACTGATCGAACGGACCCATGGTTGCCCATAACGCGTCTCCTGCCAGTTTGATCGAATAAACCCGCCCGAGGCTGTCGATTTCTCTCAAATAGCGACCTGCTAGATCGAACTCTTCAATCCTGCCATTCTCGCGGTCCGCCACATACAGGATGCCGTCCTCGTCGATCTGAAGACTATGCGGCAAATTGAAATCCCCGTGCGCCAGGCCGTGTTTACCCCATTGTCGAACTCGCGTACCGACGGAAGTATATTCAAGTACACGGGCGTTCCCGTAGCCGTCTGCGATGAAGATACTGCCGTTTGGACCGAAAGCAATGTCCGTCGTTCCGCGAAAGGAACTCCCATTGTCGGGCTGCTCGCCTATGAGAATGGTCCTCAGCCTCTTTCCAGTGGCGGAATATTCAATCGCTTTGGAAGAGCCGGCATCCACAGTCCATACGTTCCCCGACGGATCGACACGGATGCCGTGCGGAATTTCAAAGTCGCCTTTACCCCACGAGTGCAGGACTCCCCCGTCGCTATCCAGGACAAGTACAGGATCAGCCTGATCTCCGCGCTGAATCTCATACAAATGGCCGTTACCGTCCACTGCAACGCAGGAAACTGTTCCCGATTGCCAGCCCGCGGACGGCGGCTTGGCAGCGAGGTAGACGCCATGGAACGGTAATTCCGGCGAACTGTCAATCCGGCTCCGCAGTTCGGCATCGTCGTGCTTTTCCGACCTTCCCGACCGCAACCCCGAATCTAACGCCTTTTGCGAGGCGAGGGATTGACCTATAAGGGCAAGTGTAGTGAGTACTGCGAATATGCGTAGCGGCATCGCTCGAACCCCGAAGCATCCGTCCTTCTAGACCAGCAGGCAGGACTTTACAGTGCAAGAAACGGGTGTGCCCAAGGAAGGACACACCCGTCGTAAAGTTCGGTGGATTGCAAGCGGATAATTAAGCCGCTTCCTCGCCCTTATCTTCGCTCTTCTGCTTTTCCATAGCCTCTTCAAGCTCGGCACGCTTCTTGGCCTTGGCGTCGGCGCGTTTTGCGCGCTTTTCGTCCAACTGCTTTTCAGCGCCAAGAAGTTCGATGAAGGCCTTTTCCGCGCCGTCGCCCTTCTGGAAGCCGGTTTTGACGATGCGCAGATAGCCGCCCTGGCGATCGCCGTAGCGGGGAGCCACGGTGTCGAACAGCCGCTTGACCGAGTCGTCGGTCATCAGGAAGGCGAGCGCCTGACGCCGCGAGTGAAGATCGCCCTTCTTGCCCAGGGTGATCATTTTTTCGACCAACGGACGAACCGCCTTCGCCTTGGCGATGGTTGTTTCGACGCGGTCTTCGATGATGACGGACGTGACCAGGTTGCGCAACAGAGCGCGGCGATGGCTGGTGTTGCGTCCGAGTTTGAATCCTGCATTGCGATGGCGCATGATGGTGCTCTCTTTCAGAAAAAGTGGTCAGTGGTCAGTGACCAGCGATCAGTGAGGAAAAGTCGCGCTCGAAGTGCGATTACTGACCACTGAAAACTCGTACTAGAAGTTTTCGGTCTCGGTCGGCAGCAGCATGTCCACGGAATCCAGCAGTTCGTCCTCATCGTCGAAGCGGCTGAAGCCGGCAGCGAGCGCTGCGGCGGGCAGGATGCTGGTGGGTCCGGGAACGGCGTTGCCGTTTTCGTCGATCTTCATGCCCAGCGAAAGTCCCATCTGGGCCAGAATTTCCTTGATTTCGTTCAGGCTCTTGCGGCCGAAGTTCTTGGTTTTGAGCATTTCGGCTTCGGTCTTCTGCACCAGCTCGCCAATGGTCTGAATGTTGGCGTTCTTGAGGCAGTTGTAGCTGCGAACCGAAAGCTCCAGCTCTTCGACGGAGCGATTGAGATTGTCGTTGCGCAGGATGCCGAAGCCGGTGTCGTGATGGCCTTCGGCCTCAATCTCTTCCTCGAAGTTGATGAAGATGCTCATGTGGTCCTTGAGCAGCTTGGCCGCGAGTCCGAGGGCATCGGCCGGCAGAACGGCGCCGTTGGTCCACACTTCCAGCGTCAGCTTGTCGTAGTCGGTGATCTGGCCGAGACGAGCGGCTTCGACGATGTAGTTCACGCGGCGCACCGGCGAGTGAACCGAATCGACCGGGATAAAGCCTATGCCCAGATCGGCGTCGAAATTCTTGTCGGCTGAGATGTAGCCGCGGCCGCGCTTGAGGCGCATTTCCATGTCGAGACGGCCGCCCTCGCTGACGGTCGCGATGTAGACATCCTTATCGAGAATCTCCACGTCGCCGTCGGCTTCGATCATGCCGGAGGTGACCACGCCCGGGGTATCGGCGCGCAAATAGAGCGCCTTCGGGCCGTCGCCATTCAGCTTGAACGGGATCTGCTTCAGGTTCAGGATGATGTCGGTCGCATCTTCGACCACGCCGCCGATCGACTGGAACTCGTGCAGCACTTCCTCGATGCGAACTGCGGTGACTGCGGCTCCCTCGATCGAGCTGAGCAGGGTGCGGCGCAGGGCATTGCCGATGGTCGTGCCGAAGCCGCGCTCAAAGGGCTGCGCGCTGAACTTACCAAACTTCTCGGTAAGTGTCTCGGTATCGACCGCCAGACGCTTGGGCTTTTGAAAACCTCTCCACAACATAGTTCTTTCCTTTTCCTGTGTGCTCTCTCCGGCGCGAAGCATTCTGCGCGCGGTCACACGGGTTATCCTTCGTTTGGATGACCCGGACAGCGTGTTAGTCCGGGGTGGTACGAGTGGTCAGTTCTCAGTGGTCTAACGCACTGGACCACTGATCCCTGACCACTGAAAACTTACTTGCTATACAACTCGACGATCAACTGCTCGTTGACCGGGAGCGAGACCTCGTCGCGCTTGGGCAGGGATATGACTTTGCCCGTCAAGTTCGGGAAGTCGATCTGCAGCCACGAGGGCGAGTGATTTTGCGCCGCGTACTGGCTGGCGGCCTCCACGATCACCAGCTTCTTCGCATTCTCGCGGATCGAAATGGTGTCGCCAACGCTCACCTGGTAAGAGGGAATGTTCACTTTGCGGCCATTCACTTCGACGTGCCCATGACGAACCACCTGACGCGCCTGACGGCGGCTGATGGCGAATCCAAGACGGAAGGCAACGTTGTCGAGACGGCGCTCCAACTGCTGAATGAGCAGGTCGCCGGTAACGCCGGTGGCGCGGTTGGCCTTCTCGTAGTAGGCGCGGAACTGGCTCTCAAGGGTGAAGTAAATGCGCTTGGCCTTCTGCTTCTCGCGCAGTTGCAGGCCGTAGCCGACGATCTTCGCCTTACGGCTCTGACCGTGTTGGCCGGGAGCGAAGTTGCGCTTCTCGATCGGGCACTTATCGCTGAGGCACTTGGTGCCTTTCAAAAAGAGCTTAGTGCCTTCGCGACGGCAAAGGCGGCAAACGGGTCCGGTGTAACGTGCCATGAAAATCTCCAGTTTCGAGTGACAGCAGGTTTACGCTTGGTAGCTTCTTCCCTGCTCGTGTAATTAAGTGTTCTTGACCCGTGTAGGCCTTGGAACCAGTTCTCCGCTACAGTTGGGGCAAACTCCCGCCAACTGAGCGAAACATGTTGCGCAAAACGTGCATTCATAGCTGCAAATGAACGCTTTGCCCGTGTCTTCCGCATCCCAGGCGAGCGCCGCATGGCAGCGCTCGCACTCCGGACGCATTTCGAGCGCCATCACACCCTGCGCCGCTTCGGCGGACGGCAACCGTTGTGCGGAACCGGCGTAACGTCGCGAATCGAACGAACATCGATGCCCGCCGCCGCCAGCGCACGAATCGCCGACTCGCGCCCGGAACCCGGACCCGACACGCGCACATCCACCGCGCGGAGACCGTGATCGCGCGCCGCATTTGCCGCGTTCTGCGCCGCTTGCTGCGCTGCGAAGGGCGTACCCTTACGCGATCCGCGGAAGCCAAGCGAACCGGAACTCTTCCAGCTCAATGTGTTGCCGACGGGATCAGTGATGGTCACAATAGTGTTGTTGAAAGTCGCCTGAATGAAGACCAGACCGAATGGCACATTCTTGCGCTCACGCTTCTTGAACTTCTTGTTCTTGCCCGGCTTACCCGCCTTGCCGGCTGCGGCCTGCTGCTTAGCCATTACTTCGTCACCTTCTTCTTGCCGGCAACGGTGCCCTTGCGGGGCCCCTTGCGGGTACGAGCGTTGGTGCGGGTGCGCTGGCCGTGAACCGGCAGCGAGCGCTTGTGGCGCTGTCCGCGATAGCTTTGGATGTCCATCAGGCGCTTGATGTGCATCGAGACGTCCTTGCGCAGGTCGCCCTCAATGTTGCCCTCATCTTCAATTACCTGACGAATGCGGTTGACCTCGTCCTCGCCCAGATCCTGAATCTTCTTGAAGGGGTCTACGTCCGCCTTCGTCAGAACCTTGAGCGCACGCGGGTTGCCGATCCCGAAAATGTACGTGAGCGCGATCCGAGCCTGCTTGTTGCGGGGCAGATCGACGCCAGCAATACGTGCCATGTGCTTCCTTCATTCCCTTTTGGGGATTGGCTGTGTGCTTCCGGCCTCTATCCGGCTTGCACTCGGTGAATCGGTCGCTTCCGGGGTTCTTCGCAAGCCTTGCCGTTTTGAAACTGGCTGGCTAACTCGCCCCTTTGTCAGAGATCAGGGTTCAGAGATCAGCGGGTCAGCAACAAATAGAAACTGACCCCTGATCTCTGGCCCCTGAAACCTCTCTGGAAACTCCGTAGTGAATCAGAGTTGATGCTTATCCCTGACGCTGCTTGTGCTTTGCGTTTTCGCAGATCACGCGCACCACCCCACGGCGGTGAATGACCTTGCACTTATCGCAAATCTTCTTGACGGACGCACGAACCTTCATTGCTTTGTTTCCTCTTCCTCGCGACCAGCGCCGACAAGCCGGCCCGCCACGAAAAACTCATTTATAGCGGTAAACGATCCGCCCGCGATTCAGGTCGTACGGGCTCAACTCCACCGCAACCCGGTCGCCGGGCAGAATACGGATGAAATTTTTCCGCATACGGCCTGAGACATGAGCCAGCACCTGATGCTCATTCTCCAGCTTCACCTTGAACATGGCGTTGGGCAGCGTTTCCACTACCACCGCCATTACCTCAATCGCGTCTTCCTTCGACAAACTTCAATTCCGCTTCCGCTGAGCCTCTTGTTAGCCCCGCCTGTTGGACCGTTCACGCCCTCATTGGGCTAGTCGGTCAATACCATCGAACCGGTAGCCGTCACAGCTACCGTATGCTCAAAGTGAGCGCTCATGCTGCCATCTTCCGTCACTGCGGTCCAGCCGTCCTTCAAAACTTCCACGCCCGGCTTGCCCGCATTGACCATGGGCTCTATGGCAAGCACCATGCCCTCTTTCAACTTCATCCCGCGGCCGCGCTGACCGAAGTTCGGAATCTGGGGGTCTTCATGCATCCGCGTGCCAATCCCATGCCCCACAAAATCGCGCACCACGGAAAAACCTTCTGCCTCGACCAACTCCTGGACCGCCGCGCCAATATCTCCCAGCGTCGCGCCAGGCCTCACTGCGTTGATCGCCGCCTGGAGCGAAGCCTGCGTCGCATCGAGCAGCCGCCGTGTCTTGCCGTCGATCTTTTCTCCCACCGGAATCGTAATTGCCGCGTCGCCGTAAAATCCGTCAACGATCGCGCCGCAATCGACCGAAACGATATCGCCTTCCTTCAAGACCCGCTTCTTCGAAGGAATCCCGTGGACCACTTCCGAATTCACCGAGGTGCAAAGCACGCAAGGGTAGCCGTGATACCCCTTGAACGCCGCCTTGGCACCCAACTCCTTCAACTTGGCCTCGGCCGCATTCTCAAGATCCAACGTAGTCGCCCCGGGTCGCACCTGATCGCGAACACAGTTCAGAACCTCACGCACCACCTTGCCGGCGCGCCGCATGTGCTCCACTTCCCGGGTTGACTTCAAAATCACTGCCACAATCGCACTTCCAAAAATTCATTCCAACGCACGAACATGCCGAACCGATTCGCTGCTTCCGGCTAAAACTGCCTTAAGCGCGCAAACGTTCGACCGATGAGAGGATGCCCGCCGCTACCTGGTCGACGGCCTGATCTCCATTCACCTCGGCGAACCTGCTCAGAGCGCGATAGTGCTCCACAACGGGAGCAGTTTGGCTCTGGTAGGTCGTCAAGCGCCCCGCGAAACACGCCTCTGTGTCGTCGCTTCGCTCGACCAGCGTTGCACCCTCTAAATCGCAAACGCCTTCCTGCTTGGGCGGGTGGAGATAGATGTTATAAATCGTCTGGCAGACAGGGCAATTCCTGCGTCCCGTGATGCGGCGCAAAAGTTGATTGTAATCTACCTGAATGCTAACTGCAACTACCGGCAGCGCCCCGGGCTTCTGGGCAAGTTGACCATCCACCCAGTCGGCCTGGGGCAAGGTGCGAGGAAAACCATCCAGGATGAAGCCACGCTCGGTATCCGGCTCCGCCAGACGCTTCGCCACCATCTCCAACATCAGCTCGTCCGGAACCAGTTTCCCATTATCCATAAGCGGCTTGGCGAGCTTGCCGAGATCGGTGCCGTTGCTCACATGGTAACGCAGCAGGTCGCCG
>Ga0209208_10007387_pt1 | contig 14900 bp, 8 predicted proteins | sample S1TSphfallax_3_FD_187694 | JGI IMG/M metagenome (GOLD analysis project Ga0209208, IMG submission 187694) | Host-associated microbial communities from peat moss isolated from Minnesota, USA - S1T2_Fd - Sphagnum fallax MG (SPAdes) (version 2) | ecosystem: Host-associated > Plants > Peat moss >...
ATTCTATGATTGCTTCCATGTACAAGAACAGTACACGGAGTGCTTCAACTGCAAGGAGTCCGAGCATTTATTGACAAGCAACACCTGGGAAAATGAGGACATGTCTTACAAGCACTGTGCTTTTAAGAAGGTAGGAGGAGTGTTCTTGAAGCTGTTGCAGTCATTTGTTACAGCATAGAGCAAATTGTTTGAAGGCTTGCTGAGGCCACTCTGGTTGATTATATTAGTTGCATACTCTGCTATTGAATGCATTATCTAATGTTCACTGCATCATCCAGGTGTTGAATAAACAGGTGTTCCATCATATGAAACTCCAGACTCAAATCAGCATGCTAACAAGAGACCAACCACGCATGAGTTCCAGAAGAAATCACACAACAGGAGATTTGAGGGCTTGGGGAACATTGCTTGGAGGATATTGAGTTGTTCATGATGTGAAGAATCCCTGTAAGTTTTTGTGGGATTGTTCCATATCAATGCAGAGGTACTTGCTGAACTCTCAAGTTTCATGGCAAACATTCACACTCTGTGTCTGGGCTGGTGTCAGGTCTGTCTGCAATCACTAGCACATTACTATGTGACCATCTTGCTTAATTGGCCATGTCATGAAACCACAACCACCTTGTTTTCTCTCTGAGTTTGATGTCCTCGCTTGTGTACTGGGTTGCAATAGGGAAACAATGAGGGTTCCTGAAACAGCCTAGTTGATGATCATAGCGTTAAACCATGCAAGGCTTCCTTGCAATAGTAATAACTTGGACACAATTGCTGCATATTGTAGATTTCCTGTGAGATTTTTGGAAGATTTTACATTTTGACATTCTGGTATTGGATTCAGACAGATGGCATCAAACGCAAGCCAAGGAGCATGTCAGTGAGATGAATGATGGCAAGGAGGTTCATAGTAAATTCTATTATTGATTAGCATAATTTTAAAATACTTCTTCAAATATGTAGTGTGCAGAAAGAAAGTGGAGTCTACTGTGATTTGAGTAACATGCATATGCTCCTTCTGGGATGCTGAGTATCCTTGAAAGATAATTGAAGAAGTTTTGGCATCTACCCTTCTGTTGAACCCTCATAATCTATGCAGACTAATTATTTGCTTAAATTTTGGAACTTGTCCACCTTTGCACAGGAGGCAATCAATGCTCAGTTACTCTCACTCTTCATAGTTGCAATGTATGAGTGTGACTACACTTACCCCAAGCTACTAGGTATCATCCACTCTTTTCCCTTCCACTATGACTCAGCATGAACTCAAAGTTTAGCAAAATGCTGACATATATTGTCTCACATTCATCTACATGTCTCAAGGTGTATTTGAAAAGTAGACCAACTCAGTGATATTCTTCCAGTATACAACTGTAAGCACAAATTGTGAAATTGTACAAAACCCTATGGTGAATTGTATTGTAAATGAAAGCCACCACCACACCATATTGCCACCAAGTTCTAGATCAACCAATTTTGCAATGCCTTGTGAAACACTGAAAAGTGGAGAGCTTGTGTCTACATCTCTTACATGCACTACATGTACAGGCAGTAGTCCTACTTAGCTGAATTTGAATCTGAAGACCAGCAAACACCATCTTTGTGGAATGTGGTTTGACTTACATTTCTACATGGCTTATCTATATCCTGACTGAGTCATTCCTTGTTTTGAATCTCATCTCTTCGTATACTTGAAAGCAATGGAATTGAAGATGCACATACTGAATTGTTCTTTGTTACCTATAACTAATTGCCCATCACGAATGCACTTCTGCAGTTCTCTCTAATTCAGATACCATAGGATTCGTGTGGCAAGCTGATCAAGAGATGTTTGTTTTGTGTGTCCATAGCAGTAAGCATATGCTAAGGAATTCATTCTGGGAGAGTTTCCATAGTTGTTATAGAGGAGGCAAACTTTACAGTGCACATTAATAAGAGATTCAAAGATTAACACACTATTTGCTCAAGGGCTACAAAAATTTGTATACAATGACAACAAGATAGAGATATGACTACAACAATCATGAAATGAGTAAGGCTTTAGGGATCCTATACGAGTTGCTGATCAATCCAATTGCAATACATCTGGCCAACATGAATCCACACAGAAAATTCATATACCGACCCACATAAGGAGTTGCATGCATGTTGTGACAAGCCTCTTTGGTTCATAGGGTTAGTGTCTAGTGACATATTGTAACTCAAAGTATTGCAACATTCAAATTAGAGTGTTCATTCTGTTACAAATCTCATCTTACATGGAGAAACTTCTTTTAGCTTATGAGCATGTGTTCTTGAGGAATTGTCATCTCTCTTATACTCCTAAATCTCCCCTGAAACATGTGAGTTTCTAAAAATTCAATTATTGTTTTCCTAGAGGTTTTTTACTCGACTAAAAATTCAATTATTGTTTTTCCTCGAGGTTTTTGGAGGCTCAAAGTTTTTTCTTAAATTAGGTGTATTCTATTGTTGGTGGTTGATCTCACAGGAGCATGCAGCAAACTAAGCAGCTGCCGCTAGTAACAATAGTAGGTCAGTAGATGTTAAAGATTGTGCACATACATAATTGTATGAATGGAAAGTAGAGAACTTGAAAATAGACATAGACTGAGCTGAATTGTATACCAACATGCACCAACTCACAGATTGAAAACCCATAATTGAGAATTAACATAAGTATGCAAGCCTAGCTTTAATCATGTTGTTAAAATGTGTGCAAATTTTATTTTCAAACTTAGGGAGATTGGCATTGTTGGCATTAGTAATGGGAATGTAGCATCAATAAAGGGGATGTGTTGGAAATATGCAAGGACCAGTTACAGTGGAGAAGAAAGACAATGTGCAAGTAATGCACTCCTAGGATATGAGGGTACTTGCAACAACAAACACCCAACTATGGAGCATCTCAGCATAGACCGAAAAGATCCTAAAGGTGTATGTTGTAGATGAATCCACATATACATAGCTCAACATGGAAGAAATTTGAAGAGCTTATACACATGCAGATGACCCTACTAAGGTAGGCATCAAGTTCCACAAGTTGAATTATGCAAATCATAATTCAATGAATGTCTGTTACTTAATAAATGGTTTCTTCACCAAAATTTGAAGTTCAGTTAATATCACAATTAACTTAAAACCCATATAGTATCTCCATAATCTAAGATTCAATGGTATGCACAAAAATTGAATGAAGTCAAAGCACTTAAATAATTTCAATTTGATTTACACACATCATGTAAACTTAGGATATTAAAGGCCATAGGAAGATGTCTACACATGATGCAATGTTGAACTGAAAAACTTAACACATGAATCACTGGCAATTATTGTCCAATGTCAATAACTACAAAAAAGGAAACACATGTATCACTCCGGGTTCCTCTAAATTTTGTTTCTCAAGCGTAATGCTCTTATTTGACCTCAAACCATCCAAATGTGTCATTGCAAGATTAATGTACATTACAAGCACATAGTCTTGCAGACGTCCTCCATAGTTCCCCTCACTTGATTTGAGGTTCCTTTCAACACTAAAAGTGAAGGGGGCTGTAATTGAGTTGTTTTCCTCGGAAACACACCAAGTGCCAACAATTTTTGGTGTGAAAGAATGGCAATATCGCAAGAGCCTTACAGGGTCCTTACTGTTCTTAATACTTTTTGGAATGCAAAACTTATAAATCAAATCCTCTTCAAAATCAAATTTGCAGACAATGAAACCTTCAATTTGTTTGACGTTTTCTTCTTGGGTGCAAGTCATTGAAGACCTTCCTCCACTTGTTTTTGTTGTGTCTTGATGATGTTGAACTTGGCCTCCAGAACCTGCAACAAGAACTTGACCTAAAGCCCCACTGGACTCTAGGTGAGCAAAACTGGTAGACTCCTCCAAAGTGTAGTTAGTTGTGTCTTTTATGGTTTCTCCCTGATTATTGTTTAGATCAGATGTAGTAGAACATTCGAGTCTAGTTCCTCTACATTCTGGTAAAGTCCCCTTGAAAGAAATTTGAATATCATCTTGGAACCACCCGAAATCATTTTGGGTAGCAAATTGACCAAGATTGCATTGTGTTTGTGTTGTGACACGAAGGAATTTAGACAAGCTTTTGTCTCGAAAAAACTCAATCCTCATCTTTGGCTTGATAGATGCTGTCCTGATTTGCGGTGGAATTTCAGCAGCATCACAGAATCTGCGCCCTGCCTCTGGATAGACATTCACTGTGAATATAGGAGGAACCCTCTCTGGTTCACTTGAAGGTCCAGAATCAGGTGGTGGATCCCCACCTGGTGGTTTGTCTCCATCATTCTTTTCATCACCTTTCCCCCATTTCCACCAAGTTGCTAGCTTGAATATTGACCGACCTTGTACACTTTCACCTTCCTTTTTTCCTTGTTGAATGCTTCCACTTGATGAAGCTCCTGAAGATGATCCACCTTCTGAAGGTTGTTTGGTCACATGAAGATTAGCCTGTTTGAATGCCTTGTATTCTTTAGCCACCTTCCATATAAGAGGAAAAACCATGTTGCTTTGTTCCTTCTCATTCACCATAATGAAGTGATGTCCATGGAAGTCTTTCAAACCCACTCCAAATTGTTTTGCAACTTGTTCTGCTGACAAGCTCATGGATTGGAGATTGTCCATTTCCATCTTTGGCATCTTGAAACTAATAAGTTCAAAAGCTCCCAAATTTGGGAATTCCATGAACATAGAGGCCAATAAACTTTCCCAAGCACTTTGACTTAGGGTCTCCACTTTCACATCATTAGCATTTGTGACTGTAACCAAGGATTGCTGCAGTCCCACTCCCACCACCTTGCTCATACATTGTGCATCCAAGAAGAGGAACTCAATGGAATCCATTTCAACATTTTCTCTCGCAGCTGCAAAAACAAATTTGTCCTCCAAAAGCTTTGAATGAAGTTCATGAAGGTTTGGAAAAATTGTTGAACCTCCATGGCTTTGAGCCATTCCAATTTTTTGGTGTAAGTATGTTTGCAACTTGTGGGCCTCTCCAAGAAGCAAATCACCATCTTGATCAAGATTGACAACACATTGTAGTTGATCCATTTCCTTGTCCCTATTTCACCCAACATGATGTAAATAGAAGATTGACTACAGATTAAAGAGAATAGAATGGAACCCAATGCAAGCACAAGTTTCATTTGTTATATTCAAATGTGGAATGTATCTACATAATGTTAAAAAAGTGAACTTCATCAAATGTTTAAATAGAGTTGACAACTAATGCAAAATATGACACACATGTTGACTTGAAAAAATGAATGCACAATGACTTGGATATTTTTTCATCATGTAACAACTTGACATTGTGTAACAAAATCAAGTCATGAACTTTCAATACCTGTTTTCTGTTATTGATGTGCTAGCAATTTCGATGTCTCCCAATGCCTTTTTGTCTTTTGTTTCACTTAATATGAGTTGAACTTCTTGACCCTGTGTACATACCTATGTAAGAGCTAGAATACTTAAATTTGATTGGCTAGTGTGGCATATAAGTCAAGTCCTAAATCCATGTTATAAATATATAAAGGATGTCAATAACCGTGTGTAAAATAGCATAAGTTGGATTATAAATTCAAAGTTTAGTTTGGAAAGATCATCACCTTCTTGTCATCAATAATTTGATGTAGATCCTTTGGCAAAAACTGTTGCAGGAACTCCAGTAGTATATAATAACTTGGGTCTTCCTTGGATGTAGGTATGCAAGCATCATCCATATCCACCACAGATGTAAACAGGTGTTCCAAATCAACATAATCTTTGATTTCCTGAACCAAACCACAGTCACCTATTAAACAATGGACTAACTCACCAGTTATTCCTTCCACCAAACATTGTTGAAGATGCTACACATAATTTCCCCAATACAACTTCAAGCACAATGATTGCCAGTATAATATCCTCCTAGCTAACATTTAACTACTTGACTAAAATATTGCAAACACATGGAAGGTCTCCAAAATAGCTCAAGGAGGTGGGGAGGAAATGGTAAATAAAAGTACAAACCCAAGCTATTATTCAACAACTATAACCTCCAACAAGGATACTTGTTATATCATAATGAGGTATAGGTAACAAAATGCACAATCCTTAGTAACTACCTTTAATCTCCAGATAAATAGATCAAATTCACAAAAAAGAAAATAATTTACAATTCAAAATTTGATATGTTTCAACTACAATTTTGCCACTATGGGAGCAATTGGATCCTAAAGTGGTTGTGCTTAGGCTATTTTGGAATGGTTTTTCCAAAAGACAAAGAAAACTTATATCAAGTAACGAACTCCACCTTCCACGAAAAGTTGAAGATTTAAATTGGAGAGGGCATCCTAATCAATTGGTGTGGCCTTTATGAGGAAAGGCTAGTGATGAACTAATTTGAAACTTGACCCACTCTCCAACCTCAATGCAATAATATCTATTGACCTTACACAATACACATAACGCATCATAAGCAACAAATTGGAGTATGGATAAAACATGCAAACCTCTAAATGTGACTTGTTGTTGTTGACAACACACACTTTGACCTTCTTCAAATCCAAGGCAGCTTCAAAGCGTTTAGACCTCTCCGACAATAGCAATGTGTATTGCAAGCAAGTAGTGTTCAAACCATGTTTAGTTGTGGGCTCAGTATTGGTTGCATGATAAAACACTATGCCACGCAAATTCCTTTGTAAGGCTTTGAATTCCAGTCGAGCATGAAGCTCGACCAATGCTTGTTTGAGCACCCAACCTCCATAGCCATGTCCCACAAACACCAATGGGCACCCTTGTCCATCTTTGTTTTGCTTACGAATTTCCCAGCAGAAGTCAAGAAGACTGAAAGAAGGGTGACACACCAAACAAGATGTAAGAAAAAAATGATGTCACCTTTAATGCATGGTTATCATCCATGGCCTGTTTTGAAATGACAAGTTGTGTAGAAACAAAAGATAATTCTACACCTCACTATTAGAGTTTGTTGTCACATCATATCTTTCACAAGCAAGGCTTTGGAAAAATTAAGAAATCTTGAAAAGTTTCTTTGAATGCATGTCTTGTTAGCGCCCCCCCCCCATTTGCACAAACAACACACAGCTACTTACCTCAGTCTGGCAACAGTGTCCAATTGTTGGAGCGCTGCTTCTTCGACGCTGTGGTCGCGAACCCTCTTTGGCCAGGGATAATAAAGAGGTAGAATTTCAAAAATTCGCACATTGCTGCCGAGGTCTTCCGGTAGCCACTGTTGGGGCCAATACACCTCTTCTACCCCTCCCTCTTCCACTGCAGCATCCCCTTCTTCGAGTTCGCCGAAGAGCCATTCTACTGCAGCCCCTCGCTCTTCGAGATCGTCGAAGAGCCAGTCTACTGCAGCCCTTCCCTCTTCGAGGTCGCCGAAGAACACGACGTCCATGTTTGTGACCCTGTTGTCGCCTTGTGGAGGCCATAGTTTGCGGACCAATGGCTCGATCTGAAACCAAAAACACAAAGCTTTGCCAAATCTGATCATCACCTCAGTTCATCTTCCGACCATCCATTATTCGTAACACCACAACAGCTGTGCAAAAGCCCCAAAACTGTCGGAAACAACAAGAGCCCATCTCGGCCGTGTAGGACAACTGAACTCATTAGTCTACGCGCCGTTGAAATCTCCATACCGAAGAGTGGATGGACGAATAATAACTCCACATGGACTTGTTCAACAATCCGAAACTCACAACAAAACACTTTGCAAAATGGAGTCAGAACTCACTTGGCAGAGGCCGCTCATGATCGCGCAATCAGTTGGCACGCCTTCAGCTTAGAACAGCTGATCCCGAGCGACCTGACGAAACCTTACCCTTCCGCCTAGACTGAACCTGCAAGCAACTACTGAGGATGAAAGATCTCCGAGGGATCGAATGCTTGACAGCCAATAAATTTTCAGTCTCGATCTCTCTCACACACAAGGTCGGATGATGTCTTAACGAAAAGGCTTGGAAGAAGATGGGGGAGGAAGACGGTGGCTCCAAAAGACCCAAAGTAAACAATTCAGCGACCAGACCCAAAGTACATGCCGCTTGGACTCTACAAGATTTTACGAAGGGGATTTCCGCAGGACGGCCCCAACTATTTTGCTAGTGGACTCTTTGCCCAGCAATTTGCACAAACAATCGGTACCATATGTAATCGGTGTAATCGGTGTAACCTAAACCCAGCAATTGCCAAACTGGCCTAACGCGTTGCTTGCAGCATCAAAGGAATAAAATACGAGAGAATCGCCATAGCACACAGCACCCAATAAAAGCCTTAACTTTAGGAAACTATCTCCCCTTTGATCTAGAGTAAGGGCGACTGTAGATGAGGGTCCAAGGTCCAGGGTCCACTGAAATAGACCAATTTTGTTGAATGAGAGCCATAAATTGAACTCATTGCCGATGAGGGTCCAAGACCAAAAAATGGCAAATTGAGGCTAAATCTACATGGCACCATTTTGGAGGGAAAATTAATTGGATTCAATGAAAATAAAAGCTAAAAAGGAGAGGTCATGATTTGAAGAACTAAGATGCAAGCTAGGGTCCAAGGCAGGGTCCAACTCAAGGATTCAATTTATTTCAAATCAGTCCAAATTGGTCCTTACAAATTAGTCCTAATTGGTCCTGGACCCCATCTAAGGTGGGCCTAAGTAGCATTGTCTACAGGGAGAGCTACTTAAGATTTGCTTGTGGAGAAAGAATTTTGCACAAAACACATGCAAGTTTAGAGATTCATCTTCAAATTCAATTATGGAGCACCTAGACGAAGCTCTTATTTAGACAAGTTCTTGATGAGATAGGTTGTATTCATTGCTGCACGGAATTGTGGATACAATGAACGCATGCAAGAAGAAGACTCTTCATTTCAATCTAATTAAAGGTCTTCCAAATTCTGGTACTCTTCCAGAGTAAAAACCATACTTGGGTCGTGTTAGATTCCCAAACCCCCACCAGACGTCACACCAGGTACAAATCCTATGACAAGTGCAGCCAAATACATGGCCCCAGCTCCAACCCGGCATTGGGGAAATAGTCAAAGAACCACAAACAACCACGGGTTCTTTCTGGTTTGAGGGTTGTGAAATAGCCAGAACCAACTTGTCCTTTTATTCTGATATTTCAAATACCTGGAACTGGTGGTTCTATGAAAAATCAAAAACCACACCCAACACTGCTTAAAAAAACCATCTAACCAGTGATGGGTGGGTATTGACTTTTGAGCATGCCTGCTGGTATTGGATGTTTTTTTTCAAAACTCTTACCAGCCTGGTACTGGTAGGGTCTAAAAGGCTGATTTTTGGCTAGTCTTAAAAAATCAAATACCCTGCTGTGATACATAACCAGGTACTCATTTTTTGAAAAAGTCAAATAATCGCCCAGAAACTACTCCAGCTCCAGTTCTTCGCTAGTTCTTCGATGAAACCCAGCAGTTCTTTGAGGTTTTTGAAATAACCAAAACTGGTGGTTCTTTGATTCTGATTTTTTCCACACACCCAGAGCCGGCGGTTGTTTGATTCTGATGTTTCAAATACCCAGAACCAGCTCCTTGATTCTGAATTTCTCAACTACCCGGGTGATTAAAAAAATCAAATGCCCACCCAACACTGGGTTTTTAACCACATTTCATTTGCACACCTCTACGGAGAGTCTTAAATTCTCAACTTAGAAACCAATGCCATGTTTAGAAGAGTACCTACATTTTGGACTAAGCACCTGACTAATTAGAACAATATGAATGGAAGACAAGCTTGATTAGATCATGATTTTGAAATGCACTAATGGTGCTTCAGATCCTTGAGGATATTGGGCAGTGAGTAGCTCAGATATGGAGCTCACAGCTGTAAGGCCTAACCTTAAAAGCCACAGAAACACTCAATTCTCAGAGCAGAGCTTGTCCAAATTGTGCTCTGGCTAGATGCTGTAGCACAACTTGTGGTATGTTCCTCATTGTGTTATGAAGACCTGATGTGCTCATCTTTCTTCAAGGGTTGGATGGAATCTGCACTCATCTTGATAGAATTTTCAGCAGTGGAATGATGTTCAGTGCCTACCTCTTTTGTATGGTGACAATCCTGGCTTCATTCAAGACCAAAAGATTTGAGACCCAGGTCACTGGCGAGTCTCTAACATGTGATGACTGATCTCAAAATGCATTCACGCTTCTTCGCAATAACATTCCACAAGGTTTTAACTTGTCGTCCTACATTCTGCCACAACCAACCAATATCTGCTGTGTGTCTAGTAATTATTTGCTGACATGATCTCCTCTGTGTCTATCCTGGTGTCTGCTTTGGTGGAGATGCATCTTCTCCTTGTTGCCCAATCTTGGGAGGTATCTCTGAAGGGGCATTTGTCCCTGTTCATAATTTTAGCTCCTGCGCCAGTATGTGTTAACATGTATCTATAGATAAATCAGCACAGCTCCCATCTCAACTTTTGATTTGTCTTCATGTGTTCATCTCCATTGGGCAGAAACAGTTCTTCTTGACCTACACTCCTGGCTCAATGTGCTGTCACCCTGTAGCCCCCCTGTAGTTAAGCACTGTGGCACTGGACAGCTTCAATTTTTACAAAGGTAACACAGAACTCAAATGGGGAATGATCTGTCAAATTATCTGAACAAAAGCCAAAAGGCTTATTTTTCAGGCTCCTTGTAGATCTTGGTGTTGTCAACCTGGCAATCATGTTCTGCATGCCTCTCCTGTACTTAAAAGAACACTACATGTGCAACCTTGGTTTCCAATGCAGATTTACAACTTTACTAAACTACTTTATAGGCTGCAATAATCCACACCCGCCAGATGCATGTGAACCAAAGCAGAAAGTTGGTGGTCGTAGCAGATTGGCTCAATCCAAAATTGGCAAGCAAAAGTTGTCAGATTTACTAAAGATTTACATTAAGTATGCACTTTAGATTCATAGCATCCAAACACAAGCAGGATGACTTGGGATGAGACACTAATGCAATTTTATTTGAGGCCAAAGTTCTAAGAATGCAATAGAATTTATCACACGCAGATACAATTTAACTTGAGAACTTGCAACCCAACATGGTACAAGATCGTCCTCAGCAGTTTGTGAGTCTAGGATGCAAAGAAACTATACTCAACAGATTCTGGCTGCCACAGCCTCATGGCCATACACCTCAGATACACATCGAGACACAAAGAGAGGGGAATTTGTTTTCAGAGAGACTAAGGTTCATCTTCACCTTCCTTTGCTTGCACTGGCCCTCTGCAAGACAACCCTCACTTTATAGAGATATACACATCTGGAGGATACATAATTTAAGAACAGTGGCTGGTTGGACAAGAAAATCCAGAAGCACTTGCATTTCAAAAACATTTCTGCAAAAGCACAACCTCCGGTTCCTTTCAATAAGATGAGATGCTTCAATGTCCTTTGAAATTGTCCTTCATGTGCCGCAAGCCTGCCATAACATCAATTGGTGATTCTTTGCCTGTAGCAGCCTGTTGAGGGACACAAGCCCCAAGAAATGTTAACAGAGATGGGGGACTCAGGGATTGATGTCAGACAGGCTCTAATGCATGCAAAGGTCTTGACTGCCTCCAAAGAAGAATGCAAGCAATCTACACCTGGGGTCATAAGTGAAGATAACCTGTAAAAGCCTTCATGTTGGAACACATTCCAAATAGAGACTAGTGTTCTGTTCCTTCAATACATGCTAATCCATCATTGGATTTACCAGTGCCTCTGATCAGGTCTTTGCTAAAGAAATAAAACTCCAGATAAGCTCAGTAGGAAAATATAAGAGAAACTACAGACCTGGAGTGACTCTTTGTCCACTAGCGTGAAGGGATTGAATTCTAGCTAATCCCAATTGTTGATGCCACAGTTGTTTTCTTTGTCTTTCCTTTGCTGTTGCACCCATGTCATCTTCTTGACTAACTGCCTCATTCTTTGGCTCTCATAGTGAGTGCAAACTTAATCTTCTTATGGGTATATTTTGACAAAAGAAAAAGCAACATTGCTTCCACTATAAGAAAGACTAGTGCATGCTTCACAAAAACAAAAAAACTGATCTATCTGCACAAGTGTTCACAAGTCTATGACTAGGGTAACAATGTCATTATTGTTCAAGGTAATGGAACAATCATAACAATATTAGTTAACAGGAAATTGGGAGTAGAACCCAAAAGGCCTCAAGTACTTGTTTGTTATCACTTGATGGAAGGGTTAACAAATGATGAGGAAGATCTGATCTTTGAGATTGAACTAGAACTTTTATTAATTGGCACAATTACTCTCTTAGAAGAAACGGTTTCATTGTCGAGTGTTGGAGTGTCAAAAATTAGAAGCATTCAAGAATATGATCAAAAGCAAAGGACATTAGATCAAACAACTAAAGAAGTGATGCTTTCAACAATGAAATCAAAAGACTTTTGTGTTAGACCTGAGGTGTCATTGGAAGACAAGGTTTATCGAAAAATCTATTACCATCATAGCTAGGATGATATTCAAATGGATGAAACACCAACAAAAATAAAATTACAAAATATTTAGATCGTAGGTTGGTCTTTGACTAAAAAACAACAGCTTGTTAAGCTGAATCTTGGCACAAGAGCAAATCCACAATATATCAAGGTTAATTCACAATTGACAAAAGACAAGACTGAGGAGCTTCAAATGTTATTTAAGGAGTTTAAGGATGTGTTTGCCTAGACATAAAAAAGATCTGAAAGGCATACCTTCGGAATTGGTTCAACACATAATTGAATTAGATACTTCAATTCCACCAACACATCAAGTAAGGTACAAATTGAACCCTAAATTTGTTGCAATTGTTAAACAAGACATTGACAAACTATTAGCAGTTGGATTTATTCAACCAATAGAAGAGGCTACATGGTTATCACCCATAGTAATAATGCTTAAGAAGAATAGCAAATTGATAATTTGTGTGGATTTTAGGAAGCTCAATAAAGCAACCAAAAAAATCCTTATCCTTTGCCATTTTCTGATGAAGTACTAAACACTATAACAAAGTATGAAGCCTACTCATTTCTAGATGGATATTTAAAATACCATTAAATTTCTATAACCCCTAAGGATAGATACAAAACAACTTTTGTAACAAATTGGGGAGCTTTTGTTTAATTGGTGCTGCCATTCGGCATCAAAAATGGGCCACCAACTTTCCAAAAAATAGTTTACAAAACCTTCATAAAATACTTAAATTAGTTCATGAAGATATTTTTGAAAAAATGCAAAGAATATAAAATCAATTTTAACCTAAATAAATGTGTTTCTATCCAAATTGCCAAACAGTTCAAAACCATTGGGTGTCCTAGATCAAACTATGGATGCATCATTATTTTATGTAGAACCTATATGGATGCACAAAGTAAAAACCTATTTAGAGATAGGTTAGATGTGAAAAACTCTAAACTTAGTTCAAAAATAGAAGTTGGCCATAAAGGCAAAAGTTTATTTTGAAAGACGGAATTATGTACAAGGCGAAAAAACTAGGCACAAACTAAGGCATTGCCTAGCAAATCTCATTGTCAATTTGAAGGTTGGACCAATAAATCTTGCAATCCAAAATAACTTACCCAGAACCCTTTCAATCAACAACATTCTCCAAGGAAATATATAGAATGAAATAAATAACATAATCATAAGGAGTATGAAGAAATGAAGTTAAAATCTTGTGACAATTTTTTTCAAGGGAACTAAGAAATTATAACAAGTTCCTCAAAAACTCGGTATACAATTTTGAAGGAATCATTTTTTTGCACTAGGCCTAATTGGTTCTAGTAAGGTCAATAATGGGGTCAAACCTCCTAGGGACCTCAAAGAGGAATGGAAGGCATAGAATTATGCAAAGCTTGCTTTTGGTACTTACTCTCATCTCCATTAACATGAGATCCCACTTGTTTTGCATGCATGTGTTAACCATTATGCCAAGTGTTGCACCATCAAGTTACAGACCAATGACCTCATTGAAAGGCATACCATTAGCCTTACTGTTTCAACATGCATGTTGAAGGTGTCCCTTTTGCTATAGGCCATGATGCAGTACTTGCACTTTGAAACCCAACATACGGATATGGAAAGGACGTGAACCTACTAAAACTGAAGGCAATTTTGGCAAAGGTGTGAACTTCATGAAGCTTTTATTCTGTGAATGACATGTGGTGAAGTTTTTGGGAACAAATTTTACTTTAGCTGAAATTCACATGTGGGAAATGAATGTTGTGTAGGTGTATATTGCCCCTAGGTGAAAACTAGAATTGGCCACCAATTTTAGTTTCAAAACCTTTTTCATCTATTTACCTTACAAGGAGTATGCTACTAAGTACCGTAATTGAACATGTATTGTGTGTACAAACAAGCCCAAACCCTTCTAAGTAGAGGAATTTCACCTAAAGTCTTCAATCAAGGAATTATTGGACCCTAATTAATTCAAAGATACATGATGCAAATATTGAGAGATATGGACTTAATGTGAAACTAACCTAAAATGTTGCAAGAGAAGTTTTATCACCACTCATCAATGTTGACATGAATCCAATTGAAATGATTGGTAGTTTGTGGTTGAAGAATGTCATTGTTATACTTTTGAGATCTTTTTTTTAATTAAATAGATGTACTTATACTTTGCATGGAAATTAGTTTGTAGTTTGGAGTGACTATTGTGATCTCATCCGTTTTCAGATATGCATTAGTTTTGTATTTGTAAGTATTATTGAACTTCCATATTGACATGTTACAAGAATTTCAAAGATCTCATGTTGTCACTAGCAAACCTTCCCATCAAAATTTCTTTGTTTTGCATTGGACTCTTATTAAATTTATAATGTTCTTGAAAACTCTAACTCATCCCCATAAAAAAGTTTTGGTAAAGTTGGAATTGAGTGCATAATCTTGGG
>Ga0209208_10007388_pt1 | contig 14900 bp, 14 predicted proteins | sample S1TSphfallax_3_FD_187694 | JGI IMG/M metagenome (GOLD analysis project Ga0209208, IMG submission 187694) | Host-associated microbial communities from peat moss isolated from Minnesota, USA - S1T2_Fd - Sphagnum fallax MG (SPAdes) (version 2) | ecosystem: Host-associated > Plants > Peat moss >...
ATTAATTCGTCCGTTTTTGACCATGATAGTGTTCACAATTATATTTGGTCACATAGCTAAGCTACCATCTGGGGGTGCACCTTACCCAATTTTGGTATTCTCGGCAATGTTGCCTTGGCAGTTTTTTGCCACTGCTTTAAGTGATTGTAGTAACAGTTTGATTACAAACACTAACCTAATTTCTAAAGTCTATTTTCCCCGGCTAATTGTGCCTACTAGTGCAGTAATTGTCAATTTTGTAGACTTTATGATTTCTGGGATGATTCTGATAGGTTTGATGGCATGGTATGACTTTATCCCTGATTGGCGGATTCTGACATTACCTATATTTACCCTAATTGCCATTGCCGCAGCAATTGGATCGGGGCTGTGGTTAGCAGCACTGAATGTAGAGTATCGGGATTTCCGCTACATAGTACCGTTTATTGTACAGTTTGGCTTGTATATTTCACCAGTGGGATTTAGTAGCAATGTTGTCCCCCAAGAGTGGCGGTTGCTATACTCAGTAAATCCAATGGTAGGAGTAATAGATGGTTTCCGTTGGGCAATTTTAGGAGGAGAATCAACTATTTATCTACCAGGATTTACTTTATCGGTAGGACTAGTGGCATTAGTGCTGATAAGTGGAATTTGGTATTTCCGCAAGGTGGAGCAGAAATTTGCTGATGTAATTTAGCCAAGGAGGTCATTAGGTGTCAGATACCATAATTAAAGTAGAAAATTTAAGTAAAAAGTTTGTTATAGGTCACCAGTCAGAGGCAATTGTTGGCTATAAATCCTTGAGGGAATCTATTAGTAATAGTGTGAATTCATTAGCAGAAAGATTTCTAAAACCTTCTAAGAAAGCAAATTTTAATCCTAACCGGGAAGAATTTTGGGCATTGAAAGATGTTTCCTTTGAAATTAAGCAAGGTGAGCGGGTTGGGATCATCGGTCGGAACGGGGCTGGGAAATCGACACTGTTGAAAGTATTAAGTCGGATTACTGAGCCAACGCAAGGCAGAATTAGAATCAGAGGACGGGTAGCGAGTTTACTAGAAGTTGGTACAGGATTTCACCCAGAATTAACAGGGAGAGAAAATATATTTCTCAATGGGGCAATTTTGGGGATGAATAAGGCAGAAATAACCCGAAAGTTTGATGAGATTGTAGATTTTGCCGAAGTGGAAAAGTTTCTAGATACCCCGGTAAAGCGATATTCATCTGGGATGTATGTACGGTTAGCTTTTGCTGTAGCTGCCCATTTAGAACCAGAGGTTTTGATTGTAGATGAGGTGTTAGCAGTAGGAGATGTTCAGTTTCAGAAAAAGTGCTTAGGCAAAATGGGGGAAGTAGCTAGTCAGGGCAGAACAGTAATTTTTGTAAGTCATAACATGGCAGCGATTCGTACGTTATGCTCAACCGCAATGTTATTAAATAAAGGTAAGGTAGTTTATCTTGGTAGTTCTTCAGAATGTTTGAAAATTTATGAAGGTGAAAACCTGCAAGATCAAAGTTATGTTTGGAAAAGATCGGAAGAAAGTAAAAATTGCAGCTTAGTAATTACCCAAATTTGTGCTACTTTAGGTGGAAGTCAACCTAATCATGATCTTGATATAGAGATCGAACTTAAGTCATTAGCTAAGCACAAATCAGCTTTTCTAGCAATTGATATTTTGGATTCTATAGGTACACCTCTTATGCAAGCGATTCCTAAACATGAGAACTTTATACATTATCAAGAAGCATTACATTTATTAAAAGTAAATATCAAACTTCCCCCTCTGATACCAGAGCGTTATTTGGTTTCTGTTTGGGTGGGAAGTCATAACACAGAAACAATTGAGTGGATAAAAGAAGCTGTTTCGTTTGAGATAAATGATTCCCCTATACCAAGTAGGACCTATCCTCATAGTCAGAATAACGGCCATATTGTTCCTTCGTCATCCTGTATAAACTTAAATACAAAGGAGTTGATTTAATATGTTGAGTTATCTACGCAGAAAAATACATCAGAAAAGAGAGTATTCAAAGCTACAAAAAATATATGAAAAATTTAAGGAATTTACTATGATATCTGAGCAAACATATATCAACAACTTAATGTTAGCTCAAAGAATAAGTGATTTAGATGGATGTGTTGTTGAGTGTGGTGTTTGGCGTGGTGGAATGATTGGTGGCATTGCTGATCTACTGGGAGAAGAAAGGTTATATTATCTGTTCGATAGTTTCCAGGGACTTCCAAAAGCTCAGGAGATTGATGGCAAAGCTGCACTTGCTTGGCAATCTGATGTTAATAGTCCAGGATATTATGATAATTGCTCAGCATCTGAAGAATATGCACATGAGGCAATGGCGATTTCCCGCGCTAAGAAATACCTTTTAAATAAAGGTTGGTTTGAAGAAACATTACCTAATTTTAGCACAGATACTGGAATAGCCTTGCTTCGTCTTGATGCTGATTGGTATGAGTCAACACAAACTTGTTTAGATAATCTTTTTAATTTGGTAAAGGAAGGAGGGTTAATAATTTTAGATGATTATTACGCTTGGGATGGATGCAGTAAGGCTCTGCATGATTTTCTAAGTAAACAATCTCGGACAGAAAGAATTGACTCCTTCCAGGGAGTTTGTTTTGTTTTAAAAAAAAGTCATGAATGAATAATTACTATAGCTTCTGTATAGACGAGGTTGATATTTATGGAACAGGCCGTACTCCATTTGCTAATATGGGTGTAATGTTTTTTGACCCACAATGGCAAATTATTAATCATTCAGCTTAATAAATTGAGGAAATATGGAACCGGAGATGCTAAAAGAATATTACACAGAAAGTTTTTTCAAACAACTGCAGGAATCATCACACAGTTCTGCCGAAGAAATTGTTCCTCTAGTTTTAGAAGCGATTCCTTGTAATCAGATAGTTGATGTAGGATGCGGTGATGGAACATGGTTAAAAGTTTTCCAAAAGTATGGAGTGGAGGAAATTTTAGGTCTTGATGGTGACTATGTAGATGAAAATGTCTTAGTTATTCCTCGGCAGAATTTTCAGCCTTTCGATTTAACAAAAGCTCTGAGGATAGATAAGCAATTTGATTTAGTAATGTCCTTGGAAGTGGCTGAACACTTACCTGCTGAGTGTGCAGAATTGTTCATTGATTCCTTAACTAGCCTTGGCCCAATTATTTTATTTTCCGCAGCTATACCTGATCAGGGTGGAGATAATCACATAAATGAACAATGGCAAGAATACTGGGCAGATAAATTTCAGAGGCGAGGTTATGTAGTTATCGATTATATTCGTCCCAAAATATGGGCTAATAGCAAAGTAGCTACTTGGTATCAACAAAATATTTTGTTATTTATCGAAGAAAAGTACTTAAAGAGTAATTCTTTACTAAATTCGAAAATGCATACTTATCAAGTACATGATCTTTCCTTACTCTCAGTTGTCCATCCAAAAACATACTCAAATAAATCAAAATATATAGAAATTTTATTAGAAAGTATGAACGAAAATAATATATCTCTTAAACATACATTAAGCATTATACCAAAACTAATAATACGAAATTTAGGAAGATTAGTTAAATTATCGTGATATAAACTTCTTGTGAGTATTATGGAATCTAAAATTAGTGTTATTATTTGCACGCACAATCCGCGACTAGACTATATTAGTCAAGTATTAGAGGCATTGAAATCCCAAACTCTACCATTAGATGTGTGGGAACTGCTACTAATTGATAATGCTAGTGGAAAAATTCTTGCCTCCGAAATTGACATAAGTTGGCATCCCCAATCTCGGCACATTCGAGAAGAACAATTAGGTTTAACACCAGCACGGTTACGAGGTATAAAAGAAGCAAGTGCAGAAGTTTTAGTATTTGTTGATGATGACAATGTAATAGAAATAAATTATCTGGAAACAGCTTTACAACTTGGTAAAGATTGGCCAGTACTAGGAGCATGGGGTGGTCAGTTAATACCTAAATTTGAGAAAGATCCACCTGAATGGACTAAACCTCATTGGGGAATGTTAGCTCTTTATCAATTTGAAAATGACATCTGGTCAAACGTCTTATATGCTCAAACTCATCCTTGTGGTGCAGGGATGTGTGTGCGGAAAGTTGTAGCTAATAAATATGCTAATCTAGTTCAGAATGATCCTAGAAGAATAAACTTAGACCGTAAAGGTAAATCACTAACTGGTTGCGGTGATACAGATCTAGCATTTACAGCATGTGACATTGGTTTAGGTATGGGAAGGTTTACCTCTCTAAAATTAACCCATCTAATTCCACCAAACCGACTTGAGGAAGACTATCTTGTAAAACTAACCGAGGGAAATGCTTACTCTGGGATCATCTTGCGCTCTTTACGCGGGGAAATACCTTCTTTACCAAAACGCTCTTGGAAAGGAAGACTTCTTGAACTTTACTATGTTGTGCTAATGTCTTCAAGAGAGCGTCGTTTTTATCTAGCAAAGAAACAAGGTGAATCTTTGGCAATCCAGCAACTATTGCAATCTTAAATTTTAAGCAGGAGATTCATTAGATTATGATCATTTCCTATGATATCACAACTCTTGGAATGGGATATTACAACTATCTTGCTAGGACAGGTGTGTTTCGATACGTTGAGAATTTAGCTTATGGAATAAGAAAATCACGAGAATGTGAACTATTGTTTTGCACCAGCGGTTCTTATCACAACTTATGTATGGCAATTGATTACTTAAAATCTCAGCCAGAGATCCAAGAGGTTAATCTACTTTACAAAAGCAGGAAATATCAACAAATTATTTTTAATCTTGAGCAACAGTTGAATGCACAAATTGAGCAAAAATCAGCAACAGAGAAATTACTGCTAAAGATTATTAGGAAAGCTTTGAGTTATATTGGTAATATCACAGAAAGTTTTTATCAGCCAGTTGACGACAAGAACATTACTGGAATAGACATATATCACTCGCCTTTACAACCAATACCTAAAAATATACTGAAAGAAAAACATATTAAAAAGTTTCTTTCTGTCATGGATATAATTCCAATTCTCTATCCTGAATTCTTCAAATTTCGTGAAGATAACTCTTTGAAAGAAGCGATCGCCGGACTAGATTCAGACTCTTGGGTTTTGTGTATATCTCAATCAACTAAAAATGATTTATGCAACTATTCAAAGCTTATTGATCCGAGCAAAGCTATAGTAACACACTTAGCTGCATCTGAACTATTTTATCCCTGTTTGAATCCCCAAAAACAAAATTTTGTTCGCAGCAAGTATGGCATTCCAAATGCACCATATATCCTCAGCCTAAGTACCTTAGAACCCCGGAAAAATATTAACCACACGATCCGATGTTTTATTAACTTAGTGGAACAAGAAAACATCAATGAATTATACTTAGTATTGGTTGGTACTAAGGGCTGGAGCTATGACAAAACTTTTGCCGAAATTTATAGCGATTCCCATGTGAAGGATCGAGTCATTATTACAGGGTATGTTGCTGATGAAGACCTAGCTGCATTATATAGTGGTGCGATCGCCTTTGTTTATCCTTCCTTTTATGAAGGTTTTGGTTTACCACCTTTAGAGGCTATGCAGTGCGGCATACCCGTAATTACTTCCAACACCTCTTCTTTGCCTGAAGTAGTTGGTGATGCAGGAATTATGCTTGATCCTAAAGACGCTGATGGTCTTTGTCAAAATCTACTGGAGCTATACAACAAACCTAGTTTGCGACAGTCAATGTCTCAGAAATCACTGGAACAGTCCAAAAAATTCAGTTGGGAAAAATGCACTCAAGAAACCATCAGTGCTTATAAAATGGCTTTATCATCTTAAGGTTTCAATAGTCAGACATGAAAAAAGCTCTTATTTGCGGCATTTCTGGACAAGACGGAGCCTACCTAGCTCAGTTACTGCTAAGTAAAGGCTACAGTGTTTGTGGCACCTCCCGTGATGCACAAGTTTCCTCCTTTGAAAACCTGGTGCGTCTAGGTATTCGGGAGCAAATTAAGTTAGAGTCAGTTGCCCTCAACGACTTTCGGAGCGTATTGCAGGTGCTGACTAAAATTCAGCCAGATGAAGTGTATAACCTGGCAGGGCAAAGCTCCGTTGGTCTATCCTTTGAACAACCAGTAGAAACCCTCGAAAGTATAGCTACGGGTACCTTAAATTTGCTAGAGGCAATTCGTTTTCTAGGACAACCCATTAAATTTTACAACGCTGGTTCTAGTGAATGTTTTGGTGATACAGGTGGACAGGCTGCTGATGAAACTACACCATTCCGTCCGCGTAGTCCTTATGGTGTGGCTAAATCAACGGCATTTTGGGAAGTTGCCAACTATCGTGAAGCCTATAACTTATTTGCCTGTTCAGGTATTTTATTCAATCATGAGTCCCCCCTACGTCCAGAAAGATTTGTTACCCAAAAAATAATCGCAGCCGCTTGTCGAATTGCTGCAGGTAGCCAAGAAAAACTATTATTAGGCAATATTGAAATTGAACGTGACTGGGGTTGGGCCCCAGAATACGTAGAAGCCATGTACTTGATGTTGCAACAGAAACAACCGAATGATTATGTGATTGCCACTGGTTACTCCCACAAACTCAAAGATTTTGTCATTACAGCTTTTGCTGCATTTGAGTTGGATTGGCATGAACATGTAGTAATAGATAATAGTTTATTACGCCCAACTGACATTGCATCAGGTAAAGGAAACCCGGCTAAAGCTAAACAGCATCTGGGATGGCAAGCACAATACCAAATGCATGATGTTGTGAGAATGATGGTAAAAGCTAAAGGAGGAGGGTAGATGATGAAAATTCTATATGATGGTCAAATTTACGGTATGCAAACTGCAGGTGGGATTAATCGCTATTTTGCTAACGTAATTAGTAGGTTACCACAAACTTATGTTCCTATACTTACAGCTATTCGTCATTCTTCTTTAAATTATCCATCCCATCCCAATCTAAAAGTTTACAAATATAAAAGATTTCGGTTTAATCAAATATCTTCAACTATTGAAAAATATTATTTTAGAGCCTTAAATAATCTTATTAAATATAATATTGCTCATCCTACTTATTATTCGTTACTGACACAACAAGAAATTAAAGAATATACTTGTCCAGTAGTGATTACTGTCTATGATATGATTAACGAAATTTTTGCTAATCAATTTGATCTGAAAAGCGATATTATTGAGGCAAAACGACAAGCAATAATCGCATCTCAAGCTATTCTTTGCATTTCTGAGAACACTAAAAAAGATTTACTTAGAATATATCCTTTTATTTCTGAGGAAAAAGTAACAGTAACCTATTTAGCATCAGAATTAGATAGTAGTCTCAGTTATGGTCACGAACAAGTACCATCCAAACCATATTATCTCTATGTGGGGAGTCGCCAAAATGAATACAAGAATTTTCATGGGCTACTTATGGCTTTTGCTAAAGTTGTTTCTGTAAATTCTGAAGTTTCTCTCTGTGTAGTGGGTTTGCCCTTTAATGATACAGAAACAAAACTGATTAATGATCTGAAACTATCTAATTATATTGAATGCTATAGATATGCAGATGATAGCCATTTGGCTAAACTATATCGTTGTAGTCTTGCTTTTATTTATCCCTCCCTCTATGAAGGTTTTGGCATTCCCCCGCTAGAGGCCATGGCTTGCGGAACAGTTGTAGTAGCTTCTAATTCATCCAGTATTCCCGAGGTTGTGGGTGATGGAGGTATACTATTCGATCCCCAAAAAATCAGCGATTTAGCAGACATTTTACTTTCACTAATAGATAATTTTGCAGAACGCGATCGCCTAATTGCTAAAGGTTATGAAAGGTCAAAATTATTTAACTGGGATCAGACTGTTGCTAAAACTCTAGAAGTTTATAACTCAGTGATTTAAAAGGGAGCATCTAGATTATGATTATAATTGCAGACAAAGCAGGACAATTAGGGAATAGGTTATTTCTTTCGGCTCATATAATTGCTTTTGCAATTGAATATAACCTTACAGTATTGAATCCTGCCTTTGAGGATTATGCTTGTTTTTTTCAACACACCTATAATAATTTATTTTGTTGCTATCCAGTCAGACAACATTTCGCTATCTATAATAAGTTAGCTAGAAGCTTATCTTATAAATTTACCTATTATTTAGCCAAGTTACTAGTTAAAACTAAAATTAAGAATAAATATCTAGATGCAATTAGATTACTAGAACCAGAAGAATTATACTTAAGTAGTCCTGAATTCTTAAACAGAGTTAAGCAGACAAGAATTATTCTACTTCAAGGTTGGTCATTCCGAGATGAACCAAATCTTATCAAGCATTCAGAGAAAATTAAAGTATACTTTACCCCTCTAGAAATCCACCAATCTAATGTAAATAACCTGATCAATAAGATTAAACAAACTTGTGATATTCTTGTTGGTGTTCACATTAGACAAGGAGATTACAAGGATTTTGCTGGGGGAAAATACTTTTACAGTTCAAATCAATACTTACAAGTTATGGAAAAAGTGGAAAGGTTATTTCCAAATCAAAAAGTTGCTTTTTTGATTTGTTCAAATAACCAGCAAGGCAAGACAGATTTCGCAAATTTAAGTGTTACTTTTGGTAATAACCATATCATTGAGGATATGTATTCATTCGCACAGTGTGACTACATTATTGGTCCTCCCAGTACTTACACCTTATGGGCTTCCTTTTATGGAAATGTCCCTCTGTATAAAATTCAAGATCCAGAACTGCCAGTAAATTTTCAAACCTATTGAGGAGTTATATAGATTGAAAACTATTGCTATGTTTGATAACTTCCAGGGTGGTCATCATCCAACTTATCTCAGAATTTTTAGCAAAGCATTTCTAGAACTAGGTTATAAAGTAATTGTTTTTTGCCTAAATCCAGATGATGTAAGTAAGTGGATAGATCTAGATTGTCCGCAGAAAAAAGGCTATCTATATACTATTAAAGTTCAAAAATTTAAGATACCCAAGCTACCAATTATTGGGTCGCTACCTCGGTCTTTAGAGGTACTATCACGATGGCAATATACGGCAAAAGTGATTAAAGAAGAAACAGAAAAAATCCAAATTTTCCCGGATTTAGTATTTTTCCCTTGGTTAGATAGCTACCTGAGCTACTATTTAAATCATCATATTATTGACAGGATTTTTCCCTATTATTGGACTGGAATATTTTTCCATCCTAGAAATATCCGAGATGAACAGCATTTTCTGCCAATTTTGCGTACTCCACTGAGTCATTATGCTATCCTTAAATCTCCTCGCTGTTTTGGTATTGGTGTTCTTGATGAATGTGAAAATATGAGAATTCAACAGGAAATTAATAAGAAAGTGATTTTATTTCCTGATATCACTGATGAAGTACCCCCAAACCAGAATTATGAGATTTCTAGGAAAATTCAGGCAAAAGCTGATAGGAGGAAAATAGTCGGATTACTGGGTTCACTGAGTAAACGTAAGGGTTTACTAACTCTTTTAGAAGTGGCAGAAAAATCAATCCGAGATAACTGGTTTTTTGTTTTTGCTGGGAAGTTAGAAACATCTAGCTTATCTAGTAAGGAAATGTCTATATTTCTTGAAGTTGTTGAATCTCAACCACATAACTGCTTTTTTCATCTTGAACGCATTCCTCATGAATCACAATTTAATTCAATCATTAATACTTGTAATGTTTTGTTCGCAGCCTATGAAAATTTTAAATCAAGTAGTAATATTCTAACCAAGGCAGCAGTGTTTAAAAAACCCGTAATTGTCAGCGAGGGTTTCTGTATGGATGAAAGGGTAAAAAAGTATAACTTGGGTGTAAGTATTGCTGAGGGAGATGTAAATAGATGTATAGAAGCATTAGCCTATCTAGGAAGTGAATTAGATGCAAACTTTTCTCACCTAAAACCAGATTTTGAAGAGTATGCAAGTATTCAATCTGTTGAAAAATTACGTACTTCATTATCTGCTATATGTGGTAATCTTATCTAGTTTTTATTTAGCTAAAAAGCATGAAAATTCTACATTTGTCACAGTACGAAGGTGGAGGAGCAGGGCGTGCTACACGACGATTACACGTTGGATTAATTAATACTGGTATAAATTCTGCAATATTGGTTCAGGGCAAAGACTCAGATCTAGAGTCAATTGCCAAACCAGTCAAAGAGATAGAAATGTATAAAAACTTTCAATCCGATATAACAGATGGAGTATTGAAGAAATTTTTCGGACGTAAGACACCACTCTCGATTAATTTAACTCCTTCTTTAATGCTGAAACAAATCAAGAACATAAATCCTGATATTATTCATCTCCATTGGATTGGGCGAGAATTTCTGAAAATTGAAGAGTTGCCAAGATTGAACCAACCCCTGGTGTGGACATTGCATGATATGTGGCCCTTTACCGGAGGATGTCATTACAATGGGGAGTGCGATCGCTACACACATTCCTGTGGTGCCTGTCCCCAGCTACGAAATTCACAAGAATCAGACTTAACCCGTTGGGTTTGGCAACGCAAAGCTAAAGCCTGGAAGCATCTTAACTTGACACTTATTTGTCCTAGTAAGTGGATGATGGAATGCGCTCAAGCCAGTTCTCTGTTTCAAAATCTTCGGATAGAGGTCATTCCTAATGGCCTAGATATTAAAAGGTATCGGCCCCTTAACCAGCAAACAGCTCGGGAATTATTAAGTTTACCCCAGGACAAACAAGTTATCCTGTTTGGAGCACTGAGTGCCAAACAAGATATTAGAAAAGGTTATCAGTTTTTGCTACCTGCTTTACAAAAGTTAGCTGAAGCAGGCTGGACTGAACGGTTAGAATTAGTAGTCTTTGGTTCATCCCAGCGAGACAGGTCAATTGAATTATTAGGCTTTCAAACAAATTTTTTAGGGCGGTTAGATGATGATTTATCCCTGGCAATTGTTTACTCAGCAGCAGATGTTATGATTGTACCGTCCCTCCAAGAATCCTTTGGTCAAACTGCTTCTGAATCCTTAGCTTGTGGGACACCTGTTGTTGCCTTTGATGCTACGGGATTAAAAGATATAGTTGACCATAGGCAAAATGGTTATCTAGCAGAACCTTATGCTGTAGAAGATTTACTTAGAGGAATTCTCTGGGTACTGGAAGATAAAGAGCGTTATCAACAACTCCGTAATTTTGCTCGTAAGAAAGCTGAAACCGCCTTTTCAGTAGAAATGCAAACCCAGCGTTATCTATCTATTTATAGGGAAATAGCGCCTAAGCCTCATGGTTAACTGAAAGTATTACAGCATATATTAGCTAGGTCAAAAAAAGTGATAAAAAAATTCCTAAATCGCTTAACTAATTATATTTTACGACAAAGAACATTAAACAGATCCCAAATGCTCAATTCTTTAGCAGAAGAGCAGATATGGTATTTTGGAGATGAAGAAGTTATTCAATTTCCTACACCTTTGTCTATAGACCAGGAAATTCCACGTCAGATAAAACCATATATATATTCCCACGCACTAAATAGACCTTTCGTCTGTGAAATAAATAATGCTGAACTAATTGGTTGTAAAGCAGTTGGTATAACTCAAGAAGGATTAGGGATTTTAGAAACTACTGTCGGCCAAATAGATATATTGAAACAGAGTCAACTATTTCAGATTTTGAAAAAAAAAATAATTCCAGTAGATGGCACTCTAAATACAGTTTGCTCATTAATTAATGCCTGCAACCATAACTACTTCCATTGGATAACAGAGTGTTTAACTCAAATAGAAGGAATCGAGTTTTATTATCAACAAACAGGGATTAAGCCACTTTTATTAATTAATAAAAATCACTCTCCTTGGCAAATAGAATCTTTAAATTTGATGGGTTATGACTCATCTACATATATTCAATGGGATATGTCTAGAGCTTTAGTGAAGCGGCTAATCGTTCCTTCCGTGCGAAGATACCAAGAAAAACCACCCCATGACTATATTTCACCTGCGTCAATTAAATGGCTACAACAAAGGATATTGAGTCATATTATTGATAGCCATGACCAAAATATGTATGCCAAAAGAATATTTATTTCCCGCCGTCAAGCTAGTTTTAGGAAAATATTAAATGAGGATGAGGTAATAGAATCTTTAAGTCTCATGGGCTTTACTGCTTATATTTTGGAAAGTATGAGCTTTTCTGAACAAGTAAAGCTCTTCTTTGGAGCCGAAATAGTTGTCGGTCCTCACGGTGCTGGTTTGACAAACGTAATTTTTTCCCGTCAAGCAGCAGTATTAGAACTATTTGGTTCTCCGGATTACATTCGTCCAGAGTATTTCCAAATAGCAAGTTCTCTAGGATTAAGATATGGATTTATGATATGTGAATTTGAAAATAAGGATCTCAAGGTAAATATTCCGAAATTGTGTGAATCTATAGAAAACCTCTCAAGTTAAACAAATCGGTTATGTTGCTCATCAAGGGTAAAAGATAATGAAAGAACCAGTATACATCATTACACCTGTCCATAATCGGAAAAATCTAACGATAGGATGTTTAGCACATCTGCAAACGACTGGTGATCTCCAACGCTACTTTATGGTAATTGTAGATGACGGTTCTACTGATGGGACAAAGGCAGAAATTCAATCTTTATACCCGGAAGTTATCGTTTTACCTGGTAATGGTGACCTTTGGTGGACAGGAGCAGTAGCAATGGGTATGGAATATGCTTATCAGCAGGGAGCAGAGTATTTTATCTGGCTCAATGATGACTGTCTGCCTAACCCAGAAACTCTGCCTCAATTAGTAGAGTTTATGAAAAATCATCCAAATACTATAGTTGCCCCAACCTGTTACATCGAGCAAGATAATTTGCTAGTGAAAAAAGAAAATGGTGCCAAGGGTCAGATAGCATACGCAGCTAGTCCAGGCGAGGTTATAGAAGTTGATTGTATGTCTGGTTGGTGTGTTGGTATTCCCACCACAGTAGTTAACAAAATTGGGTTTCCCGATCCCAATAAATACCCTCACTACTGTGGGGACGATATGTATCTTTTAAAGGCAACTCGTTCAGGATTTAAGGCGTATTTAGTAGGAGCTTTACAAGCTAAATTAGTCGGTGCTGTCCACGAAAATATTAGTTTCCAGAAATACTTTCGGCAGGATGTTAGTTTTACTAACAGCTTGCAAGCAATCTTTGTAAATAAAAAATCACCATATCGATTAGGAACTAAATTCTATTATTTTGTTGAGAGATATGGATTGATAAAGGGAATATTTATGTTTTTGATTAAGTTAACTTTCTGGTTTAGCGAAATTATAGTTGTATACCTAAATCGACCAGTTAAAATGGACAATTATTAATTCTGGAGAATTATTTGATGACAGAAAAATGAGCAGACAATTTGTTCATATTTTACAACTATTGTTCTAGAAACTTCTTCAATTAAGATAGTACCAGATGGTTAGAAATCATAGTCAGTGGCAAAGTATCTCGTCAATATTTTTTTTGGAAGCTAGTTAGGAATACCTAATAAGCTTTAGTCGTCTTCAGAGAATTATCTAAATAATAAAAACTAACTGATTTTTGGAGATTTTACTATAAATCATGAAAGCCAAACTTTTACTTGTAACTCTACCAGTTGACCTTGGCAACCTCACCTTAGAAAGAAATTTGGTTAGATTATTTGACAAACACCTAGACTTGAAAGTATATCAGTTCATTCCCAAACAGAAACAAATACATACTACATCAAAATTAGATTACATTGCTAAAGTTTACCAAAGATTCCTTGGTTCTTATGAATTATGGCAAGAAATTCATCAAGCTCAAAGAGAGGGGAGAAAAATTCTGTTTAGTGGCATCAGTCCAGCTTTATTTGCCTACCCAGCAACAATACGAAATAGTACTTATCTTGTAACAGACTGGACAAGAAAATTATACGAGCCTATTTTAGGAACATCTCAGTCAGCACCTTGGCATACATTTATTCACCAACAAGTGCTAAAGTCACAAAAATACATAATTGGGTTGACTGATGCAGTAATTCAAGAAATTGCTAAGGATTACAATGTCCCTCAAAATAAACTCAAAAAAGCTAAACTACCAGTTGATATCAACACCTTCATTCCGAGTTTAAATAGACAAGATCAAGAAATACGAATTCTTTTTGTGGGTGGTGACATTGAACGCAAAGGAGGTGATATTTTATTGCGTTGGTTTAAAGAACAAGATGACCCTAATGTGAGAATGACAATGTTAACAAAATCTTCAGTAGAAGACTACCCTCAAATAGTGGTTGAACGTAATGTGGAATATGGGGAGCCTAAACATATAGAAATATTTAAAAACCATGACATTTTTGTACTACCAACTAAATGCGATGCTTATCCTTGTGTACTAGGAGAAGCAACATCCGCAGGATTAGCTATCTTGACTACAAAATATGCCTTAGGTGCTCCTGAGATTATCCAGAATGGTGTTAATGGTTATATATGTGAATCACAGGCAGAATTACTTAATCAATTAAATGCTTTAGTTAAGGATAAACCCCTTATAGAATCGATGAAAAGAAAAAGTCGTGAGTTTATGGAAAAGGAATTTGCACCTGAATTGGTTTTAAATCAGTATCTTAGTTATATTTTTTCTGAGTGAACTACCTACACGTTTACGGAACACCTGAGTCGGATCTACACCAAAAATGTTTTTTGGAATGGTTCTTATTTTCTTGCCAGTTGTGGTGGTGTAACCATATCAACTCTCAAGCAGTACATTGAGTCCCAAGATCGACGGAAAGATGGTCAGAAACCCCACGGATGAATCCGGGGGCTTGAAAAAGCCCTAATCTGACCAGACTAAGTACTTCGCGTACTACGTTATGGGCAAGAGTTAAAGACCTACCAGGGGATGCGTAGCTAGTCCCCTGC
>Ga0209208_10007389_pt1 | contig 14897 bp, 12 predicted proteins | sample S1TSphfallax_3_FD_187694 | JGI IMG/M metagenome (GOLD analysis project Ga0209208, IMG submission 187694) | Host-associated microbial communities from peat moss isolated from Minnesota, USA - S1T2_Fd - Sphagnum fallax MG (SPAdes) (version 2) | ecosystem: Host-associated > Plants > Peat moss >...
TTCAAAAAATATATTTGGGCTGTGTGGAGTGTGATCATAGTCTCCAAATGGCATGTTGATGAAGGAAGTCCATGTCGAAAGAAGAGGGGGCCAAGGAAGTGGCATTTCTTACCCAAGGCAACAAGGAGTCAGACATAGGATGGACAATATATAGTTATTTGCAAAGTGATGTCCTCGTTCAGACTCCAATTTGATCCCTCATCACCAATCTGACCCCTAATGCGAGGTTATCCACTAAGGGAGGCAAAATTGAGACAAATTCACAAAATTAAGGACCAAATGATTTAATGTGATTGTTAAGGGTGTGTTGGTAAGCGAAGGAAGGTTGTTTGTCGCAAGATTTGCCTTGGGGCACCGCAATATGGACCAAAATAGCGTGAGAGCCTATGGAGGTGCTCAAACTAATTTGATCCTGATTCTGACGCCCAAGGCAAACTAATGTAAAAAATTAATTTACTTTTTGACCTCAATTGCATCCTTATGACATGTTTCATCCCTGGTCCAAGGCACTTTACAAACAACTTCAATAAGTCTAATATCAAGAAGCATTGCAGTTATATTTGGGAAGGGGTAAGTGAACAGCAACTATTAGGGTTAATCCACTTGCAGATGGCTGCTAAGATCTTGTCTTATATATCAATCATGAGAATATTTTTAAAGATTTCACACTCCAACCAATTGTGCTGGGAGTTGAGATCCAAAAGCTGCCAGTCCATTAGCGGTTTAACCGATCTTGTGAAGTACCCAAATTGATGAAGCAATGTTGTGATTGATAATCATATGGAGCAGGAAACCATTCCAGCCACCATTGGAGAGGTGATTGGGGGTTCCATCAATGCCAACCCCAAACAAACTGAGAACACATACAAAAAGAGGAAAGGGGCAAAATGCTTAGCAAATTTTAGAGTTATCCTTAAAGTAACCCTTGTCTTCACCCTGCCTTTGGGCCTCCTTTCACCCCCTATCCCCTATTTCAGTGGTATCCTCAAAGTAAAGACATTTTAATAAAACTGAGTTCGAAATGCTGCAACTCAGTATGAAATGTTGATACTCAGCATTTAATGCACAAGATCCGAGACTAATTATAGTAGTTGTACAGTTAGGAGCAGTGAAAATATATGTAGCAGCAGTGGAGGCGCTCAGGAAAAAGGAAAGACAGGATGAAACTCAGTTTACTACCAAAATGGATGGTTTTCTGAGTTTCATCCCCCGTTGAATGCTAATGTACTTTTTTAATCTCAAGCTGTGTATGACCAAACTCAGGGTTCTGGTGCTGTGTTTTTCTTACTTTACGGATAACTCTAAATTGGTTTACTTTTTACAAGAGATGTTTTAGGAGAGAGGAGGGTCATGTACCACCTCTTTCTTCCTCTTGATCTACATTACAATAAGGGGAGCTAGAATGAAAGACTCATGTGCCATGCAGTGTATGTGGTGGTTGAACTCGATATATAGCCATTGGAATACTTGCCAGTAAAGAATCCACCTACCGACTCATTGGAAAATCACTCATAGTGATGTCTCCAAGTTTTGCGCTGAAGTCAAACAGAGTGACCATCTGTGGTAGCTCATCTATGCAGGTACATGCAGTAGAAACTCATGAGCTTTGGAGAAGGCTGAGACTGCAGTGAGATAAATTATGCTGGAGTCAGCATAATCACAACCCCAACCACGCATTCATTTGTCAGGTTCCAAGTCTGCGGTAAGAAAAATATTCTCCAAGGTAATGCTGGTATGCAGATGATGCAATTTTTTTATTGATAATTGGCACCCACTGACTGCATCTTGTGAGTACATAATACAGACTACCCAGTCAAATTGAGTCTGATTGTGAAGAGTTGATTAGTTAAACTATGAAGGACATACTCAAATGCTCATGGTTTGTGGGAAACTGCAACAAAATCACCCAAATGAGAGGAGGACATTGGAAGCCTGACAGTTGACTGGAGTCCTCATTGCTATTTGATTTCCAGAACTTGCCATCCGTGCTATTAAACCTTTTGTGAAGCTTTGTACCAGTGTGATATGAACATACGACAATGCATTTCTTACAAGTGCTTGATATGAAAATTTGGATGAACAATATCAAAAGCTATCAAGTATTGCGTATCAATACATCAGGCTATAGGGTGCCATGATTTTATTTTAATTTCAAAAAATTTCCAATTTTGTGAGATAGGTGGACTGGCACTTTTTATTGGTTGTACAATGCTAGCAACCATTAAAAATTTCAATTTTGGGCTATGTGCTGGTACTTAGAATTAAGTATGTTTTTTTTTGGAAGAAGAGGGAACCAAGAGTCTTGAAATGCGAAGAACTGGAACCAAACCCAAGGATCTATCAAAAAAAGAAAAGAAAGAAGATTCTGGAACCGAAACCAAAAGTTCTTTCCAAATTTGAAAAAAAATGTTGATCCTGGATCAAAGGTTCTCTTAAAATGTAAGAATTGGAAAACACTGGTTGTAACAGGCATGCAGTGGATGGTGCACCAGTGGATGCTGGTTCACTTATTACTGAATTGGATCATCATGCAAGAAGGTTTTGTTAAACTTTCCAGTGGTGCAATGTGGACTATAGTGCCACTTTTCAGGTGTTTGGTTGGTTTTCTTTCGGTATTTTGGCAATACCCAATTTCTAACCTTACATGAATGGAAAAAAGTTGGGATTGTGTAAGCACTCCCCAAATTTTGCCAGACTTTTTCTTGATTTCCTTACCAACAACAAATGGAAAGTGACAAAAATTTGCCCCAAAAAATAACCGCTGACCCAAACCCATTGCTCTTGTCTCATGGTAGATCCACTCATACCAATTGCTTGGAGGTTGGTATCATGTTGTTGTATACTGAGTAGATTTTCAACCTATTCCCCCAACCAAATAAGAAGCACACAACACACCCCCATCTCTTCTTGTGGGTTCTAAAGTACAACAAATAATTTTTTTTTTGTCTTGGGTGGAATTGTCTACAACAAATTCTACATCTGATCCTTCTGAACAACTTTCATCAGATATAATTTTTGTTACTTGTTTCGAGGATTCTTGGTCTATATTCTAGGTGGACCATTGGGCCCTTTTTTTTCCCCAAGAATCCTACATTGTACAATCTGAAAATGTACTACACAAGCTTTTCTTGGGAGCTCATTTTCAGAAGAACCAACCTACTCCCATAGGTTCAAGATTCAATTGCATGGTTGCCCTTGCAAAAGAAGTTTAATTTTCAACCATTTGAGTATGGGCCACCCAAATTCATTTTTTGTTTTCAACCTGAGAAATATGATTTTTAACCTATACTACGGATTTTTCATGAAAGAAATGGCCCAAGATCACCATGTTTCCAGAAAAAGAAACCCAAATCACTGTATATCTATATTAGGTTCTAGTAGGTACTTGAGAAAACTCCCGAGACAACATTTTTGGTTTTAGTAGTTTTTTTTGAAAAAAATTCACTAAATTTCTGATATCATGAAATTGGGGGAAAATCCTTGGCATAGAAAACGGAAAAGATGATTGAAGAAAGTAAAGCATGAACTAAAAGGCTAGATATTGAACATAAATATAAAGGACATAATTGGGAAATTAAGAACTAAGAAGAGGTAGGTTGGTTATGAGATAGGGAAATAGGAAGGTATCATGGAAATTAGAAGTTTAGAGTTTGAAGGAGCAAGTATAATAGTTGAGCAAGGAAGGCAAGAAAACAAAGGGACATGTTTAGGTGAAGAGGGTTGCTACTATTGTTGTCCAATTTTTCTTTTTTGAAAGAACCTCTAGTTCTAGTTTTGACATTTAAAAAAAATTGGGAGATTCTTTGAGTGTGAGTTTGAACCTGGCTCTTCAAATTTTTAAACATGCAGTTTTGGTTTTGACATTTTTTAAAAAATTCAAGAATGTTTGGACCCAATTCAAAAACAATGTTTGGTTCCTTGCACACATTAACATTCACCAAGGACGAATTTGGTTTAGGTGCGGAGTTTTGCAATAAATTACAACTGAAAATTGTGAAAGTATTGAATCTTATGACAAATTTAAATCAATCACCAACATGCAAGTTTAGGTGACTTTTCAAACATCAGATTCAATGTGCTTATATTAAGAACATGAACTTGTATTAAGAGTTTATTTTCAAAGTCTTGGTTTCAATTTTAATTTTAGCAAAACTTGGCTAGTTCGCTTGTTTGATCCTTGTGCCAATTTCACCAAAAGGGTGTTTAGTTAGGTCATCTCAACTAGAACCACTAGATTTGACACTTCAAGTTGAAGCTAACAATTTTTTGTGGGTAAATTATTTATGGAATATCTTCATATACAAATATTTCACATAATTTTTTTCATTAAATTTTTTTTTTTTGTCGCAACCCTACTTTGAAAGAATGTGAGGATAAGACTCACACTCCTAAAATGGGGACTTAGGAATCCTTCGGGACTCCCGAAATTTTTGAGTTCGATTACAAAGGTTAAAACACCTCACATTGGGGCGTTCTTTATATCATTGGAAAGCTATCAAAGTGTAGATGTTGAAAATGGGCTCGTATGAGCCATTTGGACATCTGTAGCACAAGTTATGGCAAAAAGAAAGGCCGGGAGTCAAACTGGCAGTTTGATTCCCGACCACTAAAAGTCAGGAATCAACCCGACCCTGATGCGTGCAGGGGGGGGGAGGTGCAACACACCGTTGGAAAACTCTTGACAAAAGCTACAACTTTGTTTTAAATCTCATCCCAATTAGAAGTCTGAGCAAAAAGTTATAGCCTCGCAAAGTTGCGAGAATCCAAACCGTGGCAATTTTAGAACTCCTCCTTGGGAGTCCCGGGACAAAAAGCCATTCGAATATGGGTGCCGCAGGGAAGCATAAAGAATACTATATGGGGGAAGGTGGTGGCTTCCCTCAAGTCTGGGCTATGGTGAGTCTTCTGAGTCCAGAGTTGCCCGTGGCTTGTCGTAGCACTAAAGGTGCTCCAAAAATTATATTAATTAACTTGTTGGTTGGTTTAATGCAGGTTTGAGTAAATAACTAAAACTTATCACTCTTTTTAATCCCATCTTGGAGCTTCAGCACACCCCTTTACCCTTTTTAGTGTTGAAAATTAAGAGCGTGCCCCAAGTTCTTCACAATTTCGTTGTTTGAGTAACTTAGACCCATCTTGGGTCTAACTAGGAACTTGGGAGCGTGTCAATTTTGATATGTAAAAATTGTGATGAATGGTTGATGGGTAGGGTTTAGGTACCCCTTATCATATACATTTTTTTGGGTAAAAATTAAGTACATATTTTTAAAATATTAAATATTAAATTCATGCACTCCCAACTCCTTCAGGGACTCAAATGCGAATCCCAAAGGAAAAACAACGGAAAAGCAAGGAGTTGAGGCACATTCCCTGGTTCACAACACTTTAAAGGGGTAGAAGGGCGTGCCGGAGCTCCGAAATGGGACTAAGAAGATTTGACAAGCTTTACTTACTCACACGGGCCTACAGAAAGCCAACACAAAATGATTAGTGCATAGTTGGAACACCTTTGGTGCTTAAAGGGGTAGAAGGGCGTGCCGGAGCTCCGAGATGGGACTAAGAAGATTTGACAAGCTTTACTTACTCACACGGGCCTACAAAAAGCCAACACAAAATGATTAGTGCATAGTTGGAACACCTTTGGTGCTAGGATAAGCCATGGGCAATTTGGACATACAAGACTCACCAAGGCCCAAACTTGGGGGAAGCCACCACCTTCCCCCTTATAGGTTACTCTGCACCTCTCCACAGGGCCCACAACCAAATGGCTTTTTGTCCCGAGACTCCCAAGTGGGAGTCTTGAAATTACCAAGGTTGGAACTCCTACGATTTTGGGGCGCCATAACTTTGCGTGCAAACCTCTGATTGAGATTAGGTCTAAAGCAAAGTTATAGCCCTCGTCAAGAACTTTCCAACAATATGTCGTACGCCATCTGCACGCATGAAAATTGGGTCGATTCCTGACTTTTAGTGGTTGGGAGTCAAATTGCCAAGTTGACTTTTGGCCTTTCTTTTGGCCATAACTTGTGTTTCAGATTTTCAAATGGGCAATACAAGCCCATTTTAGATATCTACATTCCAAGAACTTTTCAATGATATAAAGAACTTTTCAAGCCATTGAATTTTGACCCTACAATCGCCCTCTAAAATCTCATCAAGACTCCAACTCCCAAAGTGGAATTCCTTTGGGGTGTGAGGGTTCATTCCCTCACACCTTCTCACACTCCCAAAAGTATGTTGTGTTATTGCCGGCTTCCTTCTTGGCCCGCAACCTTGCAAACCCTTACTTTGGTCACAAACCCAAGGTTAGGGTTGCGACATAAATGAAATATTTTAGACAATTTTCAAAGGCCAAACTCAATGGGATCATGCAAAAATGTCATGTCAAAATGCAAAAATCAAAGTGTTTAATTCATCCTCATGTATAAATATCCATAAACACACATCAAAACTTTTGATTCGCCCAATTAAAACATGGAGTCCAACTATCTAATGTTAAACATAAACATGCATGAAATGTTACAACAAAATAAATTCATGAAGCCTTTATGGATTAGACATCCACTTTGTGTTCAAGATTGATCATTGATTGATCATTGTGCCCAATATTTCTTGACACACTAAAAGAAAATTTCAAATATGTAACTAAATTTATGATTAATTTTTCAATTATAAAATACAAAAATGACTAATAACTTTAAAATCATTATATACAAGTCGTTTAAAACAATAATAATTTGAAATATGATGTGATACATTTCATCCATCAATTATAAAGGACATATGTGAAGTCATTAATGATAGTTTAATACTTTAATAATTTTTTGTTACTATGAATTGGACCCAAAAACTTGGGGAACATTAAATTTTTAATATATAATATTTATTATAACAAGGTGCAAACAAGATAACATGAGCCACACCCACTTACTTTTTGATTGTTTTTATGATTTGTTTTTGAGAAATATTCTTCGAACATTCTTGAAATATTTTGGAAATAATAATAATAATATATAATATATTTTTTCATAATAATATATATTATTTCTACACATGTAAAATAAATATATTTATTTTTTATACAAATCAAGTTTTAACTTCAATTTATGATAAATGTTTCATTAATAAATAAATTATATATTTCCCACATCTTACACTTCTATTTTATTTTTAAATTACAATGCAAAAAAATATTTTAACATATCATTAAATTTTACTTCAATGTATAGTATTTAATTTATTCACATAAAATATTTGAAAATGGATCATCTATCAAGTTTTTTTTTATGTAATAAAAGTTCTTATATTATTTATATGTGTAATATTAATTGAAATTAGTTCCTTACTTGTCGTAGTTCTTTATGTCCATTTATATTCATATTAAATGATTAACATTTTTTTTTAATCATTGTAAAATAAATTTATGATCACATTGTCAATGTAATGACACATTATTTTATCCATGTCATTGTGTTATCAATCATGGGTGCCATATGAATGAAAACTTGCAATGAAAAAATGATGTCATCTTTCATGTTACAACGTCATCATCTACTAGTCAAAGGCACCATGCATATATGATTATAGTTTTTTTCACATAAGATTTGAAGTAGTATCCTATGATTCCATTATATTTTATAATCATTTAAGACATCTAATCATTGATTTCTTAATTGCAAAGAACATAATTCCTTCTAACAACATCACATTTTGACAAATTCTTAGAATTGGCACCGTCACATCCCAACAACATATTGGCATGGTTTGAAGCACCCACAAACTTTTAGGTTGCATGACCTATTTACCCTAATCCTACTTACCCAAATGTTTGCACATATCCCCTCTTGGGTGGGAATATGTTTTGGATATATCTAGGAATATATTCTTGAGGATGTGCACAATGCAAACATTTTTAAAAAAAAGAAAAAGATAGGGTAAATAATATATTTTATCCATATTTGACAAATATATCTAGGTAAACAATATGCCCTCACAATATTGGTTTTACTAGCATTGGGGAGGCATTTACTTCTAGGCACACTCATTGAACAAGGCATTAAAAGAACATATGTTAAACCAAAGGGGCATGTGCTTGGTCTTGATATAGTTTTAAAAAATTTAGGCCCTACAAACATGGACATAGATTTGTACATAAGGGCATGCATAATAGGTGTGGAAAAGGGAGATGCCACTAGACATGAACTCAAACATGTGCATTGAACAACATACTCATAATTTATTTTATTTTCCAAAAAAAAATGATACACATCCACAAGGCTGTGCCCTAGTGAATCACTTGGAAACATAATGAAAACAAGAAAATCTTGTTATGCTAGCCAAAACATGGTCCCCATTCATAACTAGTGGCTCCTTGTGACACCCAAAAGTTGTCCTAGTGGTTCATTGTGCAATGTTTCTACCCCTTTTATGGCAAATTCAAATAGATTTATGAGAATTGATGGAACCTTGTAACATGGGGGTAATTCAAGGCGAGTTTTATGGAAAAATGTTTAGAAAATACAACTTAGATAACACAAGTAGGTTTCTAATTGGAACTCAAACCTAAAATTTCTAAACCTTAAACCCTAATATCATGTACAAGTATAGGAGGCAAGATACCTACCCCACCAATGCATTTCACCAACTTCATGAAACAAAAGCTTGTTCAAGTAAAGGCAAGGCCTTCTTCTATACTTGGCTCTTTTAATTGTTGAGTCGATCTTATCATATGCAATCACCTCATTGTTCAAGTAACATATCTATTCAAAATTTTATTCATCACCCATTTTTGCATAGACTAATACCTCTTTCTTAGATCCAAGGTACTTATTTGAGTATCTAATTTCTACCACTACATCTTTTGTTTAAATCCATGAAGATATTACCAATTGAATCTTCCATTGCATTAAATACTTGTGCACCAATGTTGTGTTGATTTAGATAGTAGTTTGAACTTTTAAAGACCATCCTTTGGTTCAATGGGGGTTTTATGCACTAGGCTCAAAGGACATGGTCTTCTTTTCTTCTATTGCACTTCTTGTTTTATCAATGAAATAATTTCATTTGTCTAAAAAAATCTACTTGACAAAGTGTTGGATAAAAGGTCGTTGTATGGGGATTTTTAAATAAAAATATATAATGTACTTTGGCATCTCCTCCGACATGTGGACAAAGTGATGACACATATATATGTTAACCCCAGATTGGGGGTGTGTGTGTTGGCCTTATAAGAGGTATGCACTTGAAATTTTTGTATTTTGCTTAACTTTTAAGAAAGCATGAAAGGTCAGGGTGTGTGTGAAATGCATATTTCTTTATTTGTTAAGAAGAAACAATTAATGCATAGAATTGCTTAAAATCATTGACCCAAACTAAATTTTAATTTTGTTGTTTTTATGTAGGCAATAGGTGTGAACAACAAACTATGATTTCTTGGAGTTGGAACAAATCAACCTTTCTTATGACTACCTATATTGTATTTATGAATTATAAAACTATACACCCAATGATAATGAACTTCCTGAATTTTGGGTTGTAAGGTTGATTTATTGCAACTTTTCATAGTTGTCCCTTTACATTCACCCCTAAATCCTAGTTTTCTATCTCTTCTTTGACAACATTAGGATCTGATTTTTGATATTTAAATTCTTGTAACTTTTCTTTCACTAGTCTAGTGATTGGATTTCACTTATGTACCTTTTGTGGCTCCTTTAAGATGCCCTCTTTGTTTTTGTTGATTTGTTAGGATTACTTGTGTTTCTGATCTACAACTCACTATTCTTATGTTGTTTGATCTTTGTTAGTTTAGCCCATATGCTTTCAAAATGTTGATGAAAGATTTGAGACTTTTTTTTTTGACAATTTAAAAGCTTTAACATATTGAAATAATTTTTTTTTATGAGTTTGAAATATTGAATTGTATATCCAAATTTGCATCATCGCCTTGTGAATTTGGGCATGTTAGTTCTGGCAGGAATGGGATATGGATAAAATTGAGGGGAAAAATTGGAAGCCTTTCCCTAATTAATGTGTAGTTGTTGTTTTTCCATGGGAGTCTTGCAAACCTTAATGTTTGTAAAACAATTTCGACCAATCATAGCCTTTTTGGCCCATGGGTTAACAAATTTCGTGCTCATCTTTAAAAGAACATTATTATAAAAAAGTAAAAAAATCATCACACAAAATTCATAGACCAATCATTGATCTTTGGGCTCGTGCTTTAACAAATGTCCAACCCATCTATAAATTTTTTATAAAAAGAATTTAAGTTTGGATTATCAAAATCTGACCAATCATGGTTATTTGAGTTCATGGTCCAACAAACTTGTTGCTAGTCACAAATCAAATAATTGGGCTTGGAAACAAATTTGTTAAACCATGAAACATTATCCATAATGCATTATGTTGATCTTTCATTCATTTACACTTCTTTAGGCCCTTGGTCCTTCAACCTTGTGTAAAATGAACTTGAACCCTCAAATGATTTTTCTTCTAATCATGTTATTTATTTATTTTCATGGTCATGGGCTTTTAGGCTCCTAAGTGTAAAGGGGGCCTTATTATGCAATAAAATTTTATTTTTGAACAATTTCAATCTTTAGAAATTTAATCAAAATTAAAATTAATTTTTTTAATGGAGAGTAGATTTTGATAAAAAAAGGTTTACCATGCTCAATGATGTGTGTTCAAGGGCACAAGCCACATTAAAAATGACTATTTTCACACTCCATCTCTTTTCCAATTCAATGAATCTCAATACTATAACTTGATTCCATGTCAAAAAAGATGAAAAGAGGTGAAATTCAAAGATAGCATTCATACAACTTGCACACTGGAAATAATTGCTTTAAAAAAAAGTCTTTCTCATTAGTTTTCAAATGTTTTAGAGAATTAAAGGGAGTCGTAAAAGTAGTTTTAACAATTTTGTGATGCAGTCAAAGTGGCAATCATCCATAAAATAATTTAGCCAAATATGGCTACATAATAGATATAAAGTTAAAGGAAACAGAGAATCCTTCTATATTCTTGACTACCTTTCAGAAGATATCATAAGACTATGGTGATTTGGAATTTTATTAATTCCAAATCTGGAGAATTTGGGCCTTTTTTTGCATGAAAAGTTCATTGTGTAACTTGAAATCGTATTTTTCAGGTCAAAATTTGGTGAAAATTCGTCAGTAAAAAAACACGAAGTTCTACTAATGATTTGCACAACATATTTTGGACGAAGAATAATATTTACATTTTAATTTGAGGCGATAAAATCATACAAGAACTAATGCTTGTGAAAGGCACCTATACAATGAAATGATTTCTAATGATTGATTGGTTAGAATGAGTGACCCATGTGGTTGACTGTAGATAGTCTTTGATTTCGTCTTTCTCATATTCTTTCCATTACAATTGTACGCCATGTTGAATGTGATAAACATTACTATAGACCCAAAGAAGGGCTCAACAAAAACTTCAATGAAAGCAAATCAAATTCATTATGAGTTAACCTACTAATGACTTGGAGTCACAAGAGTTTAACTTAGGGCAACTTGAGACATGCGATCGAGACCAACCCAAATGTCCCAATGTTGAAGCACTCCAATCAATTTCCTAATATATTTGGAGGGCACTTTAATTTGCAGGTATGTCCCTCCTAGAAAAAAGAGGAGAGTTCACCTGCTGTTTAAGAGTAGGAGAATGTTGCTTCTTAACCTACAAGTCAATCTCACACCCCAAAATTTACCGCCTCATCTTTGACCCTTTATTTTGGTAATGGTCCCCAACCAAGGGCTGTACCAAAGGAGTGTTTCTTTCACTGGCGGATATTTGACAAATTTTGACCTGAAAAATATGATTTCAACCAATATATATGGTTTTTCATGGAAAAATTTGCCAGATTTTGAAGAATTTTTTTTCAAGTTGTTAAAATTTGTATGATTAGTTCCAGTAAGTAGCCAAGAATATAGAAGGATTCTGTATTTTTTCTATGACTTTCATATCTAGTATGTAACCAAATTTGGCTAAATTATTTTATGAATGATTGCCATTTTGGCTACATCACAAAATCCCTAAAAGAAACCCTAATCCAAAAGTTACTAGTCAAAGGATAAAGAGCAACTGAAAGTGGAAGGTATAGAATTAAGTTGCTTAGTAAGAATGTCCCAAATAGTTCCGACAAGAAGGTTGTTTCGAAAAAAGAGCAAACAAACAGTTTTCTGCATTTGGTCTCGCATTCCCAAGTTGCTTCTTGGTTAAAGAAACAAATATTTCTAAAGTTCAGGGCCCAGGCCCAACAAAACTTCACACTACCCAAGTTCCATTTCATTCTTGGTCTTCTTGGTGGAATGTTACAACCCACAGCTTTTATGCAATGGGGAGAAGACTCTGGGTCTAATGGAGTGTCTCAAGAATGCGTTCATCATAAAAAGTAATGTTTAGGGTTAGCTGAGTTCTTTCACAAAATTCCAATTGCTTTACAAAAGCTTCAAAATCTAAATCACACAAATTGAACCACTTGTACATACACAATATGTTTTTTCAAGCAAGAGCATTACCCATATACTATTTTGTAATTTTTCCTCATGTCCTTAACATGTCAATCAAGCTATGTTTTCATGTGTATCTTGAGTTGTGGATTTGTCGCGGTTTAGCACAATTTCCTATATATTTCGATCATGGAAAAATGGAGGTCACCCTTAGAATCCAACTCTTGTAAACATGACTTGAATAATTATTATCATCTGTGGATTTCCCCCAAAAATATCCAACCCATTTTATTGAGGTGAAATGGAAGACTAGGGTGGCCAACAAAGTAAAAGAACCTTGGCAAGGAAAGCCAAGTGATCTAGTGTTGGTGCAACTTGGAAGAAACCATTAGTACCACCTTAGCAATACCCAAAAAAAAGATTCCACCGAGGACAAGCCAAAGGCAAAGAGGTACGCACAAGGCTAGCAACATATAATTTGTGGTCAAGTTTTTTAGTAGGAATTATAGATGTGAATTGTCTCATAAGGTTTGTAAGAAAATCAAATAATATCAAGCTTGTAGAGCCCTAGAAAGTTCTCCAAATTAATTTGATATGCATCAATTGGGGGAAAAAAATCACATGGTGCCATTCAAGTGGATAAGAGACATGCACACTTCATGATTGTTTGATGTGCTTGGGTGGAGACAATCACAAATGAAATTATTCAATGGAAAAATCAACAAACTTCAGGATTTTAGACTTTAGAGATTAATTCAGGATTAATTTGAAAGGTGGTTAGGTCTGGTGTTGCATAGGTTGAAGAACTATTTGCTTGGAAGACTAGGTATTTGAGAAAATTATGTTAGCAAAGGTACCCACCCTTATTTGATTTTTTTTTAAATAAGAAAAAAAAATGTCCTCTAGATGATTTGTTAATTTACTTTAGATATCATGGAATTAATATATTTACTCCTAATTAGTTTCCTTGCCAAACGGGTCATGTAGTGGTTGCCAATAGAATGCGTATAATTAGTGGAATAGCCAAGGAATGTACCTTTTTGAACAAGAGAATACATGAAATAATAATGGTACCTAGTTTTGGGTCATTAATTCATCTCTCAAATAAACATCCACAATTCCAACCTCCCATTTTCATGCCCAAGTTTTTTTGATTCCTCGCTCTTTTCATGCTGAAACCTCCATGATTCTCACCTCCCATCGTCACGCACAAGTCCTTTGATTCCTCTACATCTTCATTCTAGCCTCTAGTTTTATTGCACAATTTCTTTGATTGCTCACACACTTCATGCCAAAACCTCCATGATTCTAGCCACTAGTTTTAGAGTAGAAGTTTTTTCATTGCTTATGTTCTTCGTACCAAAACTTCCACTATTACAGCTTCCCATCTTCATGCACAAGTCCCTTGATTCCTTTACATCTTGGAGCCAAAACCTCCATAATTCTAGCCTCTCATCTTTGTGCACAAGTTCTTTGATTTTTTGATCCCTTCATGACAAAACCTCCACAATTTTAGCCTCCCATCTTCAGACAAAACCTCCACAATTCTAGCGTCCCGTCTTCATGCACAAGTCCCTTGAAACCTCAATCATCTTCGTGCAAAGTGCCCATCCATCATCATTCATATATTTGAGCTTCAACAACTAGAAAGCACAATCATTACATGTTGCCATCAAAAATTGCTCACCACCTTAACGTCACAATGAAGCATCTATGACCTCATCAAATGAACATCCTCGCACTTCGTTACACACTACATACTAAAAAGCTACTAGGTAGTCATATTCAAAAGCCTACATAAATGACCAAAATTGAAACCCTACAACGTATCTCCCAATCCAAAAAATTACAATCACTTCAGACCCAAATTGATGCCACCCATGCACACGAACAAGGTTAGATTCTTACAATTATGGTGATTATGGCAATATTTGATGTTTCCATTGGAAATAAAATTCAATTTGGTGGGGTGGGGGCAAAAGGAAGCCCTAAAATCCACAAAATTTACAATCATTTTAAACTGAAGAAACCCAAATTGATTTCACGTGTACACATGAAAAAGGACAGATTCTTACAATTATGATAATTATGGCAATATTTGATTTTCCATTCGGAATAAAATTCAATTGCGTTTGGCGGCCGGGCGCGGGGGATACGGAAAAGGGCGACCGCCGACCAGCCGCGACGCGAAAATAGGCCGACTGAACGACCGGCGGACCCCACCGCGCGGTATGTATCCCGACGCCACCTTGGCTCCAAGTCGTTGGCTCCCTCGCTTGCTTGCTTGCTATAAGGCACCGAGCAGCTGGATCTGATCTTGCATGTTTTGATTTCCTACACGCCCTTGAGATTTTTTCGTCGTCGTTTTAAGTCGAGAAGATTCGGCAGTCTGTCAAGCATCGACAACAATTTACAGCA
>Ga0209208_10007391_pt1 | contig 14897 bp, 9 predicted proteins | sample S1TSphfallax_3_FD_187694 | JGI IMG/M metagenome (GOLD analysis project Ga0209208, IMG submission 187694) | Host-associated microbial communities from peat moss isolated from Minnesota, USA - S1T2_Fd - Sphagnum fallax MG (SPAdes) (version 2) | ecosystem: Host-associated > Plants > Peat moss >...
GAGTAAAGAGGGTAAACCACCATACAAAAATGAGACAACCCTCTTTTCATATATGAAGAAAAATAAAATATTTTGGAATGTTCATAATAGGCACCACAACAAGAGCTTTAAGAAAACAAACACTATGTATGTGATAGCTAATATCAAAACTATTGAAAGAATTGTGTGTATGTGTGTGTAAGCAAAAAAAAAAGAAAGGCAAATAAACACACATACCGTAGTGGCATACCCTGTTCGCGACCCGAGGTCGCGAATAATTATTTTCGGTCATTTTTTCCTTTCGCAGTGGACAAATTCCGATTTTCAAGATTTACGCACAGCCTTTGGTTAAGGGTTTTGAAGGTTTTCGCAGGGTTTGCCTGTAGGATCCTGGCCGTTGGTTGACAGGGCACTCAAAACATCTTAACCGTTCAATTTAGGATTCTGCCGTCAATTTTTTCTGTGATCCGTGCCACTACCATAGTCACTGGACCTTTGTTGGCACGAAGGAGTGTTCTGTTGCAGATGTCACGGTTTTCATTATAGGTACCTATTTTCTTGGGTTTCGCACTAAATGATTCGCAATAATTTATTTATATTTCGCATTTTCGCACCGCAGGACGGATTTTTATTATTTTTTCACAGTGGCCTGAAAATAATTAATTTAGTGCGAACAGGGTATGCCACTACAGTAGGTAATATGTAGAACAACATATATAATAAATAAATGGTGGTGAAAGGGGAGTAAGTCATGTGCGGAAGGGGGAAAAAACATACCAACAACAACACCTTTGTGGCACAAGGATGAACAAGTTGTGAAGATGAAATCCGTTATGTCACAAGGATGAAGAAGTTGTGAAAACGAAGTCTATAATGATTTTGAAAAGACCAGCCAAGTTAGTTAGTGAATCACCCTAAAGTTGTCAAAAGGTTTGCTGCCTATCAACCATACCCAACACCCACAATCACCATGATGAAAATGACAACTAGGTATTAGAACTTAAGAAAAACATGCATGCTCACACCCAAATGTTTTTCTATCTATCTATGGTAATAAGAAGAATAAAAGAAGCACAAGATTGGTTATTGCAGAGCATGTTATGAACATTACTATTTTTTACAAAGAAGAAGATGAAAGAAATATTCTGATTCTTAATTGTGAAGAAGGTATGGAAGAAACATATGTTGTTGCAACCGCATCACTACTGGTGTTTTTTTAATAAAAATATTAGGGTTTTGTTTTGTTTTATTTTAAACATTTCAATTAGGATCTATGACAAAAATCCTTGGATGTAAACCTAAGTGGATGATGTTGTCACTTCAATTGCTAAAAGCTAAAGGACAATGCGACAAATTTTCGGTAGTTGAGGTTGATGGGGGTGTTGTGGCTTTCTGTTTTTGTAAGCCCAAGTGTTTGGTTGTAGGTTATGAACGTTGTGGTGTTTATGATCGGTGATGCGCATGCTGTGTGTGGTGTTCAAGTTGGGTGAGTTTTGTGGTGCACTACGTTTTGGAAGAAGTCTTATGTTTGGCGTTAATGAAGGCGAGATGGTGTGGAAGTGATAAGAGGGAGGACATCAAGATCTGGAATAGATAGAACTATGTAGTTTTTGGATTTGCAAGGTTTTTGAGGATTGAATTAAGAATCAATTACTTTAGGAGGCATGAATGCCAAATTGTGGATACTGTAGGTTGATTTCTGTACTGAGGTCTTGATTTTCTTCCATTGTGTCATGTACATGTTAGCATAATACTCGATAGAGCCACAATTATGGATCAATGATCAGGGGAATGATAAGGAGATTTAGGGGTTTCATGAGCGACCTTGGCAAGGAAGTTCTTTTGTGTGTTCAATGTTTTTGGGTTGATGTGGTGTTTCTGTGAATTGGGAAGAGAGTACCCAACACATTGGTATCTCTGAATGTATGTTCTATTTCCACGTCTGGGAGCATAAGTTGGGCATCATAAGCATGTGGTAGTGGACTGCATTTGTAAACATCGTGGGTTTAGTCTGGAAAACTTGAGTTTGGCCATATCTGCCTTGAGAATAAATCACTCATCAGTTGAGGTTACTTGGGATTAAGCATAAGTGGTTTCATCATTTGTTTTTTCAGAGAGAGCATTCTGTTGTTGTGTTCATTTAAGTTCTGCATTTGGGGATGTAACCTTTTGTTGGGAGTATTGTATTGTTGTGGGTGGCAGGGAGAGCTTCCCACTGCCAATGAGCTCAGTTGATGCTCAAGAGAGTGAAGTCGGAGTGTTCTGACCCTTGTAGATTCTTTGAATATAGGTTTATAAGATCAACATTTGCTTTGTTTTCTGCTTGTAAGAACTCCATTGTTGATGGAATATCTATGTGAAGTGATACAAATTAATTGTGTAACTGATCTCTGGAATCAATTGTTGTAAGGAGTGAATATGTGACAGCAATTGTTATACACCAGCTTTTTCGTTACAGACCTGCCTCCACAACAAGAGACTTTTCAACATCTCAATTAAGATCTCAAATAATAACAAGGGACATGGACGGCTCTGAAGCTGGCATTCTTGGCCGGCCAGACAGGCTGCCTCCACAACCAAATGTTTCTTAACATCTCATATTCTGAGACCTCATTGTTTAACCATTCAAGTAGTAGCCCAAAAAAATATAAGGATGCTAAAAATTTTCATTTCACAGTTAGACAAATTTGATGAAATTGGATATCCATTTGACTACTACATCAAAAAATTGAAAAAAAAAAATGGTTGTTAACTACACAACAAACATTTTTACTTGTGTGAATTTTCGCCCCCTGGCCACAAAAGTTTTTGGAAATTTTTGGAAAAAAGAAATTTAGAGAAACTTCAACTAATTTTGCTAAAAAATTTGGAATTTTTTTTACAATATTTGGAAACAACAAAATTGATAATTAAAAAATAAAATTAGAACACTACAACACAACACTTTGGGGAAACTGAAATTCGTGAGGCATCAGCCAACGCCAAGTTTCAATCCCAACTAAAAGGTTAGGTTAATTGTGGTCCGGAAGTTGGTTAGGTTAGGTCTGGAGGTTCGAGGAACATCTTTAGGTCTGGGAATCGCGCCTTCTTGTTGCGCTGCTGCTTCATTTTCGTTGCTCCGAAACTCCTGGTCTTTCGCATCACGATCATTTCTCTCGCGAGGGAGACCTTCGACTATCCGCCGCCGCAGTCGGTCGGCGGCTACCTGACTGGTTTTTTGTGTGTGAGTGTATTTATATGCGTTTTCTTCAAGTATTCTTTCTATTTGTTTTAGTTCGCTTTCATTGAGCTGTTTTTCGATCGGAGGCCTATGTTTCTGTGCTTGGCTGCTCGTGGTAAACTTTAGCGGAGTTTTGAGAGAAAGGAAAAGAGCATCAAGGAGGAATTAAGTTATCCTTGCGCTTTGACTGGAGGGCTTTCCGTCCTCCGATGAAGACAAGAGAATTTCCAGAACGCTAATCCTGGTACTGAGATGTCTCTTTTTTTCTTGGTCTCTTCTTCTTCTTCTTCTTCTTCTTTCAGCTGTCTCTAGGATTGTTTCAGTTCTTTTGCGTAGTTATTAGAGTTGCGTATGTGGAGAATTTGACGTGAAATGGTTTTAAGTTTCGGTCGAGGATGTCGAAAATTTGCGTTATCTTTCCGAAACTGCAGACTCGTCTGCCTTGTGGAAGCAAAAATTCCTGAGACCTAGTTTTTCTCTTTCACCGTCACCGACGCCCTGTTGCCAGGGACGAGTCCTGCTGTTATTCTTGTAAATAGTTAGATGTTGTCCAGGTATTTTCCCCACAGATTACCGAAAGGTTAGTCTGGCTCGGTAAAGATTGCTTTGTCTATGGATTTTAGTTTCAGAAGTTCTGTTTTCTTGCCTTGAAATAGTGAAGGCAGCTACAGTAGTGAATGGCAGCTTTCTAAATCCAAAAAATTGTACATAATTGAGAACAGAGTCTACTACATTCATTGATCACATAATTAAGTTGGGTCAGGGTGTTGTGCATGTTAGTAAAACTGTGTGCAAGGTTTGTTGAGTTCTTTAGCCAATGTGTCAGCATGTGCTTTGTCACTGTTTCGAGAAATGCGATAGCATGTTCAGTTGCGAAGCCTATATATGGATTAAGATTCACATGCAAGGATAGACTCATGTACTAGTAGCCAGCAATGGCCATCAGATTCCAGAGCTTTGTCTATGTTTCTCGTTGAGATGGGTGTTTTTTGCACAAGGGTTGGAGGGTTGCTACAGCCAATGTTTCATAGCTATGATGACCTTGCTTTAGGCTTAGATCTCTGGCGGTATCTCTGGTTTACCTCCAGAAGTGCTAGAAGCGAATCAGGCCCTGGAAGATCTTAGAGATTGTACTTGCTTAATTTCAGAGTGCATGAATAATACCTATGAATTATTCTGACCTAGCAATGTCAACCTGGTGTTTGTGCGCTTGCATGTGAAGCTGTATGTCTTTTTGAAGTAGTTATCCTCCAAACCTGCCCTACATCCTACAACATAGTGAGGACATAGTTTGTGAAGCTTAAATTGAGTGGTTCAACAAAGACTGGCTTCCAAGCACCCATGAGCAGCAGCAGATAATATGTTGCTACCTTCTGCTTGGAATGCTATCATCATGCAGAAATGAATATTGCTTTGGTTTTGTTTTTGATGAGTTGTTGAATGAGAAATGGAACCACTATTGCCACAGCATTAACAGGAATATTATCTGCATTAAGTTAACAATCTGACTTTACATGGCAATATGTAACAAGTAGCATCATCAAAGGAAGAAAGGAATCAAATAAAATGAAGGATTAGTGATTGTTGAAAATACCTGGAGCCCAAGCAGAGTTCAATTTCCTTGCACTATTGAGGTTCTTGAACTGATTGGAGTTGCAGGGTGTTTATAGTAGAAGCATTTTGTTGTCTACTGCAGTGGTTTATAATATTCTTTTTTCTGATTTGTTTGATTTTATGCTCATGATGTTGTAGATCTGGACTCTTTGGTTTTGGAGCCAGATGTGACTTTTCTTCATGAAAAGCGGTATTTGTGGTGGTGATGTAGCAAGGAAACTTGAGGGTTATGAAGGTCTAGAAACCTACAGTTTAGGGAGAAGGGGGAGAGAAGTCGGAGAATATATATTGCTATTCACAAAGCTCGATATGTTGGTCCTTGGCTTCACAGTTGAAGCAGCTGACAGCTCATGACCCTCAGTTCCTTGCAGTCATTATCAATCTTGCTTCAGAAGTTGGATGCTGTTTCTGCTTGTTTCTTGATTATCAACATGAAGAGATGAACAGAACTTGACTTGCATGAGGAAATTACTGTGTTACTTGAGTCTGACAATCAACAAGGGTATGCTCTTGAATCCTAAGCCCTAAACCCTAAACCCTTGAAACCTTAAACCCTGAACCCAGGTGCAATAACCTTGCAGAGATTTTTGTAGGTTTAGCATCCTCCAAGGTGTATACTTTCATGTTGAAACTAGCCTTTAGTACATCACAGGTGCAAGCTCTGATTAGAATGATCTGGAGTATCATGGTCTATGTAAGCCTGCACCACATATCTGGAGGGGTGTCAAAGCTTGTCAAATTCAATGGATGCCAAGGTTTATTCATGGCAAAGCAATATCTGTATTCTCAATATTCTATCTCAGTCCTTGTTCTGCTAAACTCCTTTCTGCAGTCCTCTGTAACCAACAAAAGGGGTTGCAGCATACCAATTGCTGGCCTTGCCAACACTGCAAGTACTTGTTGCAACACAATGCATGTGTCGTGCCAAGATGGAGACCAGCAGTCACATTTGCAGAGAAGAGGAAGTTCAAAGACCACCAACAGCAGCACACGCTGTTAACAACTCTAAATTACCACATTTGTGTGCCATGAGCCCTTTTTTCAATCAGACAATCTGAAATCTCAGAAAAAATTGGACATTACTCAAATGCAGTCTTCATATTCATCACACAAGCACTCACTACATTCACCAATGTGGTATTATGGCAATATCCATGATGAAAATAATCCAAAAAAGCCATGTAACCAATGGACAGAAAACCAGAGGAAAAAGAAATAAAATTATGCTGCAAGCTCAAGTGAAAAAAACTGGTGCTATCCAATCTCACCACAATGTGAGAGTATATGTGAAGACTGCAGAGTTGATGTAATATGATCTCATCATTGTTCAAAACCCTACCAAATCAATAGTAGTGCAGTTTCCAGATTAGCCATGGCGGGTTAGAACATGAACCATATGAGAATAACTTGTATTGCATAAACAAGATCTGTACTCACCAGAATTTGTTTTGGAACATCCGAATATGTGAACCTTGTTTAACAATCAAAATCTTGGGGCATCAATGTTGACCCTAGTTCTCCAAAACTGGGTACAAAATCAAAACCCAGGACCAACCAATACATGGGAAAAAAAGAGGGGACCAAACTAGTTTTCTAACTGATATTGGTCCCCACAAGAGTATCACCCCCAGTTTGGATTTGCCTTTATTCCACCTGCATGGGCTGGCTCATATTCTTCTGGAATCAAATCTTTGTCAGAATAAAATCCTGGAAATCTAATGAACTGATACCCAATTTTGCTCCTTTCCACGATACTAATCTTGGTTGCCATCCTTAAATAATAGATCCAACATGATTAAAAGAATATAGGGGATCAGTTTCAAGACTTCGCCATCTAACAAAATGATGGCATACACAAGAGGAGGATTGGTAGTTGCAAGCAATAAAAAAATCTATAGAATAATAAAAAGAGCTACACTCTTGGAGAACTCCATGTCAAAATATTTTGAAGCAATCACACCTTCCAACAAGATAGATATCCATGGAATTGTCAAGAAACTTAGTCTTGAGCCTTGAGGTCACATCATAGCCAATGTGAGCATTTCTTGTAGGCCTTGAGCTCATTGGTGGATGGTGGCTAACCTACCGGTCCTACTCCCTAGGTCTAGTGTAAGTATTCAAAAATTCAACCTTGCAATCTAGTAAAGCTTTTGAGCAATCACAAAATCTTGTAAAGTCATGAGGAATGTTTGGTAGCTAACCTTTTTAGAAAGAAAGGTGAGACCATTGTGGTTCACCATTTCATAGGTTTCTCCAACAAGTGACTTGAAAGTTGAAAGGCTTTTGTGTCCTTTTATATCCATAATACACAAGTAATGCCCATGACATTGTTACAACACCTTTAAAAGTCATATAAGAACAATTTTTTCCATTATAACATAAGAGTTTCGATGAATTGATTTCAATGTCTTTGCCCAAAATCTTCCATTTTATGACCTCCAAAACTTACTATGTAGCTTGATGAGGAACAATATGGTGTTCAAAAGGCATGATGAACTCATAGAATGTACTGCCTTTGAGACCATGTGCAATATCTTAGGAGGGTTCAAAACATTCCCTAAGTCCCAATGTAAACATGCCACCCAAGGATTAGAACACATGATAGATATTTAACAAGACTGATACAAATCATGTTTACAAATCCACAATATCATGATCATGAATTGATGAAAAACACATTGGCATAGACCACTTTCACATAAAGATCTTCATGCTCATCATCCATGTCGAAAAGGTAAGAGTATAATTCCATCAATTGCAAACAAAAAATCCAGCATATGAGTTAAGATTGACAAACAAAAAAGATTCATTGTTGAATCTTCATAAGGAGTGAGTGTTCTCTATACTTGTAATTGAAATCAACTAGAATAAAATTGAGAAATAACCTAAAAAAAAGGTTTTAGACATAACTAAAACCAATAAAACAAAGTTCATCATTAAGTAATATTTAAAAATGCCATTCATTCACCACAAAATCAATTTGGTGCCAAGGCAACAAAACTTAGCCATTCTTTGGAGCATGGTCATAGACTCAAAAATTATAACAATTTGAGTCACCATTGAATTAACATCAAAACCAATGTATTTACCAATAACTTTCTCTATCATGTTCCAAAACACTAAACATAAACAAATATCACCTTTCTTGATGTTAGAATCTAGTAAGTTGTCAAAATTGGATGTAGAAAAGGAGTTGATGTTCTAGAAGGTGATCTTGGAGTTGAATAATTTTTTTTTGGCTATGATCATGATAGACATTTGAAGTTCACCCAATGTTTGAACCTGCTTTTGATTGCCATGACTTCAAAATCCTTTTGCCCTCCCTTTGGGTTTGATACTTCCAAACCTTCATGGCCAAATAAACTAAAACAACTAAACACAATTTGCCAAGAAAAACTTCAACTCCATCAAAACCTCATAGCATGACTTATCACCACAAATTATTAATAGAATAATAGACATGAAACAAAGACTAACATGCATGCACATAGTGACAATTAGATGCAAGGTGGTAATGGAAAAAGCAAATTTCAATCACTATATGTGTAAGAAGATGTAGAATTATTGAAAATATCAAAGATGAAATGTTCTTTGTTTTAAATCTTCCTACGCAACATATGAAGCATACTAAATCAACACACCATTGCCAAATTCTAATCCAAATTTCAATGACATTCAAATTATTAACATCATACTAAACCAATGAAATAGAGAACATGTTTATGTCTACAAGGTTCATATTCAATAACTAACTAGTAGTGCAAACACAAGAAAAAACCCTTGAAATTCAATTCACTTAGGGTTTCCAATGGAGGTACTTGCACAACAACAAATGAAATTTAATCATTTAGTTGCTTCCATGCATAAATAACTTTCATGAGAAACCAAAGGCTAGAAAAACCTCCAATTACATACAAATTCAAAACTTGTAGAATACACCTCATACCTAGCAAAAAAAAAATGAGCTTCCAAATATTATGAAATAAATCACATTGATTACATTGAACCAAATAAAATATTCATTGCTAGAGTCCCATACCTATTAACTTACTATGCACAATACTCTTGATGTGTGAAAAGCTGGATGTAATTGTAGACAATGAACTTTCCCTCCCTTCATCTCAGTCTATATACCAGGCATATTCCTACAACCAAAACGAACAACTAAAACAAAATGCATGACATCAAACAATTACAACAAAATAACCTAACTTATGATAATCATTTACTCAAATTGAATGACATATATTACTATTATTATCTACCATGATTTTAATTTTCAAGGCACATATGGGGGATCAAATCTCTTCGAGTTTACTCTCATGAGCATATCATTGCCTTTTTGTGGTTTTAGTACTGCACATAATCAAAACACATTTAAACAACCCAAAAATACTTTCACCTAGTCCCAAACAAAAAAGGCTTGGTGCACATTTTGAAAAACTCTCCTCTCTCAATTTCCATAGAATGCAAAAAGCTCAAACAAGAAATGAACCCACCTTGATTTGCAACAACAACAATTTGACATACAAGATCTCGACCACAACAAGATCAAGTCTCTCTTGGAGTTCCCATTATGATGGGTATCAGTTCCTCACCATGAACAAGCACAAACAACTTGTATATGTTGAACCCAAGTCTACAAAATCCATAGGCAAGCTCTCAAACTCCTTTGTGATCCTATCATTTCCCTCGTGCTTTTAACCTAGTGTTTTCTATTTTGCCTTGACAATAGTTTTAAGTCACTCACACAACAGAAGAAAAATGAGAAAACCAGAAACCTCTTGCCAAGAGCATTCATCTTTAAAACAAGGTTTCACAAAGAGAAACCATAAACCAAAACAAAAAGCCCCCCTTTCAGTCTAAAACCCAATACTTATCTTTTCATGCCATCCTCCAGTGAATCCCTTGCGCTCCTTCATAGTTGTGATTGTGTCTGTTCACACTGGAAAAATAAAATAAAATAGTAGCCATCTCAGCCCTAATTTTATGCCACATACTTGCCATATACCAGCCCAAAATCAATATTGAACCTAATACCAGTACCAGGCTGGTATCAAAAAAATGAAAAGTAGCCAATACCAGTACAAGACGGGTATCAATTTTTTTAAAAAAGTGCCAATAGCAGTACCAGCTAGTATCAAAATAAGTTGATACCAGACCAACACTGGTATCGACTATCAAATTTTTTAACATACCAGTTGGTACTAGTGTAAATATTTAAAAAAAAAATCATACCAACTGGGTACTAATGTTGAAACTTCTTTCAAAAAATTCATACGAGCCTGGTTCTGGTATTGGAATTGTAAAAGAAAAACTTTCATATCAGCTGGTCTTGGTATTAGGGTTCAGAAAGCTGATTTTTGGCTGATATCTGGTAAGTATACAGTGTACACCGAGACCAGTTCAAGGCAATATACAAGGGTTCCGAGCTGGTACACTTCCAACACTGGTTTAGAGTGTCAAACTGGACTGGACTGGACTGGACTGGTTGCTTGTCCAACAACTAACTCCCTAGAATGATTTGAAACCTAGTCTAGAAAAGCATCTCCTCCAAATGTTTATTTACATTCTTTCTCCAAATCTTAATCGCCATGATCATAATGATTTTTGCTTAGTTACTTCCAGTTTGAGCTAAGTACAAGCTACTAAAGACAAATGGGTAGGGTGTTCTTAGGAAGGGCCATTAGTCCAGGCCAAAAAATTTTAAGAATAGAATTTCCATGCAACCAATGAGAAGTCATATCATTGAGTGAAGGGGCCTCCCTTTCTTCTTGTGGGTGGAGGGGGGGAGAGGGGTGTTTTTGTAAAAAGTTGTGTTTGCTGTGAAGAGTGGACTGTGCACTCTTCACTTTCCATGCAAGCATTTTTTCTTTTGGTTTTTGCGGGTGCGGGGTCAAAGCAAAGAGTTCCCAAGTTTCTGACATGTTCCCCAAAGAGTTCCCAATCACACCTCACTTTTATCCCATATGCTTTGGCAAATGTTGTCCTGCTTTCACCTATATACCTGGGCCAAAGGGAAGTAGCTCTAGACTTCACAAAAGAACCTTCCATTTAGTGGAGACTACAGAGTTTTTTTGTTTTTTGGGAGTGATGGGTGAATCAAATTGGTTCTTTGCAAAAAGAACAAAATTGAGCTTGGGAGGCACCTCATCTAATGAATAGGAAAGGTAAATGGCCATACATTTTAAGGACTGCATTCGCCTCAGAAATCCAGGTGTGTAGAACTCCATGATAACTATTATTATTATTGCTCACAAACTTAACTACAGGCAATGTAGACAAATTTTGCAGAGAGCACTCTCAACTGGTTCCAAAGATATTTTGCATGGTGCCAGTTTATCTGATTTGATTGAATTTGGTTGGCATTGAGTCTGAACTCTGAACCCTACTGAGTGTGCCAGAATCTCTTGTTGAGGGATTTGCTGATCATGGGGATATGACCAGGGTTTTTCTTCTTTTTCTCAATTTTGTATGTTTGGTGAACTGGTGATCATCACAAGAGGACTTGGCCAGACTTGGGTACAGGCCATAGAGGAAAGTATAATGGCTTTGGAACCCTGTTATACTCTGGTGACATGCTACATGCTATGGTCTACATCTGTGTATTTCTACTATAGAGCAATGTAGACAATAGCTTGTCAAAATATGGTTAGTTTGCATCATCTTTAACCCAAAAAAAAAAAAAACTTTGTTGAATTTGCAGCCCCCTTTTTTCTGTCACCAAGTGGCAAATTCCCTGCCCCTGCCCTCCCAAAAAACGTTGGAAGTGACTTTAGAAAAGAATTTGGGTACTAGTCAGCCATGCAAGGGTTGATGGATGCCTTCTCCCATTGATCCTAGATGGAACAGAAGCCAGGTGGAAGTTGAATGTATCATCCGTATAAGGCACAATTACCCACATATTTACTTGCCATAGTTCCCAAAGCCTAGAAATGGCTGTGTAGAAATTTCCTTGTGCATTTGGTGGGCACATTACACTCATGAATATCTGTCCTAGAAATGAGGAAGTGTATTATGTACACATATGTATACTTATATGAGTAAGATCCCTCGCACTCTTAAGGGGTAGGCCTAAAAAGTATTCCCTCCTAAGCCTCATGATCTATAAATGTTTATGTTCATGATTCAAGAAATTTGAAAGAATATACCTAACATCACCTCCAAATATCTAAGTTGACATGAGATCCCTTCCATTTAAAAAGATTTAGGCATATGATACCTTGTCTTTTCTAAGTGGGATTATTCATGGATGAAAGGTGCCTTTCATAAACATGATGAAATGTCTTTGGGCGATTGAAGTCTATAGTTGTTGTTTAACCCTTCAAGTTCTAGGCCTTATCACATTGAAGGGTTGATGTGAACCTTGCTTCCCAAGGTGAAAGACTTGGCCAAGACATGCTAACATGCCTTTTCGCTTAAGAGATGTCTTAAGTGGAGTGGGCCTCATGCCAAGACCACCTTAGTAGGACATTAAGGTGGCATAGGAGTTAAGTTAGAAATGTTTCCACGAGGTTCGACTCCTCAAGGGATCAAGTGGAACTTGGGTTTAGGAGTTTGGGTTGGCTAAAGCGATGAGTTTAGGCTTGCATTAGACAATTGGGGGTTGTACTCAAGATTATAGTGCTAGGCACTATCCTTTTAAAACTTTCAATGGACGATTGATTGTTGTTCCAGGCTTACATGAGGTTGTTGTTCACTAAAAGATTTGGGATGATTAGGAGTTGTCCCTTTAAAGTTTGAGGCCATTAGAGAAAGGTTGGCCTATAACCTACAAATAATGTCAGATGTTTTCTGTGGATGAAGGCTCCAAACCCTAATTCAACTTGGCGGCTGAACTAATGGTGGTGCAATGGTGATTCAACGTGTCGAAAATTTTGTTTCTAATGTGTTTATGTTTTTAGCGTGTTTTGTTGCTTTGCAAGTTATGATGAAAGGAGCTTGGTGAGGTAATTTCTATGATGGAGCGCAATCCTAGCTACTCAATGAAAACTCTGGGGATCTTGATATGATGAATGCGCAATCTATTCCATCCTAAAGATAGAGTACTTGTTGTATTTATGGGAGTTCCAGGGCTTTTGGGAAGGGGATATTGGAGAATATAATATATTACCTTGACTGATCCTGCCTTGAATCTCTATCCAGTTTCTGAAAGGAATCATGTGAAGTTGTTGAGTTGGTTTCTGTGGGGTTTTTGTTGTTGAGTATGAGTTACTACTCCTATGAAACAACTTATTGACTCTTAGAGAGGAAATCAAGAGTGAAACTGATCTTTTGTGGTCCATAAAAATAAGATGATAAAATGTAGATGTCTACAAGGCTTTTGATGAAGAAGTAATACTTGAAGTAGATATATCCATCTCTGTAAAACCTTAGCAATACGCACCAATCTTTGTATGCTCAGCAGTTGGGACTTATACAATGAAAATAATAATAATATATATTTTTTGGTGACAAGCCAACTTGGGACAACTTGGTGTTATCTTAGTTGAAATCCTTTTGCATCAACTTTTGGAGTTGGTTCCTAAAGGCCCTAGGAGCGAAAGGTTCTTTAGGTTGTTTCAAATTAGACTAGGATTTAATCTCATTAGTGAGTCTAGGTAATTAACTTAAGTCCATTTCAAGAGGAGGTTGAGGCAATGGGACTAACCAAGTTAAACTAATAATGTCTAAACTAACTATGAGGATAAACTAACTATGAGGTTAAATTAACCATGGCTAAACTAATTAGAAGAAAAACTATTGTTTGTAACCAATTTTTGCAAGTAAAAAATGTCATTTGTAATTGAAAAATCAATTGCAAAAAACATTTTAGAGTTGCAAATGACATTTTTTAATTGCAAAAATTGGTTGCAAACAACATTTTTTCTTCTAGTGCCACTTTTAATTCAAAACTCCAAATAAATAATGCAAATTCTCTTTTAATATCTAAAATTCAAGCACTTTGTGATGGTTTATTTGGGACTCAATTTGGATGATGTTTACTACCTACATTTTGTCCCAAAGTTTCAAGACTTTTGTGAGACTATGATTTGGGAATGCTTGGGACTCATTTCTTTGTATTTCTCATATTAATAAAAGCAAGTTTGAATCTTGGGGCTTTTTCATGGCATGTATCCTCTTTTATGCCCTAACTTTCATTATAAGCAAAAAGCTAAGGTTATGAAAAATAATTTGACTTCAAGGAGGAATTTGAACGAGATAAGGCATTGAAGAAGAAGATTTTGGATTCATTACCTTGAAATTTATATGCTTTGATGAATGACAAATTGGTAACCCAATCACAAATGATGACTTGATGTTGGCTGCTAAGAAGATGGCACAAAACAAAATGCCATACCTTGATTCCTAATGAGATTGTAATGGAATTTTTGATAATGTTTTGGAAAGTAATAGGAGATGATTATTTCAACATTATTAAAACATCAATATAAAGAAGGTTAGTTCCTAGGGGCACCACAAAAGGTTGTATCACCCTCATATATAAAGCAAGAAAGGTGAATGATTTATTTAATTGGACAAGTTTGTAACCTTGTTTAATTTGAAATATAAGATACATACAAAGCCCTCCACCAAAAACTTCAATAAATTTTGATGGAAATAATTCAACTTGATGGTATTCCTTTTTTATCTCTTTGTTATATCTTGGAGAATGTTCTCCTTCTACATGAATGATTGGATTGGGTCAAATGAACAAAACAAAGTGGTGTGTTACTTGTACTTGATTTTGCAAAGGTGTATGACAAGGTTTCTTAAGGGTTTTTGTTCAGGGTGATAAAAGCTTTTGGAATGGTGAAGGAATTCATACACATGGTTTGCATCTTGTTGTTGGAATTCAAAAAATCATGATTGTTAATGGTATTCCATCATCAACTTTTCTAATTCTAAAAGGAGTCTAATGAAGATGCCCTACTACACTATATCTCTTCATTTTGGATGGAGAATTTGTTAATGTACTAGTTAAGAAAGTTGTGGAGAATAAAAAATCAAAATGGTCTTGCTACTCAACAAGGTTAACCAATAGGTGACTTCCCAATATGCAAAGGACACATCATTCACCATTAGAAGAGGAAAGAGGACAATC
>Ga0209208_10007392_pt1 | contig 14896 bp, 11 predicted proteins | sample S1TSphfallax_3_FD_187694 | JGI IMG/M metagenome (GOLD analysis project Ga0209208, IMG submission 187694) | Host-associated microbial communities from peat moss isolated from Minnesota, USA - S1T2_Fd - Sphagnum fallax MG (SPAdes) (version 2) | ecosystem: Host-associated > Plants > Peat moss >...
TAGAACTAGACCCTTAAGTACCTGGCCATTGACCTTAGTTCACACTCAATGGGAAGACATGATTCTGTACGTAAATCAAGGTTTAATGTGTTGAAGTACACTTCTTCATAAATAAGAGCAACAACAGGTCACAAACAAGGGACAGCTCTAGAAAAGCATAACAACAACCCTTTTTTCAAAAGGGAGAGAATCAAGCAACAACAAGTCACAAACAAGGGAGAGCTCTAAAAAAGCATAATAACAACCTTCATTCAAAATAAACTGAGTAAACTAAGCACTAAGGAAAGTTTTTGCACACGAATGTTGTATGTTTAAAACATGTATGATGCACATACCTAGTAAGATGAAATATAATATATTTTGTGATTGGTAGTGAAAGTCACATTGAAATGGTTAAATTTTTTGAGATTTTCAAATGAGGGTCCCAAATTGTTTTAACTATGAGTCTTGCAACTTTTGAGCTCATAACTCTCTTCTATGAACTTGAATTGAAGAACTTCAAATTGAAAAGTTGTAATTTTTAATGAAATCTTTGATCCTTATTTCTCAAGTTTTAGTGGTTGGGAGTAAAACTTTTTTCAATCATTTTTTGGTCATAATTCCTAGTTCACAACTCTAAATGGAAAATGCAAGTCACTTTTCATATTTACTATTCAAGACCTTTCCAATCATATACGAGGGGCATAATTTGGATAACATTTACTGCATGCACTTTTGTCCCAAAAATTCAAGATTCATGTCAAATTATAACTCCCAAAATGCTTTTCACTTGGAAATGTTTGGGGCTCATTTCCTTGAGCATTCTCACACTTATGAGAGTGTGCTTAAATCTTGGGATATTCTCCCAACTTGCATTTTTTTTTGGCCCCAAACTTGGTTGGGAGCCCACAACAAGGATCATGACCAATGTTGATATAGTATATAAGGTTTCAATGGGTATGTCCTCGAATATATAGAATCAAAATTGATTAGTATCATTTAATAAAACATTCTTTGGTTTGTTGTTTGCCTCCACCAATGCTACCATTGCACTTAGTGTGAAAAACAAACAAAATGTTAATATTCATACCCAATTGGTATGTTAAAATGAACATACCCGCCCAACATTGGTCATGACACAACTCATTTAATGAGAGTGTTACTTTTTTTTTGTTGAGCTCCAGAGGCAATGACTTGAAAACAACCTACCATGGCCAAGGGGTGTATACACACATATGAAATCCATGATCCAAGTTTGGCTAATTTTGATGTTTAACAAAAGCTTATGAAATTTCACTTTGGGAGTTTGAACCCCACGTATAAGCCTAGGTATCTCATGCCTTTCCCTTATGGGATCCAAACCAAACCTTCATTTTGACCCAAGAACAAGTTTTTGATTTCACCAAAGCCCAAATAATTGTTAACTTTTGCTAATCGATCTTTGTTCCAATTGCAACACAAATAAATTGAAGGCACTTTTAGTTCATTCCAAGTTGTCATTTGATCCCTTGAGGTAGAAGGCAATATCATTTACAAAATATTGGTCTTGATTTGCATAACCATGTGAGATCTAAAGTCCTTTGATTCCATAGTTTGGCTTGCCTAACATGTACCCATGAACTTTTAAAGCCATGATGAGTGAGTGGAAAGATATGGTACAACCTTGACATGTTGATCTAAGGGTCTAAAATGTTTTTTCTATTATTCCATCAAACTTCACTTTTGTATAAGGATGTTAGCCATTTGATCCAAGTGCGTGAAAATCTTTATTTGATGATAATGGCAAATAAAATATCTCAATTGATGCATTTGAATGCATTCTAAAAGTCTAACAAAAGAAGGATTAGGTTTTGATTGTTTTCCAGAGCCCAATCCAAGGCCTCTTGGGCTAGAAAGATATTATGAATAATATGTTTTCTCCCAACAAACCTTGTATGGTTGGGTCTCACAGTTGTAAAGAGAAAAATTTGGAGACTAATGGTTATGACCTTTGTTTAACTTTTGTAACTTTTGTACACACTCCCCAATAAAGTGATTGGTCTCCAATTACCAACTCTAGATTTGTCATCGAACGTGGGGTTAGGATTATCATGCCTTGATTCAAAGATTGGAACATTTATCCTTTCTCCAAGATTTCACAAGTACCAAACACACCACTTTCAATACCAAACATATAGCCATAATATCTTGCATGGTGTCGAATTTAACAAGGATGGTAGTTTAGCTTGATAGATCAATTGTGGCAATGAATGCATTTATAGATGATAGTGGAATCCATCAAAATATAATGTTAATAAAAAACAAAACCATGGATGACATCTTATCCCCAATGATAGATATTGAATTCATCTAGACATGATTCAAACATTTATCCTTTCTCCAATATTTCATAAATACCAAACACATTACTTTCAATACCAAACATATACCATAGCATCTTGCATGGCGTTGAATTTAACAAGGATGGTAGTTTAGTTTCATAAATTAATTGCGAGAGTGAATGCATTTACACATGAAAATGAATCCATCAAAATGGAATGCTAAAGAACAAAACCATGCATGACATCTTATCCCCAATGGTAGATATTGATCTTGTGTATATGCACTTATGAGTGGTTCATTTTTGGACAAAAAAATAGTCCACACAAAGTCCACGTTATAGTGTTAAATTGAATTTTTAATTTAGTAACATTGGTTAGATCATAATAAAGTCCATGTATCAAAAACAATAAATTCCATATTAATGGAAGCCCACTTGGATACCTCAAAAACCTTGGCTTTGGTGAAAATAAAATTCAAATCAAAGAAAATATGTAACAATTAAGGACTTATGAAAATGAAGGCCAATTCTAATAACATAAAAGTCCAAAACTATGAAATGGTTAAAGTTTTCAAGAGAAGGTTTTCAAATATGAATTCTTTAAATAATAAAATTTGACATACTTAGTCACTCCAAATCATTCGGATTGGAATTCTATGTTAACATCATAATTTTATAAACCTCCAGTCAACATATTAGTCCCTATTTTTTAATTTCAAAAGTCCATAGGTAAAAATGAGTAATGTTTTTTCAAAAGATGATTGTACATATGTTTTCATAATCAAGTTGACAATCTAAAATCAAGTTCGAATTGGAAAATTTGGCATTATATGTTTTGCTAGGAAACAATAAAACAAGATGGATATTACATAAACCAAAAAATGTCACAAAAGTGAGCAACTCATTTGTGCATCTACCCTTTCATTTAGACATATGATTCAAGTATTGTCCTTGGGAAGCTTATTGGGTGACATTCATTGAAAACAAAATTAATGTAGCTTGAATATGAGTTTGATGGGAAGGAGGGTGGTATGTACATTGTGAAATATGGTTGTTAAAGTCTCTTGAAAAAACTTTATTAGGATGTTATCCAACCTATAGATGCCTTGTCTTTGGGAAGAGAGATGATGGCCTTTTGAACCTCCTCTTAGGAAATATGCTCCCAAAGGGCTATATTCATTTTCATGAACACCTGCCTTGGGACTTTGAGCTACCTTTAAAGGGAAAGTCTACTCCCAAAAGGCTCCTTTAATTTGAAAGGTGTAGGCTCCAAGGTGATGGTTTGAGGGCATAGGTTTTTAAATTAAAATAAATGGGAGTAGGCCTCCGCAACATCAGTTATTAAAAAATATATATTTGAAGGGTGGAAGCTTTGTAGGTGAATCTTAGAAGATCCCTTCAATTGACAAAAAACATCTTTAATGCAAATATGTTTATTCAAATATATTTTTAAAACCCTTGGAATGTTTTATTTACATTATATTCAACTTTAAAGGTGCAAAGCAACAACATAAATTGGCACATACAATTCACAAGTTTGTGTTTGTAAAGAATTACAATTTGGTATTGGGCCAACTTTTCATATTGTTTTCCATAACTTCCAAGGGAATTTTTTTTGGGTGCATTTCTTTGTTTTTAGTTTCAAAATGTGGCAAAATCCACAATTTTTCACATAGGAGAAGGGTCCATCTTTAAACCATTTTAGAATTATTTATTATTGCTTTTATATTCTTTTTTTAATCATTATTTATGTCCACATGATAATTCATTAATCCTTATAACATTATAATACATAATATTATACAAGTCCATTTAATGTTTTTTCTTGCATACCATTTTTATGCACATTAATGATATTATTACATTTTTATGTTATATTTAGAATTTATCGTAATCTATATATTTTAAATTTAAGTACATAGTTTGATAACATTAAAAAATTCATCAAAATATCAAGTACATCACATTATCATACATCAAACATCATTCATTGTATTTGGAAAAAAAAATATTAACATAACTTAAATATTGAAATGTATTTTTATGTTTAATATTTTTACAACATGCATGTAAAATCAAGTCATATGCAATATTCAAGTTCGTCATATCCATACCATGGAAAAATACATGAAACCAAAAACAAATACAATAGAATTTTTTTTTAATGATGATAATGAAGATAAACAAAATGAAAAGAAGAAGAAGATATGAAATGGATAAAATGGATAAAAATATTAGTGATGATTAAAAAATAAATAAAATGCGGAAAGATGAAAACAATATGAAACATATAAAATTAATAAAAATTTATTAATAAACAGGAAAAATATAAAGAACATAAAATGAATATAAATATTAAAAAATTCGCTTAAATGATATCAATACACAAGTAATAAATACAAATTTTTTACATGTTCAAAATAAACAAAAAAATGATATCATTTAATGATGTTCAAAAAATATATATTTTAAATTATTTTCCCACCGTACATAGAAATTCAAAATAACATATCATGCTTAAAACAATACAATAATTTTATGAAAAATGTTTCATTTCAATTTAATTATTGTTGTGTTTGTAATGAAAAAAAAATCATAAAAGGATTATTAATATGTAGTATATTATATTTAAATAAAAAACTGAAAAAACATGCAAATTTCATTAAAAATGAATCCTAAACATCATTTGTGAAATGACGATAAATAATTCCAAAAGAATTTTTATTAGACACCATTCATGTGCATTCGAAATTGGATGCATTTTTACTTGCAAAAAAAAGTATTTCAAACATTGAACCAAAAACTTTCATGTGTACAACTTGTTATATTTTTATAAAAAATAACAAAATGCCAAAACTTGCATTGCAAATGGTTTATGGATTATGCAATAAAAATGCTACCAAAATTGACAATGGTGGAAGAAACTTTAATTGCAAGGTACCATTGTTGAACTATATTATTCAAATTAAGATATACAAACAAAGTTGGTATGACAAGTTAACATGCACTTAAATGCAATGTAGTAAATTTTGCACAAAACTCTAAACATGGAATTGAACTTTTAGGTGAATTACCACTGTCATTATAATCATTGTCTAATTTTGTTGTTGTTCATTTTGTTGGCAATACACATCTACCGATAGAGGTGGTCAAAAGTTGTAAATTTTTATATGTATGTAAATTTGTAGTAACCTTATGGCTTACATGGTTGAAATCTAATCACATAGATTATAAATGTACAACAATCAATATGCATAAGTTAAACATGCTACTAAATGACAACATACCAGATCCAATGATGAAGTCAATATTCAAATCAACAAATATAAAACTAACAAATGTAAAACACCGTATAAACATCACCGATTTACATAAACAAATAAACAAATGTAGGATACATCAAACCAACATATTGAACATTGAACATATCATAGAAACATTTGGTTTAATAGATTATGATGACATAAACATAAATCAACATGAACATATAAAAAATGCATTATATAATTAAAATAACCATCAATATTTATCCTTCAATCTTAAATTTAAAATGCTTAATGAATACAACAATCCAACCTTATTATCATGCATGTTTTCTAGTTTGTTCTTTTTTGGATTTGGTGTTCTTGAAATGACAAACATACCAATCAAAGTATCATTGCAAATGCATATAAGACACCTTATGAATTTAAATGAAACACAATACAAGTTTTCAAAACACCATTTGTTCCCATTTTTTGTTTTCAATGTAATTCAAATAAGACAAATATGTCTTGGACCTAAATTACCTATGTCTAAATCATCAAATATGAATAAAAGAAAACTTTTGAACAAATTACAACCAACAGATTTTGATGAAATCATAAGAAACTCACAAAACATAAATGGAAACACAAATATAAATAAATTGTTGTGCCATATAAGAGTATCTAACAAATATGTCATGGCTTCTGGTAGCAGTTGCACAACACAAAGGGATAAAATATTTAGTATGGTAAATTTCATGGGAACACCAAGTTTATTTTTCACTTTAAATCTTGCATTTGTTCATCATCCTTTTATTTTATTTTTAATTGATAACATTAATCTTGATTTATTTTATGGCAATAAAATGTTAGATAAAAATGAACGATGTAAACAAGCAACTATGAATCCCAAAGCTCAAGCAATTTTTGTTCACATTTTTGTTAATGTTAATTTCAAATACATGTTACAAGTAAAGAAATAAAAACAAAACAATAATACAAATACATGTGTGTTTGGCCAAATTAAACCTATTATGGATGCTACGAAACTATGAAAAATGGTAGCTTACATATCCATACACTATTATGGCTCAATAATTCACCATGTCCTAACAAATTGATTCAAATGTTACATGGCAATGAAGACTTTCGAAAAATGTGATTAATTATTTAATTGACATTATCACACAATGCATTAACTTGTTTAAATCATTTGATCCAAAAATATTGGAAATTCATGACAAACACGATGATTGCATACACCCATGCACCACAAGACCCCTTAACACAAATGAAAATATTTTTCATGTATTATTTAACAATGACGTGTGCAAATTAATGAATGTGTAATCATCATGTGTGTAATCCAACATGTTATAAATCAAACATTGATGCTTAAAAAAATTTGTAAATATGGTTTTCCTCAACCTTTAAATCAGTAAAACTCATTTTGATAATCATACCAGATTATTACATATAAAAAGAATTGATAAATGGATAAATAATGCAAATCCATGGATATTATTAGCATCTAGATGTAACCATGATCTCAAATTAATAACAACTTATGGTAAAGATAGTAAATCATTGATATATTACATCACAAAAACATCCATTTACACTACACACATGTATTCTCTTTTACAAATTGTAGTAAACAATCAATAATAATACAAATTCATATGATTTGATTGAAAAAAATCATCATTTACTCATAAGATGTTTGAGTACAATAGGAAGCCAACAAGAAATATCAACAATTAAAGCAGTTAGTTACTTATTGAATTTACCAAATCATATAACTAATTATGATTTCACATACATATTTTGGTATAATTTATCAACACGGGCAAATGAACAAGAAATAAAATAAATGAACCAAAATGGAGATGATAAGTTTCAAAAATGAAAATTTTGAAACATTTATAGTTGAGAAAATTTTGAAAAATTCAAAATACATAATATACAAAATTTTCGAACTAACTATCAACAAAGACCAAAAAATTTGAATCTTTTTCACAATATGAATTTTCTAGTAAAACAAATAATAATAATAATAATAATGTTTGTAGTCGTCAATTTCATCAGGATCACCCACAATATAAAACTTTGTGTGTGTGTGTATATATATATGAATACAAAGTATTTAAAATAGTGGTTCTCCAAAGTTATACAATACCATCACAAAAAAATCATCCAAAACATTATTTTCAAGTGATTTCTATTTTATTTTCAACTTTTTGACATCATTTTATAAAAAATGTCATGGGAGGCAACATTGGATGAATCATATTAGAAATTTTCTAGCTCAACAAAAATGGTAACAAAAAACATTAATATTTTACATGAATGCAAGAATCTAGAAATGTAGATAGAATATTAACAACTTAAATAAAAAATGAGTTGAATGAAAACAATAATGAAAATTCAACAACAAATCCTCTTTATTTAGAGGATGTTGAAAACATGATACATAAAGACATTGATGAAATACACAACACAAATGAAAAACTAAACAACTAAAAATATAATATTTATTATATAACACAATCACTAATGCATATATAACTAAAATAACCAAAAAATAAAAATTGATGGAAAATAAAAAAACGTAATCTTTTTTTCAACACATGACATCAATATGATAATTAATGAACTTCCAAATAATATTTTTAAATGGAATCATATTTTAAATAATATACAAAAAAATCTAATGAATCAACATTAAAAAATGTACATCCATCTACAAACATGAACCACATACATTTAAACCACAATATACAACAACCTAAACTACGACACGACCCACCATTGAAATAAATTAATCAAAAAATCCATTTACTAATATGGACAATATAAAATCTATATATTAAAATATATACTCACCCACCCCATAATTTAAATAAAAATATTTTTTTGCATTTGAATCATTCACACAAATTAATTCCATTAAACACATATTGTAATATGTAGGAGGTGTTGTAGGAACATGAAAAACACAAATCATCAAAACCATCCCTGATTTTTTTATGAAAACAAAGAATGACAAAAAACTTTGCATTGTAGCATACATTGCAAATGCAACATTATTAGTAGGTGGAACAACTATTCATTCCCTATTGGGCTTGTCCATTGACAAACATGCCATTGTAAGTAAATCCAATTCAATAATAGACATTTGGCTAACTATAGATTTCATGATTATTAATGAAATTTCAATGGTCGGTTGCAACATGCTTGCTACAATGCATTTGAAATTACAAAAATGAAATGTAACATATTATCATTTGGTGGGATGAACATAATGTTCATGGGGGATTATTTACAATTTTCACCCATCACTAATACACCATTTTATTCAATAAACATCCAACCAACCTTTGTATTTACAAACCCCAAAAAAATCATAGGTAAAAGTTTGTGGGAAAACTACATTTGTCCTAATAGGACCATATTAAGAAAACAAATGTGACAAAACAAAAGACATTCAATATGCATTTGTTCTAGAAAATTTTAGAACCAATACTAATTCAAACTTTGAATTACTTAAAACACAATTCCTTTCCAATGTGGAAATAAACTTACTTAAAAATCCATGGAGGACAATAACCTTCATAGTTCCTCAAAATGAATTATGCAATTCCATTAATCATCACATGATAAAAATGAATTCACAAGCATTAAAAAAAAATGTTAAACAATTCTAGTTATTGATACTTATAAAAAACATTTGATACATAATGACATCCAATAAATTATAAGGCAAACAATGCCAACAAGTAAACCTCAAAGTTTAACACCATTTCTAAATATTTATAAAAGAATGAAAGTTATAATCACCAAAAAATTATATCCAAAAATAGGAATTGTTAATGGAACAATTGGTTATGTCTAAAACATTTCACTCACAAAATCACATTGGATTCAATATGATGAATTGATGCACCTACCTATTAATGTTTTAATTATTTTTTAATGAAATCATACAAAATCACGAAACATTACAAGACATAATTCTCAAAGGTCTACCCAAAAATGTGATACCAATAGCACCAACAACGAGAAATTTCCAATATCATCATTTCGTACAAGAATCAAACACCTCCAAAACTTTTCATATTAGTCAATATCAACTACCACTTGCACCAACTTTTTGTTTGACCGACTTTAAAGCACAAGGGTAAACTGGAATGTCTAATCATAGACCTTTACCAACCACCTAACAATCTACAACTTAATATGCACAACATATATGTAACATTATCACATATACGTTCTTTCAATGGGGTTGTACTTTTACAAGATATCATTATTCAAGACATATGTAGGGCTAATTTCAAAAAAATGTCACTAGAAATGACATATGCAGTGAAATCAAAAATTGAACAAATGAACATACCCACATGTCATAATGTGTCGCAACCCCACTTTTGGAAAGAATGTGAGGATGACAGTCACACTCCCGAAATGGGGACTTGGGAGTCCTCCGGGACTCCCAAAACTTCAGAGTTCGATTGCAAGGCTCAAAACACCTCGCCTGGAGGCGTTCTTTATATCATTGAGAAGCTATCGAAGTGTAGATGTCGAAAATGGCCTTGCATGAACCATTTTGACATCTGAAGCACAAGTTATGCCAAAAAGAAGGTCCGGAGTCAAACTGGCAATTCGACTCCCGACCACTAAGAGTTGGGAATCAACCTGACCCCGGTGAGTGCAGGTGAAGTGCGACACACCGTTGGAAAGCTCTCAAGGACAGCTACAAGTTTGCTTTAGACCTCATCCAAATCGGAGGTTTGAGCAAAGAGTTATGAACTCGTAAAGTCTCGGGAGTCCAAAAGGTGCTCGAAAATGTGAACTAACCAACTTGTTGGTTGGTTTGATGCAGGTTCGAGTAAGTAACTAAACTTTGTTACTCTTCCTAGTCCCATCCCGGAGCTTCAGCACGACCCTCTACTCGTTTTAGTGCTAAGAGTTAAAAGCGTGCCCCGAGTTCTAAACAATTCTGCTGTTTGATTGACTTGGACCCAACTTGGGTCCAATAAGGAACTTGGGAGCGCGTCATAATGAAAACAAACAAATGCAACATGGATTGTGTAAAAATAAAATGACAACACTATTGAGATAAATGATGATTCAAATGATTGTCACAAATGATGATGTCATACATTATTGGCATGAAGAATTTCAATTAGTAGAAGAAGATGAAAACATACTTCTTAATCCAAATGGATGGTCAAGTGAGCAACATTTGGGAACATCTATGCAAATATTATATAAAATTAAGCTAGAATGTATAGGATATGAATAACACACCTATGCAATCATTTGAACAATAAACAAAATCGTAAAAATTTCTTTCAACACCTTTTTATCAATAACAATCATTGGATTTTAGTCCAAATACACAATTCCATTGTGCCTAATTCATTTTGTACAATATATGATTTAAAAAAACCATTGACAAGAACAATACTCAATGATATCATACAATTATTACTTTTTTTGACAATTGTTGAACATTCATTGTATAAATATGCAAGTGTCATGCAACAAATGAATAGTTCATCGCAAGGTCTTTTTAAAATAACATATGCAACAAACATAACATTTGTGATTGATCCAGAGAAAATATAAATACATTTTTATCACAAATGCGATTACATTTACAAAAAAACATAAATGATAAATACATTATTCCTTTCCCAAAATATCAAAACCAAAACCCGAACATTAATCTTGTCAAATTGAAGTCATCTTAGTAATATTTTGTAGGCGATAAAAAATAATTATGCATGTCAAATATTTAGAATTGGGCATCCACGATCTATAATATATATATCAATTCCATCATAATTCATACCTATTTCACAAGGACAATAAGAACAACCATGTTATGGGGTGTAGTTGACGCGTAATTCCATTCACTCAATAGAGAAGGAAAACGGACAAAAAATCAAAAGAAAAAATAAACAAAGTGCACCATTGCCATAGTGATGATGTATAATTCACTATTATTATGTTACACATAATATTATAGCTCAAGGTCTCTTCTTTTAAAAACAATTCCGAAAAGAAAACTTTGAATATTTGTTTTTAAATGAATTAACAGCAGCTTGTTGTGAGTGTGAGGATCATCCGCTGTTAATTGTGAATGTGTTAATGTCTTCTTTGGAATTGTATACATTTGTTCACTAAACAAGCTTTGGTGAGTCACAAATCCTTATTGCTGATATGTGTGGAAGATACACACTTCAAGAGAAAACTGGTAGGTGATCAACATGTTTTTTTTCCTTCAACTAAGATATGGCCTTTTTCCCCCCAATCTTTTGTGTTCATTTATATCCTTAGTCTTTGTGTTGGTTGGTTGTTTGTGTAGAGAATTGCTGGCCTATAAAAAGGTTTTATATCCTTAGAGTCTCATTTTTTTAGGTTGTGATGCTAAGTACTATTTATATTAATTTATGAATCTTGTTTCGTGCTAGATAGGTATGAGATGGCAACAATGTTCAAACTACAGATGATGACATTCCTTCCTGTTTAATGAGACCTAATCATCATATTTCATGGGGTCATGGACACAAATGGTGAGCTTGAAGCAAATGCACAATCTGAATGGAAATATTCCTAAAAACTTCACAATTTCAAGTTATGACAACAACTAGAGGTGAAATCAAATAACAATTTGCTTTTTTTAGACACAAAGACCACAAGAACCAAATGTGGCATATTTTCAAGAAAATGGTATTTCTCATTTGTTGCTACATGCACAAGTAAATGATTTTTATTTGCAATTGTTGGCATTTTTAGTGACAAATCTTTGAGATCTTTCAGCTATGTGCACTTTTGCACCAACATGATACTCTATTATGTCATTGAAATGTATGTTTATGTATCTATCATATTATTGCCAAACATGGCACAATTTCATTTGCATGCTAATTGGGACATATAACAACTAGTTGATGATCTTTGCAATCGTTGGGTGGGACACATGGCTACTTATGAAGGTGGGGTTCAAACATTTGAACTTCATATGAAGTAATTGTAACCTCTCTCCAAACAAACGACAACGCCTTGCTACATGATATTATAATCTTTAGGAATTCTCCTCTTCTTGTCATCAAGATCTGTTCTATCAAAACTTCAAATTATTTTATCTTGTTTTGAAATGAACCAGATTGTTGTTGGAAAAATTACTAATGTTTTAGTAGGTGACGATTAAATCTCATATTCTAAAGTCAATAGAAGTGAAAATAAATTCATGGATAATCTATGTTGCAACCCCACTTTTGGAAAGAGTGTGAGGATGACACTCACACTCCCGAAATGGGGACTTGGGAGTCCTCTAAGACTCCTGAAACTTTAGAGTTCGATTGCAGGGGTCAAAACACCTTGTCACAATGCATTCCTTATATCATTGGAAAGCTATTGAAGTGTAAATGTCGAACATGGCCACGCACGAGCCATTTGGACATCTGCAGCACAAGTTATATCAAAAAGAAGGTTTGAGAGTCAAATTGACAGTTTAACTCCTGACCACTAAAAGTCGGGAATCAACCCGACCCTGGTGAGTGCAAGTGGAGTGTGACACACCGTTGGAAAACTCTCAAGGGGAGCTACAAGTTTGCTTTAGACCTCATCCAATCGGAGGTCTGAGCAAAGAGTTATGAATTCGCAAAGTCCTGGGAGTCCAAACTGGGACAGTTTTGGGACTCCTCCTTGGGAGTCCCGAGACAAAAAACCATTCGGATGTAGGTGTTGTGAAGAGACGCATAGAATACTATATGGGGGAAGTTGGTGGCTTCCCCCAAGTTCAGGCCATGGTGAGTCTTGTGAGTCCAGAGTTGCTCGTGGCTTGTCCTAACACTAAAGGTGCTTTAGAATGTGAACTAATCAACTTGTTGGTTGGTTTGATGCAGGTTTGAGTAAGTAACTAAAGCTTGTCACTCTTCCTAGTCGCATCCTGAAGCTTCAGCACACCCCTCAACCCCTTTTAGTGCTGAGAGTTAGGAGCGTGCTTCGAGTTCCAAACAATTCCATTGTTTAATTGATTTGGACCCAACTTGGGTCCGATAAGGAACTTGGGAGCACGTCAATTTATATGATCATGTATTATTAATGTTTGATAACTAATTATTTTTAAGCAATTTATTTATCGTCATTGGTGGTGCGAAACAATGCAGAACCCAAGTTATTTATTCATATATACTAGTCTTTCATTATTTTCATCATTGGAATATTCATGGTTACACATTGAAAACCGAATATAAAAATATAATGATTTTTACTATTTCCTTTTCACTTTTGGCATTGGAAGCCCTCCAAAATCATTTCATTTTCATTTTTTATTTTTAAATTCTCTTTTCAAAATTTGTTTTTTTTGCTAGTAATAAAAAGAAAAAGAATAATGCTTGAACTTACAATCAAGTAATATTGAGAATTCCTTCAAGTGTAGAGGAGATAAATCAAAACCAAATAAATGTGTATGTAAACAAGTGGTTTGTCCCATAATGAATTTTTGGTTTATGGTTAGATCAAACAAAATAATGTTTGTTTATTTTCAGTTTTAGAATTTAACATTAGTTGTAAGTAGCCCAAGAAAAGATTTCATCATTAATTAACTTGGGCTCCACATTGCTACGCACTACCAGTGAAAATGAAATGACAAAAAAAAAAAGGTTTACATTTGATTTAAAAAAAAATTCAGATATATATAGGATTCAAATTATACAAAAGACTATCTAATTGTCATCTAAGGGGAGATTTAATTAGTCGCCCCTATTTTTAATTCATTAAAATTTTGGAAGGAATTAAGGTGTATAAACATTAAATTAGCTAAGCAAGGGAGGATTTAAATCCTTGAATTAGGGTTTTAAGGGAAAAATTTTATTAGAAATTAGCTTAATTTCTAAGGAAAAAAAAACATGTTAATCTCTTGAAATAATTTCAACATATTCAAATGAAATAAAACATATTTACATTTGTATGAAATTGAAATGACACAATGGTTCAAATTATTTTTTGAAAAGGTGTTAAAGATTCCAAAAGACATTGAAAAAATAAAGAGATTTGTTTTTCTTTTGATATCTTAAGATCCATAAGGACATTTTAAAACATTACAACTTGTAAAATGTTTATTTTTCAAAAATTCCAATTTGAAATCGACCTCTAATAAATTTGTAGTTTGAAATTGTTTTTTCATACGACCTACGATTATAGCCCATCCCACCTAAACCATCTTTGATGAAATCATCGTCACTTGAATTAATGGCACATATTTTAGACTTTTAAAATGTGATAAAAAATTTATTCCAAAATATTTAAAAATAATGTTACAATATCACAAAATCCT
>Ga0209208_10007394_pt1 | contig 14890 bp, 14 predicted proteins | sample S1TSphfallax_3_FD_187694 | JGI IMG/M metagenome (GOLD analysis project Ga0209208, IMG submission 187694) | Host-associated microbial communities from peat moss isolated from Minnesota, USA - S1T2_Fd - Sphagnum fallax MG (SPAdes) (version 2) | ecosystem: Host-associated > Plants > Peat moss >...
CCCAAACACCCAAAAGTGCGATTTTTCTTTTCTGGAATTTTGAAACTTGGGTTTTTTAATCTCTCTTATTCAGGAATAACTAGTGTCGCCTGTGCGCTTTGGCTCAAGTGTGAACTCAAAAAATAACTGTAGTTATGATTTTGTTGAATTTTGATTGAGTTTTCAAGGAGAGAAATTACTCAAAATTCCATATCTCCCACGCCTTTGGTAAAATTTATGTAATTGCATCCATTAAACCCATTGAGGACTTTTCCACTATATCAAGAGGGCACCCCAATTTCCTAAAAACAAAATTACTTTCTTCATTTTTAGTGACAATATTGTCTAATATTCAATAATTCTTGCACCATAAGTTTTAAATATTACAAAACTGCCTTGGTCATTGATGAGGGCTTTCCAAGTGTACCAAGCCCCTGTCAAGGGAGGCCATCATTTGGGAGATCTCAATAAATAAGTACCCCCAGTTTATAGTGGGGGTATTAGCCTAGGCCAAAAATGGTGACGAACAGTTTTGAAAATAGAAATTTCATGCTGCGAATGGGAAGGCTCAGCATGCACTCACCTTGAATTTTTTTCTTTTAAGTTTTGGGCTGGGGGAGGGGGAGCCAGGGGAGGAGGATTTATTTCGTTTTTCCTCTGTTCCTTTCAAGTTCCCATCAGGTTCCCAATGTATTCCCCATGGCTGTTCCCAATAGCACCTCGCTTTAATCACATGTTTTGCCCGAAGTCCTCCCCTTCTCACCCAGATAGGCGGGCCAAAGGGAGAAGCACTCCATCTTTGCATGGAATCTTCCATTTTGGGGAGCCTCTATAATTTCAACTTTTTTTGGTGATGGGCCAATCAAATTGGCTCACTGCAAAAAAAAAAAAAAAAAGATGAACTTGTGAGGCACCCCCAGCTAATTAATATGAAACAGAAATAAGTACCCCAGAATAATAGGTAGGGTGTTCTTAGGAAGGGCAAACAAACTGTAGATGTATAGCTGATTGAAATCTCTTCCTATTTTTTGTTGGGGGTGTCACATTTAAACGTCAAGACGTACCTAAATTGTTGAATGTTTAAGATAGACAACCACACCCTTAGGTCAAAAGAGAAAACACTAAACCAAAACCCTATACCCAAAATATAACTAAAAATTCATCATCATCCTCACGTTCAGAACTAATAGGCCCCTCGCTTGTTCACTTGTCAAATGTCATAATGTCACCGATCTCAATGTTATTCTGATTCAAGTGGCTTTATTTCAGAATTTTTAGGGAATTGTGTTAAATTCATTTAAATTTAATTTCCATGAATGGAAATCACTTTAAATCCACAACATTTGCTTTGTTGGCGTGAAAACTATTAAATGACAAAGATACACACTGCCTTGTCAAAGGCGTTTCAGCATAACCTAAACAGGAGCCCTACAATTTGCAAGGGTTATGTCCAAATAAAACAAACAAATACCTATCTTAAGGTATGGATGAACCATTAAAGTCTTTGTTAAAATTGTAGGTAGTGTGGTGCACTGATACCTATTGATATAATTTTGAAACATCAAATTTGAGATTTTATCAAATTTTTTTGTGAAAAATGCATTACTGTTTCTGACACTCTTGAGAGAAAAGCATGGATGTTGCTATGTTGCACACATCATTATTAGAAAGTTGAAGCTTGGTTTTTCTGTCTTCTCTTTTTATGTTTTGCTAGTTGCTAATTAAATTATTGGGCATGATGTGCAAGCGTGTGTGGTGTATCCATGTTCATCTGAACTGGCCCTTGGGTGGAATGGAAAAGTGTGCAAAAGGATAACCTCTCTTGGCCATGGGGGCAAGGATGGCTGGACATATTTATTGTAAAATCGTTGAGGAATGTGATCTCAATTTCATCACACGATTGTAACAAAACTAAAAAGGTTTAATTTTGCAATTTGAGAGCTTCTGACCATAGACTTGAGTACTCTCTTCTAAATTGCCCAACAACACACAAACCCCAGATGCCCACCCATCCGTCCCCCCCCCGCCCCCCCCTCTCCAGGGAAGGGAAGCAGATATTGCGACCAGCGCATTTAATAGTGATCACCCAATCTATGTTCTCCTCCCCTCCTGCCCTCTCCCCTCATCAACTCAACATAAGCAATAAATGATGCACTTAGGGTTCAAACTTCAATCCCTGCTGAGAAAGACAAAATACCCAAACGTGTAGAGGCCTAAGCACGCTTTGTGTAAAGTTATAACTTTTATGAGTCATAATGCCACACAATAGAATGGGGAAGATTTTTTTTAATCATTTGAAAACTAACCCTCATGCTTCACCAATTTACATAATCTAGTTTTATCACATTTTCATGGCCAACATGCCCATTCATGAAATCCTGCTTTCTCTCTGTTACTAATCATTTTTGAAAGGGGATGTTGAGTGTAGGCTAAAGCCACAGTGTGGGGGCATTCCCAAAGTCAGGGGCTTGGGACGATGCAATAGTCGGATGCCTTTTGGGAATGTCTCATATCCAAGCCAAATGGGCTTTACCCATACCAAAGCCTCAGGTGAAACTAAACAGATGCAGATGGTGAGGCCTATGCGAGAGACTTGGTCTTACACCTACTCCTTAAGAGTGGGATGGATCTTACATTAAAACAAATAGGCATAATATCTTAGGGCCACTTTAAACAGTGGTCCAGGGATCAAAAGCCCAGGGACCAATTTGAAGTAATATGAACCTTGAATTTAACCCTTATTGACATTTTAAAAAAAAGCTTTTTCCTAAGGTACAATGAGTGTGTCTAAAAGCTTAGGGTTCAATTCAAGGATCCAATATCAAAAATATGTGATTGACATATGAGAGGACTAGATTTATTTTTTTTCCTTTTAAAAAAAATTCTTACTACACACAATGGATGGACATAAACACAAAATATCACAACTACTTTTTACTCTTGGTGCTTTTCTTATGAATGGGAATCAATTTAAGCATCTCTTGTAAATTCAACTCTCCTTCCACTTCCACTTGTGAAAATTGACCTTTCAATTTTTCATTTTTTGCCTCACCTTTTGATTCACCTTCATTTTATGCCCTTGAAAAAGCTGAAAATGCACTCCTTTTAGCAATCACCTCATGGAGATTCACAAAATCGTTCATGTCAATTCTAAAACTAATCAAAAATGGAGGAGCTGCAACATTATCTTCAATACATAACATGTCTTTCATTCTCACAAACTTTGAGCATAGCAAATTAATAATAATAAATGAATAAATGAACAACCTTGGACCCTAGTTTATTTTCGTTTTCCAAATCATGAGCTCTCCTTTCAACTCTTTTTTTCCTGTCCAGATCAAATGATTTTCTCTCCAAAATGATGCCATGTAAAAACTAAATCACAATTTCAATTGTCTTGGTCCTGGACCTTTGTCTAAAAGCCTTAGGACCAAATTAAAGCTATTGATCAATTGGAATGCTTCATTTCATCAGACCCTGCTCCTACCCTTGTCTAAAGTGAGCCTTAATATCCTCGTCTTTTTTAAGAAGGATATCCATGGATGTATGGTGCCCTCCAAGTACAGCACTGAAAACATTCCCTTGCTATAGGTAGTTTTGAAGACTTGGCTTCTCATTTAAAGCAAAAGCAAATGAAGAGAGAGAGAGAAAGGTAGGTTTGGCAGAAGACACATACTAAATAAAAAGCCCCCAATTCACTTAATTAGTACCTACGCACATTAACGCAAGTCAAATGAAACTATAATTAGAACCTACCTAACCCTAATTTGAGCCCTAATAAATTTATGGCAGCTTTAAATTGGTCATCAAGGGTTAGCAGGATGGGAAAGGATTGCAACAAATGATGCTGACACGTGTCAGATGATTGAAGGCCACCTAGGACTTGAAAACACATTATTGTAATATAAAGTTTGGGCCAGCTGGCAGTTATGTCAGCAAACAGCTTCATCTAGTCAGCCACTGGAGTCAGGTAAAACCCACAATTATAACTTGGTAAAACATTAGTAATATCCTAGACTCTAGTACGTTTACTCATGGATTTTAGTAACAATAGTTGTTGTGACCATTTCCATAATTGAATCGATTTATTGGGATTTCAGCCCAATCAGGTTTTCGTCTTTTCAATGGAGATCTGACATCTTCCAGCTGTCAATCACTTAACTTTTTCATTGTCCTCAAAATAGCATAACATACAAGAGTCACAGGTTCTTGAGCTTACGATTGGCCCTCCTTCTGTTGCTCACTCTGCATAACCTCTCCCTCTTTTTTCTCTTTTTTCTTGAGTACTTCATCTGGACAGACCTAGGTTGTGAGCTGTCATCCATTGAGGGAAGGCTTGCATGTTATGTTTTGGGCCCATTAACCAGCTGGTTACCAAGTTTTTCATCCTTGGAGAAGAGGGTTACAGATCCTGTAACCCTGTAGGCTATGTCTGGTAACCGGATCGAGCATGCCGGTTACCATGAATTGTCCGGTGTGCCTTATCAACTATGTGTTAACTGTTAACCGTAACTTGCACACTCTTGCAGGTCGCCTAGTCCACAATTGTCTCCCTAAAGACTAATTGTAGCCCCCCAAAGGTTTTTTTCCCAGTTGCAGTTTTTGGTTTATGATTACAAATTCTATGAATTGCCAGTGGATGTTTTTTTGGCGAAATTTTGCAACCTGGCAACAGAGAAAGTATAAGTATAAAGCATTTTTTGGGACAATAATGACTCAACATCGCCACATTACGAGGATTTTTTTTGAAATGGCCATATTTAAACAATAGGTTGTAGCATGTCGCCAAAGTATTGTCGCCGTGATTCTTAAACTTTTCTACCAGACATGTAGCCAAATTTGGCTAAGTCCTCTTGTGGATGATCTGGCAACCCATCTACCTCACAAATTTGGTAACAAAAAATCACTAATGGGATTCACGAGAATCAGCTGGTTTTTGTCAATTTTTCTGATATAAAAATACTTGGCGAATTCCTCCAACAAAACAGCAAAACTAGTCAAATTTACATTCAAAAACAAAATTCTCCCTAATTCTCCTAATTTTAGACAAAAAAACACTGATGGAAATATTCCCCCATATAATTAACCTTTGAGAAAAAACTCAAAACACACTCTAATTGATGAAAGAAATTTGTATAGAGCATTTTGGTTTGTCAGAAAATCAAACCCTAGAATAAGCTTTGTAAGGAGTGTGTGTTGGGATGGGCATTCTGCAGCTGTGATTGAATAATTTCTGTTGATGCAATTTTGTACCCAATTCTTGGAAATGAAGAGACATAGAGATTTTTGCAAAACCTTTGAGAATCTGCAATTTGGGAGGTGGGATTGAGCAGTTCTTGTGCTGCAATTTTGCTTAAATTCATGGACATGGAGAGACAGAGAGATTTGTAATTTGGAGCTGGGATTGAGGTTTGCTGCTGGATTTGTAGTTTGGCGCTGGGATTATTTAGTTTCTGATTGCTCCTTTTTTGTTTGAATCCTTGACGTGCAGAGAGATTTGAAAGCTTGAATTCTGTTGAAATCTCTCTAATCTGAGCACCCTCTTTAGAAGGTTTTTTGATTTTGGTGCGAATCGCTTGCTTGATTGCTTGTTTGCTTGCTTGCTTGCTTGCTTTTTTGCATGATGGCAATTGGATTGAATACCGAAACCTTGCTTTTTGCAATTGGAAACGTGTGTGCAGCATGAAGGCGTACACCTTCTCTTTGACAGGAGTCAAAACTATGCTGTCAAGTGCTCTCAAGGTGAGCTCAGATGTTCCGAGGTCTTTGCCAAGCAAATCTCTCAAGAAACAAACGGAGCACATGGGGTTTCTGACATAGCCTAAGATCACTTCGCACTGCACTGCACTGCTCTGCTCTGCTCTGCACTTGTCGCACAATCTGCCAGAAGAAGAAGATGATGATGATGATGAAAACTCGTTGTCTGGTTCTCCTTCTTCTTGCCTCAATCCTCAAATCTCTCTTACGCCTTCTCTGCCATCGAAAGCTACTCTGGCTTGTGTGCTCAACGCTTTCCATCTCTTGCATGCATGACAAGGAAGAAGTCTTGCACTTCTTCTTCTTCTTCTTCTTCTCAAGGTGCTCAGTAGTGAAGATTCTTGGCCTTGCAGTTTCGGGGGCCGTGCAAATGTGAGCGCAACAGCTGAAGAATTTTGCGGTTTTTTGCGGTTTGAGTCTCATCGTGGAGGGAGGAGGAGAACAACAAACCCGGCACACAAGGATGGCGAGAGTGTTGAGATTGTGTTGTGGAACTCTGGTAACCGTCATGGCACTGTACGTCGCAGCTTGCTTTGCTCTTTTCCCTCTTCTTACGCGACAGCCGCGGCCTCGAATTATCCTCGCTGACGATGATCCGATTCTTGCGAGCTTCTTCGACTCTGGTCCTTCTTGCGCGAAATCAGATGCCGTTGTAAGCTCGGCGGGTAAGTCCTTTGATTCTGAGGCTGGGAAGAAAGGAAAACAACATCCTCCGATGTATCATTCATTCTCAGTGTACTGTGCTCCTATTGTTCTGATCCCGTTTCCTGCTGGAAACTGTCTCTCGATAGAGAGTTGTGGAGTATATATACTCAGGGAGTGACTCGTTGTTTTCAGCTTGTATGTAGCTTGAAGAAAGCTGTGAAGAAGTCTTCTGCTTGTACATAGCTTGAAGAAAGCTGTGAAGATTTTTTTCTGCTTGTACATAGCTTGAAGAAAACTGTGAAGAATTATTTTCTGCTTGTATGTAGCTTGAAGAAAACTGTGAAGAATTTTTTTTTGCTTGTACATAGCTTGAAGAAAGCTGTGAAGAGTTTTTTCCTGCTTGTATGTAGCTTGAAGAAAGCTGTGAAGAATTTTTCTGCTTGCCTGGTAATGAAAAGGATGCAGATGCAATCCAATTGTTGAAAGTGTGAATCAGCGAAGTTGTGACATTCATACTCAAGTTTCCTGTTTTTTGTTGGAATTGCACTTTAAGCGGTATGGTGCAAAGTTGTTATCAATTGGAGAGAATACCTACAGATTTCTGTGTTTGGTGTAATTGTTCGTTTTGTTGATTTTGGTTTATTTTGTCATTTTGCAGATGACTTGAACTGCTTATTATATAGCTAATGTTGTGTGCAAGCTTTGTGTTGCAGAGACTTGTAAAACTGCAGACAAAGATTTCTTCTTTGGATTGGCCACAGCACCTGCTCATGTGGAAGATGACTTGAATGATTCATGGCTAGAATTTGCAAAAGGACATGATGATGTTAAGCCGGTGATTATTGTCTTTTCTCCCATCAAATGCAGTTATGCTTGCACACCTACTTGGTTCAGTACTTGTGTAACAGTATTTTGGTTCAGTAATTCTTGGCCACCCATGGTGAAGAGCATGTCCTCATCGATGTTCACAGGCAAGGTGAACGGTGGGAAGTGCAGGTCAGAGCTTGGCACAATATTCCAATTCCAGAGGAACGCCTACGTTTTTGGACAGACCCCAAAGTAGAGATAGAGTTGGCAAGAGAGGCAGGGTCAACAGTTTTCCGCCTGGGAGTTGATTGGGGTCGGATTGTTCCTGAAGAGCCTCTAAATGGCATAAGTGAAGTGGTATGTGCCAATCTTTGTTTCTATCTCTTCCCACACCTGTAGAGCACAGACCTCAACACACATGGGGATTAAAGCTTTGAGTAAAACCTCTCTAATAACCTCTGATGTTTCTTTTGTGAAGCACTGTTGGGGGACTTTGGGGTGTGAGAAAGCTGGATAATGAGGCAGTGGAGCACTACAAATCAATTCTAAAAATGGTGCACAACCATGACATGCGGGTGATGCTCACACTTTTTCATCACTCCTTACCAAAGTGGGCCTTACTTTATGGGGGCTGGATAGATCCCCGCACTGTTTCCTACTTTGCAGACTTTGCCAGGTCAGTGAGATTTGCATCTCTTTTTTTTCTTTATCCCCATTCTGATAGCTTTCATAGGCTATGCACATGCTGAACTCAACAACATGCTTTGCTATTAAGTCTACACTTCTTACCATGGAGTTTGCTATTTGGTTCTTTTAAGGATAGGAACTTGTTGTATAGCACAACTATCTGCTGAAATACAAGAAACTATATAGTTCTGAAATCCAGATGGCAGTAAATGTTCTGTGATAGTTCTTTCAGTATGGCAATGTTCATCACTTTCTTTAGGTTGTCAAAAACAAGAACTTTGGATACTGTAAATGCACAAAATTGCTGCCAAAGTTTAGAATTGAATCAGAGTGAGAGTCAAATTGCCAAGTGAAAGGTTCCAAGTTTTATGGCATTCTTGGGTTGAAGCACCTTTTCACATTTGTCCAGATGTGCTGCAGGTTTTGCAAAGAACAATTTGGGGAGTATGTGGACTACTGGATAACATTCAATGAGCCACACATTTTTGTTATCCTCACACACTGCTCTGGAACATGGCCTCCTGGAAACAAGCCATCTACTCTTGCATCACTATTATGTTTTACACCCTGGGGACACTACGGCCAGGCTATGAATGCTATCACTCGTGCACATATTGCTGCATTTGATGCTCTGAATGAGGGGTGTGTTTCCAGACTGCCTAAGTATTTCTATCATTGCCAATTTCTCTCTGTTACCTTTGACTTGGTGGTGAGTGCAGGATCTGTTCAAAGGGGTTTGGTATGGATCATGGCAGGGAGGTGAAGGCAGTTGTGGGGGTGGCACACCATGTTGGAGTGATACAACCATATGGCTTGCTGGATTTGCCTATAATTTATGCAGCTCGCTTGCTAACAGAATTTCACTGGATAGATGATATTCAGGATCATCTTGACTTTTGTGGAATCAACTACTATGGAAAGGTATGTTCTCTCTCCTGTCTTCGCTGCTTGGGCTTCATAGTTATTATGTCTCTCTTCCTTGCCTTTTATTCTTGTCATTCATAAGCTGTTTTGCTCACACTCCTCTCATGTTCACTACATTTTCACCTAGTCAGCCCTTGTATTGAGTTACACTTCAGGACAATGGTATCCAGCACAGCACAGTGAAGTTCTGGTTGCATGCAATTTGCAAAGTAGAAGTTGACAAACAAATCTCCCTCTTTGGCTGAGACTGATAGCTGCTTTTTTGTACTGATAATGTGCATGTGTTCACAGGAAGTGTTGTCAGGTGCAGGCCTTATGCTGGTACCAGATGAAGAGTACAGTGAGGCTGGGCGGGGGGTTTATCCTGATGGGCTTTTTCAAGTCTTAGTTGCATTCTATGATCGATATCGTATCCGCAAGCCAAAGCTTCGCTACATTATCACTGAAAATGGCTTTGCAGATGCTCGTGACCTGATTCGACGGCCATACTTATTAGAGCATCTGCTCGCCGTCCATGCTGCAATTAAGCAGGTTGGTCATGATATAAACTATGTTTTGATAGTACACTTTTAGTCAAACTTGGATGCTATTGTCTCGAGAGGAAAAACTCATGTTTCAAGAGTATGAGAACATACTTCACAGTTGGTTAATGTGCAGGGTGTGCCTGTTGATGGGTACCTGCAATGGACAATCTCAGACAACTGGGAGTGGGCAGATGGTTACTGCCCCAAGTTTGGTCTAGTTGATGTGGACCGTGGTCACAACCTCACTCGTGTTCCTCGTCCATCTTACTATTTATACCAGCAGGCAAGGCTTCAATGCCCACATGATATTGTTTTATTATCCCAACCTTTTTCAAGTCATTTCTCTTGTGGTTGAGGATTTTTTTGGGATTTTACTAAGTTTCTATTGAGCCTGTCTGGTTCATTACAAAGTTGCATTTTGCCCCATGACCCACACAATTGACCACTTAAACAGGTGTCAAAATCTGGAGTTGTGACAAGGGAGCAACGAGATCAAGAATGGAAGACACTGCAAGAAGAGGTGAAGAAGGGGGGCATGCGCCCATTCTGTCGTGTGGTTGCTCAGGATAAACGAATGTGGGCTGGTGAGTGTCATTGAATAATACAAGCTTCCATTTATCACTGTGCCTATGTACAAACTATATGCATCAGTCACACAACAAAGCATACATCAAGAACCTCACAAAATCAATAACTTGTACTTGGTCATTTTGCTTTTGGTCTTAACTGAAAATTCCAAAGCTGTGATAACATACAGCACAATTTTCAGGTGCAGCTTCGTCTGGCATAGCTCCTGTCATTGAAATTCCTTGCTTGTTGCAGAGAGTTTGGACACACCAGTTCTGAGGCTCATTGCTGACAAAGACTGGCGATTTGGCAAGTACACACCACCAGGATTTGTAGTCTTGGCACAGCGCTCGATTGAAGTGGCAGGAATTATGCTAAAAGACATTGTGAGGTTATTACTGGGTGGTCAACCTGTGGATGTGAGTCTTCCACCTGAAATTGTATCAGGAGAGCTTTAGGTGCCAAAGTGAAGAAAGATGCTTGACACTTTTCCAAAATGAGGTAACATATGTGAAATTTCATGAGCTTGTGGAGTTAGTGTTTTTCCTTCCATTCCTATCTTTCAATCCTATACTTGTCAATCTATCCACAAAACTAACCAGTTATGGATTCCTGGATAATCGCTTTTGACTTCATCCTTAAAGTTCATTCAGTGCTTAATAAATTGGTCTGCAGATGCTTCTTGAAATGTATCCCTAAGTTTTAGGCCCAAGATGAATTCAAATATAAGGTATGGATGTATGTCAATACTGAATGAAGATAGTTTGGGATCCATGAAAGCATCCAGTATTGAAAACTGTTTAATAGATATACTCCAAAAACAAGATATGGTAGAAATTGTTCTCACTTTTAGGGGGTGTACTGTGATGACTCATTGCTAGGCTTTTGAGTTCTTGAACATTGTTGAAATGCTATTGGATTTTTTTTAACCCAGAAGTTCACAGATGTTAATGCAGCATAAGTAAAGTTATCATAGATTTCTTCTTCCAGTTTTGTTAGATGGGCTGAAAGAGTAAGCTGAAAAAAATCATGATTTTATTTTTTTAATTGTCTGCTTTGTTGAATTAAGATGGCAAGGGATTGTGAATGAAACTTGACAGGACTTGCTTCTCATTTTTCTGCACTTTTTTGGTTTTGTGGACTCCTAGAAGTTGCATGAAATTTCTTTCTTTCTTTCTTTATTTGCAAAAGTACGTGTAGGGCAAAGCCCCAGGGTTGGAACATTCCCAAAATCAGGGGCCTAGGATGAGGTGGAAGCCAAGTCCCACTCCACATTTTGGAACTGTTCCTATCCATGGGCTTCACTCATCAGAATGCAAAAGGTGAATGGGATCATGAACTTGAACATGTGAAGATAAAACCTGCTGTGAAATTTCCTTCTTTTGAGGGAGCTTGTCCTGTGCAACATGAAGGAAGTGAATCCAGGTGGGGAGTTTCACAGAAGATCCTCGCAATGCAGGATCTTACTCATCTCAATTTTCTTTTACATTCAATTTCTTTAACATTTGTTTTAGAACTCACATAATCTCACAGAATCTGCTTTATTCTCTACTAGGAATCAAATGAAAACAAAATGCATGAAATGCACAAATCATGCAAAATTTGGAACTGCTTCTGTTTGAATCAAAATTCCTGCTTGTAGCTTGAGTTCGAAGAATGATTATATAGTTCAAGCAATTTGTACTAAATTGTTCATCTGAGCAGAATGAACATGAGCATTAAAGTGCAAGCACCTAATCAACGATGTTTGAACTAAACACTGCCACAGAGTCATGCAAAAACATCAAGAAAATGGACCAAGAAGAAAGATGGCAATAGCTGTTTCATGTTAATGTACAGAAACCTAAAACGTAACAGAAATTCAGCAGCAAGTTTAGACGCAGGGCTATACATAGATCAAAGGGTGTAGGAGGGGGAGTGTTCTTACACCTACTTCTTAAGAGTGGGATAGACCTTACACCTATAAGTAGGCATGGTTTTCCTCCAATCTGAAGGAGTAGGTTCAAAATCCCTCCTAGAAAATATATATGGAAAAAAGGTGCCCTCCAAAAACAGTCGGAAATTTCTTGGTGTATTTAACTTTCTATGGAGGCTTATAGCAAATGAGTCCTTTACTTGAAAAGTGCGAAGTGGTATTTAGTTTCATTTAATTTCTATTAAAGAATTGTATGCCTCAATAAAATACATTCATCTAAAGTGGGTTGGATTCTTGGGCATTGCATTTTTTGGTCGCCCTTAATTTCATGATCCCCCTCTATGTAACAGGACTGTGCTAACCACAAGTGATGCCTATACAATGGGATGACGCTCTCATGCACAAGTCAAATTGATAACCTCCTTTTGGACTACAAAACAGCTTTGAAATGAAACAAAATTGAAATTAAAAAAAAGTTGGTTTTGGCGGATTTTTTCATTTCCTGGACCTGAAAAATATGGTTTTCACACATGCAGAGGATTTTTGTGAAGCATATTGCCCTAATTTGTGAGATTTCAGAAAAAACTAAAATTAAAATTGCCAGCTTTCTACAACAGGTTCAAGAAAGTAGCCAAATTATAGAAAGATTCTTAACTTTTTTTACTTTCATATCAGGTCTATGGCCAATTTTTTTTAAGCCCCAATATACAACTTTTTTTCCTAAATTTAACAAAACCTACATAGTGCAAAACCACTCAATTCATAATCTTAGCAACCATATCACCAAAATTATAAGATTTTTTTGTAATAGATTAACCAAATATGATCTTATGTTGCTAAAAAGATTGGCTAAAGCTTTGTCTTTGTGCATGTTAAAACCTATGGGTCTAATAATGGTTACAATCCTATTCAAGCTAGATGAAGGTTTAGATCAAATGCTATAAGTTATTTATGGGGGAAAAAGGGCCATTTAATTCATTTAAAATTTGACCAAGATCTCACCTATTTTCCAATCATTTCTTAAAATGGTGTGGAAGAGGAAATGAGGATACTGCACTGCACTAATGAGAAATGGCCCCCACATCAAATTAGGAACGCATTTAATGATGGACGACACAATGAAGGCAAACTAAGTTGTTTGACACTAGAGATAGTGAAATGATAAACTCCAAATGTCGAATTGACTAAACCCAAAGATTGTATGAAAACACAATTGCAATGCATCCATTACTCAAAAATGTTAGCTTTTCATTTGCAACATAAATTTCACATGTAATTAAACTCATACATGCCATTACATGAAAATGCTTGATTGGCAATTACAAGAGAAATATGAAAATATTATGTCAAGTTGCTTTGTAAAGAAATTGGGTAGGATAATTTTTAAATAGAAAAACATATATATCAACTAGGAAACAAAAAAATTTAAGCAATAAAATTAAAGCCAGTTGCTATTTTTTATTGCTTTGGAAAACATTATTTTGCACTAGTAGAAGTTCATCTTTTGTTTAAAATTGTGAGGGGTAATGGAGATATTACACAAAAAGCTTGTAAAGCTATACTAAATATTACTTATTGGTTTGACTTATGATAATATTATTCTATGATGCAAGTTGGTTTTTCAATTTTGAAATATTCTATGGGATTAAACAAAATTACAATTTATTGTTCAGATTCATGAAAGATCCTATGTGTTACAACTAGTTTTTAGGAAAATACAATATGAACTACGCAAGTAACGATTGCTTATATTGTAGTCAAACAAACTACTACAATATTGGCGGATCGTTAATTGTGCAGTTCATGTGGGCTGGACTAAACCCACACCCATTTGAAGTTGCTATGGTTCATGAACAATAATATATACATGAACATTTCATAGTTGTACTCGGGGAACTTGTTTTAGGATTCATTGCCTCCCTTGATCCCTATATCAATTCAACAAGCAAGGTCAAATTCCAAAGAAATTGCTACCTAACCACTTGCATTAATTCCCTATTACAACAAATCAATGAGTTTGTGAAAGATCTTGAGATTTTAAGTTTTGCATTCACAATGTAGAAAGCTCTTCCAAAATTACAATATTGAAAAACCTTCCCAAGAAGGTTGCTCCTAAAACATTATTATTTAAAATTATTATAAGACTATGAAAAACTTTGAAGCATAACTTTGTGAAAAAACATTGGGCCAAGTTGTTGAACAATTTCAAAGCTTCAAATCCATGTAATAGATTAATCTATTCATTGTCAAGACAACAATGACTGAGTCAAATGCATATGTTGGGATTAGCATACATTAACATATACGATAGTGAGCAAATGAAAGTGACAATGGGACAAAACAACACAAATAATTATCCAACAATCCACACAAGGCAAGAATAATCTTGAAAAGAACTTTACATTGTAATTTTGCAATGGTCTGCCCTTCAATGCTATGCCTTCTCTCTCCTTCCTCATAATCATGTCTTGCTACACTCCCTTATTGAATGTTTTTTCAAGCACAAACTATGCATGTAAGTTGTTGGCATTCATCTCTCATAATGCATCAAATTTAATGTATTTTCTTTTTCCACTTCACTTCCTCTGCCATTTTATCGCTCTCTTTAACATACTTAGTTCCTTCCCCATGGTCACCCTTTCTTCCTTGTTAGTTTTTGTCCATCCCTGTTCAAGCAGTTATTTATTCTAAATTTGAGAATTGAAGAGTTGTGTTTCTTTAATGATGTAGAGATTTTAAATGACATTTAGTTGTAAAGATATATAAAGGTTCCAAGAGAGATTGGTACAGTTTTCTGTCATCCTTGTTCAAGCTATTTATTTTAGCTTTGAAAATTGAAGAGTTGTGTTGTTTAACCACTTCAAGCTTTAAAAAGACACATGAGCCAAAAGTTGTAAGGATTTATAAAGGTTCAAATAGAGGTTGGTAGATAGGAATGGGAAAATTGTTCAATCAGCCAAAGAAAGTAAATGTAGTCAGTATAAAAGTATTGTTGCCAAATGTTTTTTAAGTTTGCCTTTTGCCCCATTCATATTTTCTATAAAAAATGAGTGATACCAAGGCACATTTTGCACTCATAACCTTT
>Ga0209208_10007395_pt1 | contig 14887 bp, 7 predicted proteins | sample S1TSphfallax_3_FD_187694 | JGI IMG/M metagenome (GOLD analysis project Ga0209208, IMG submission 187694) | Host-associated microbial communities from peat moss isolated from Minnesota, USA - S1T2_Fd - Sphagnum fallax MG (SPAdes) (version 2) | ecosystem: Host-associated > Plants > Peat moss >...
TATGGGGAGTTTATAATTTTCAATATTTTCTTTGTAAGGCACCCCCTTTAAAAAAAAATTATAAAAAATTAAAAAAAATTAATCCACGGAAGGCCTTAACATAGGGAACCGGCACCCATCATCGCATCATCCACTGGATGCCTGCCATGACTCGATTATGAATGAACCTTAACTAAGTTAATATCGGGTTTCACTTTGGTAACCCATTTGGAAAGAAGTAGGAAAAAAGGTGACTAGTAGGAAAGTAAATTGTTTATACACATGTAAGGGCCATTTTTACTACCTACCTTCTAACAACCTTAACAGCCTGATAGTTAAGGTTGTTAGTGTTGTTAACGTTGTTAGTAGGTAGGTCATTTAATGAGTAACTGAGTGAACCATGATGGTTAACTACTGGAACCCCAACAGATTTTCATCCATTCTTCATTGTGGGCTTGTTGTGGGTCCTTGTTCACTCTGGCAGACCTTACTGGGGGGGAAGAATCAAAGTCTGACTCAAATGGATGCACGGAAGCTAAAGGCCATGCAAAGGCAACAACCAAAAAAGGGAAATCAAGCTCAGAATTTTACATGGGAAAGGAGCACTTCTACTGAAGAAGAAGCAGCAGCACCTTGATTGTATTATGTACATACTATGTAGTAGTAGTAGTAGTGTACATGACAATGCATGAAAAGTCTGGATTGGATTATGAGTTATGACGAGTGTTGGAGGGGTATTAGGAACTACATTAAACCAAGCCTGCTGCCAGGCATCAGTGCGATTTCTTAAGGTTCATAACTGTGATTTTAAAATATCAAATTGCCTGGTTTTGATATATAACCGTGGTTCTCAAAAAAAATTGATAAACCCTAAACCCTAAACCCCTCATAAAACCACTGTTTCTTTCTCAGTTCTTTCTTGAAAACCAGTGCGTCTTTCAGTGTTTTGACATAACTGGAACTGGTAGTCATTCAATTCTTAGTATTTTGCTTAACGAAATCAAGTATCCGCCCACCACTGGTTTACAACAATGAGTCTGATGCTAAGACTTTTTCTCTTTTAACAAACTACAACCAAAACAAAACCCATCACCCGATTTTTTCTCTCTTAACAAACCACAACCAAAACAAAACCCATCACCCACCGTCATTCACAGCAACAAGGAATGGAATGCATTTGTTTGTTATATAGACTATATTATTATTGCCCTGAGCAAATTGTCTTGGAAATCAGGAACATTCAAAGTACCAAGGAATAAATTTGCTCCTGAACTTTATGTACAAATACAACCCCATACACCTGCTGATGAGGAGAGCATGATAATCATACTACCAACCGTTTTCTTCTTCCTCCTCTTCTTCATAAGCACAGAATTCCCAAGGATTTTGGATATCTAGCTACTTGCTCAGCAAATCTGCTCTGGACAAAACCCAGCATGAGTTGACAAAGGTAAGCCTAAAGGTTGGCCAAAAGAAAGACAAGAGTGACTTTAAGGATAACTCTATTCTAATATCATCAACTTGCTGCTGCATGTTTCAGATTGATTTTGGAATAGGTAATTGACCATTTTGTGCACTCCTGCATCCATTTCTGACCTGCCCATGAAAATATGGCATGGACCCAACCAATGCAGGTGGGAGGGGGAGGTTGTCGTAGTTTTTTTTTGGTCATTCGGTGTATCTAGCTACTAGCTACATTCCCTTGCAACAGAGACCAACCCTGCAACCGACTTACATTTTCAGTGCACAGGTCTAAGAGACAGTAACTTCTTCACCAGCAGAACTAAAATGACCTTTACAAAAATACTTCGAATGCAATACAAGCTTTAAATAATGTAGTCCTTCCATTCATAAGGTTCTCTCAGCATGTTCCTTTCAAATTAAGGTAGTGTTTAATGCAAGGGAAGGGTAGGGCCAGAGGGTGTTCTCCTTTTTTCATGCAAAGGGAACGTGACCCTCTAACAAAGGGGAACACCCTTGAGCCCTGACCTTCCCCTTGTTGTGTGCTATCATGTTGGTGCTTATAATTATCATTGTAAGTCCACATGCACATAAAACAAATAACACAAAACACCTTCAACAGCTTGTCACACCTAAACACAAAATATTACTCACCTGCACACTAGAATTTAAGCATAACCAAAGCTCTGTGAACACATAAACTTGCATAAAAAGTCAAAAAATAAGCACAACACAAGAAAGTGGCGCATTTTCAAATCTGGAGAACTAGATTGAATCACCAACACTCAAGGATTCATGTCCCATTCAAAAGTTCAAATAATCAAAACCAAATTCACACTAAAATTTTAAGTTAACTTACCCTAATTTATCTATTATAACTAAGATCTAATTGCTTGGAACATATTAAAACTCCTAAAAATTGTAATGCATTATCATATCTATATTTACAACTATCCTTGTTCACACACACATAAAATAAATGACACAAATACCCTAAATGATTCATCACATACAAATCACACCCCTACCTAGAATTAAGGCCCTCTTGAACCAAATAACAATGTAGGAATTTTTTCATGTGAATTTACCAAAACTGAACAATTTGGTTCTAAGGTGAAAGGACCAATACGTTGGGTTTAAAGGTAAATCGTCATCTTGACCCTCCAACAACAACACTCCAAGGGTAGCACCTTTTGCACAGAAAAAAATAACAAGTCTCATAATCACATCCAACGTAGTTGATGTTGTCTGTTATAAGTACACATAATCTCATGATTCAAATCTATAAACTCAAGGTCAATAACCACCTCCTTGAATAGTGGCACAACACAACATATCCCAATGTTGAACAATTGTTGACTTCTCCATAGCTATTGACATTACCCATCAAAATAAAATTGTTCATTACTCACATGCCTGAAATCACATATTTGAATCATGCAAATTGACTATTGTCATCACAACTCATTAGATTGAAACTAGTACCTCAAGCTCACAATTGAACAATCAAAAAAATTATGAGAATGACACAAAAGAAGCATGTCAACTAAACCTATACCCCATAGTTTACCATGGTAGTTATAGATCCCAATTTCTATCATGGCCCTTTTGAAGCCCATACTTTTACAAACCTTGTTTCACCATCTATACCATCCATTTAAATAACCCATTTGCCTCATGATGGTATTGTGAAATTGAATAATGATTAATTAGTGTTTTTTCACACAATTCTTCCAACTCCCCATGGAATTTTGTATCTTAAATAATGAGTATTTTGACTAGGGCGCCAAACCTACTTAACACCATATATTCCAAAAACGCAATCTATTTGTAGGACAACTTATATTCATAAAAACCATTTTTTCAAGAATATATACTTTTAATATCCTCATTAGTTTGAATATTGTATTAATAGCTGCCAATTTGGAAAAGAAACTTCTAACAAATGAAAGTTACCCACTAACTTATAAAAACATTTTTCATCAAGTGTAAGTTACTACATCATTTTCATCTTTATCTTACCTTTTCTTCCTCTTTTTCATTTTTTGAAATTTCTTTACAAATTGGATTTGTATGGTACGTTGTTTCCTAAATACATGACAAAAACTTTAAACCAAGAAAAAAAAATTATTTTATTTTCCAAAAATTATAAAATCTACAAAATGAGTTTCAAATTCAATTCAAAAGTTGTGTTGCAAAATTTTTAATATGCATCTTGGTCAGGGGGACAACAAAAAACTCCATGAACACTTTAAAATCACTTATCACAACACAAATGTCCTGACAAAAAAAAAATCAATATCAAAGTCCAACCATTAAAACAATTGAACCCACAAATCTCCAATTCAAATATTCACCACCAATGGAATGGCAGAAAATAGTTTCATTGAAAAAAATATTTATTTTACTACTTTTTTAAACAAAGATCAAATGGCATGTCACAATGGAGCTTAACCTCAATTGAAGTTGTGGCCTTGGACATTGATTTCATTATACATTTAATGTTATGAAGTACTATGCAATGTATATATTCCTTATTGCTAGACTTTGTAAAAAAACATTAAAGGTAAAATTGTATGTATTGTCTTTATTGGACATGCTAGATGGAACTATTGGATAGAAAATTTTGTTGTACATGTTTGTTTAACTAGATATAGGTAGTATTAGTGATTGACAAAATGGACAAAAGTGGAGGATGACTATGTAAATGTCACAACCTTAACCTTGGGCTCGCGACCAACGCAAAGGCATTGAAAGGTGCAGGCTAAGAGTGCAACTCGGGAGTCACGTTCACATTCCTAGGAATGTGAGTGTGAAGGAATGAACCCACACATCCCAAGTGGATTCCCACTTTGGGAGTTGGAATCCCTATGGAGTATTGAATTTTCAAATAGTGATTTCAAGGGTCACAATTCATTAAAAAGTTATTTATACCATTGGAAAGTTCTTGAGACATTGATATCTGAAATGGGTTTGCATGATGCATTTGAATATTTATGACATAAGTTATGGCCAAAAGAAAGGTTCGGAGTCAAAATGTCAATTTGACTTTTAATCATTAAAAGTCAATAATCACCTTGAATTATGTGTTTACAAGTGGTGTGTCACATATCATTGAAAATCTCTCGAAAAGGGTTACAACTTTTCTTTAGAATTCACCTCGATCATAGGTCTTCATAAGAAATTATGGGCCTCCAAATTGTCGGGAGGCCCAATTTCTAGAATTTCAAGACTCCTAACTTGGGAGTCCCGAGAAAAATGGCATTTAGGTGCAGCCCCTATGGCTAATCATAGATAATATTATAAAGGGGGAAGGTGATGGCTTCCCCCAAGTTCTGGCTATGGTGAATCTTGTGAATCAGTGTATGCTCGTGGTTCGTTCGTGCACTAAAAGTGCTCCAACTATACACTAACCAACTTGTTATTTGGTTTGTGCATGTTCATATGAAATATTCATTTTTTTGTCACTCGTCCTAATCCCCATTTCAGAACTCTAGCAAACCCCTTTCACCCCTAAGTGCTATGAACTAGGGAGTGTACCCCAACTCCTTCTATTATTTTCACTTTTGAACTTGCATTTGAGTTTTTCAAAAAGTTTGGGGGTGCATTAGTATGATTGTATAGAACTAATGAAGTTTGATTCAAACTTTTTTTTTGGTGGGAATTTGAATAAATCTTTAGAAAATCATTGTGAAGAAGAAGGATTATTATGAAAAGAAAAATTATGAAGAACGAGGATATGAGAGAAAAGAAATAGTTTGAGATGGAAAAGCTCAAATGAAATTAGAAACATGTGTTGTGGGTTGTGTGAATAAACCCACATCCACCACTTACACACACAACATATGTGCAAAATGTTATACATGCATTATTATCATATTGTGCAATATTTTAAAGGAATGTTAAATACATGTTATGTGTACAATAATTGTAATCAAATTAGACACATGATATGAACAAAGCATACCTAACATTTAACATCCACATTAACACATAATATTAAACATTTTAATAAAAGAAGACATTTCACTTGTTCCTCCATGTCATTCAATTATGCTAATAGTTTAATCAAAATAGACATGCCAACTAAATACCATGGCATCAAAAATTGCTAATACATTAAATAAAAAAAGACATTACCGATGGAACTCCCATCATCAAACACTATTGATACATTTAGTTAAAACATACATGACATTAAAAACATCACATTAATTAACAACATTAGACAATTTAATCAAAAAAGACATAACACATGTCATCCACATTGGCTAACATTACTAAGTAGTTAGGTCACATTAAACATGACATGTGGTTACCATGTCAACTAACACCAACTAGTAATTTTTAAAAGGACATGCCATGTGTTAGACATCATTGGTTAATCCATTAGGTCCAAAATGACAAACTTGCTACTTTATTCTTGTTTTAAATGACTTGTTATTTTTCATTTTAACATTAGTTTGTTCAAATGTCTTTTCTTAATAAACCCTAATCATAAAAGACAACAAATAAAACATGATCTCTAAACCCCACCCTTGGTCACTAAACCTTCTACCCATAACAACTTTGCTACCCATTCTACTTAGAACTTTCTAGTGTTATCATATGATCTTTTGCCCTTCTTCCCATTGCCATTCACACCAAGCTTCTATTTTTTTCTCAAGGGTGTGATAAAGGATTTGATTGGTAGTTTGATAAATCCATAATTTCTTAAGATCTATAGCAATAATAGGGGCTTTAAGGAAGATTTTAGGAATCACAATGTTAGAATTAAGGTTTTGAACCTCTATTGATTTGATTGCTTCCATCCACTACAAGGAAATAATGTCTAGTTCACTAGCTATTGCATTAACATTTGTCCCAATTCATTAAAAGCCAAATTTGGTGAATTCATTATGCCCCATAATGAAAAATAATAATTTGTTATGAACATAATAATTGATTTGGGATGGGCCAAATAAGAAAGTGCCATTGATTTTTTTATTTAATTTATTTTTTATTTAATTAATGTTAATTCAATTTCAAAATTTCAAAATATAAAATACATATACAATGAACATACAATCCATAGATAATATGGGTATGGTCTATATATGGTTGATATACATATGGAGTTAGCAACGAGATTTGAACATTGGTTTTTGAAATGAAAGCTAATTACTTTTTCCATTCAACCACGTAATTTGATGGGAAACAAATGAGGTGGTCATTGGATTATGTTGTTCATTATAAATGTTTCACAAAATCCAACTTTAGTTATTATTATATTTCTCATACTTTGTCCAAATGAAAGAAATTAAAATTTATTATCCAAGATTTTTGCAAGATGTACACATCTATAATTTTTTGAAGACGAAAATATTAAGTAATTTTAATGAAAATGCATTTGAATCCTAATATTAAATATATCTCTATAATGATGTTATGAAATATGTTTTTCCCAGAAAATGATTTGTAAATAAACCTATTTAAAATCATCTATGATTTTTTTTGAATTTTTAAAAAACTAATATTTATTTTAAAATAAATATTATATCTCCCTGCATTTTGAAGATATATTTCATCAATAATAGTTTTTGGTAAATTTTATATTATATTATTTTTCAATAATTTTATATTAAATTTATTAACATATAATAACATGTACAACATTTTTAAAGTTAAATAAAATATTAACATTATGTAAATTTCATATTTACTAATTTATACACAAATTTTTGAATATTATTTTTTATTACATTTTATTAAATGTCCATTTTTTCATTTTATTAAACGAATTTCAATATAACTTTTAAAAATGTCTAAGTTGTATGACCAAATATATTAATAAAGTAAATTACATGTATAAATTTAATAATTACATGCATGTAATACAACCATATTTATAGTTGTAATTATTTACACTAATGCATTAATAATTTGAATAACACAAAAAACAATCATTGGTGAATTAGTTCAATATAGGGGCAAACTTCACCATAATGAAATTGCCTTAAGTATAATGAACCCATTTCACATTTAAAGCTTCCTAATAAAAATGAGTTAGTGAATTGCATGTATATTTTTTAATAGTGAGTATTAGATTAATTTTAAGTTTTCAAAATTGAAGCCAAGCTCAAGCTAGAGGTGATTTTGGCCCATTTGAGGAGTTATGCAACCTTGGGAACATAATAGAATTTGATATAAGGTACTACATGGTAAGATTAGGGTTCTTTGAAAAATTGAATTCTTGAAAAATTACATAAACCGTGATGATCATGAAAGAGAAATTGAGACCAAGAAACAAATAGACCAAAAAAACTTAACAAGTGACCAACTAGTGCAACAAAAGTCCATTAGACCACATTGTTCTGTAAACCAAAAGACATAAATTTTGATTATAGAGAATAAATGAACTTGAAAAACTAATTAAAATAACAACGTATGAAAGGGGTTTAATGGAGGTCTGAACCCCTCCATGGTGAACCCAAGTTTTGCTCCTTGTCACCAAAAAAAAAAGTATCCATAAAAAAGTTTTAATGTATTGAAAGTAGAAATGTTTTTTTATTTAATGATTAGCATGAGGATACTTTTTAATTTTATCACAATGATGTTGATTAATCACATACTTAATATGCATTCAAGTGTATTTTTTAAAAATAACAATATTTTTTCCTACTTTTTAGGATGTCAAACATGTACAAGTAAACAAAAGTAATTGAATTATTGAATATTCTTCATTTTCAACATAATGTAGCTTTAAAATGTAATTGTAAATTCTTAACATTCAAATATATATTATAGTAGAATACATCAAACTTCCAATAGAAAAGTATGTTTAAACTCATTTGATCAATCATTTTATAACATCCTTGTTATTTATTTTTATTGTGCCAAAGTTTTTCAAAATTTGTAAATACTACATTATAAACTCAAAGAAAAAACCATGTTCTTATTATGTTATTTTAAATTCTTTTCAATCTATTATTTTCTACTTGTGTCACAAGTTGGACCATTTTTTTAAAAAAAATTCAATTACTTTTTTGTATATTTTACCATGCTTTCACCTGAAAATGAATTGGCATTTCCCAATAACTTTAGAAGTTTTGGTGGCAATTAAGGTTAAGGTTTTGGTACTAAATGTGTGACAACCTCACTAGTTACAAGGATGGATATTATGGCTTTCTAGGTGCATTTAGTTGATGTAAAATATCAACCTACAAGTTTATCCAAGGATGTTCATGGTGAAACACATCCTAGAAGTCCTTTAGCCCCATCATGTGATGTTGGCAGGAGTCAAAATTTGGCCACATGTCACCCCATAATAAAAAGCTCATACATACATATTATATATTTCTAATACCAACAAATCATACATGTTCAATATTATTACAAATTGATTTTTAACATAGACATAATTGTATTATAATATTAATTATATTATAATTCTTACCCAACATCCAACATATGGCACCCTATATACTTTTAATCATGTATTCTATAAATTTTTACAAATGTCCTCCCGTAGGAAAAGGAGATGCTTAGGTGGTGGCCACTAGCTAACACATCATCCATTGGAATTTTGGTATGACATAGTTGAACATGAATGTTCAATTGAATTGATGATTGGCGCACCATGATGTAGGTGGACATAGGGGCCTTTGAGGATGAAAATGATAAAACATAATCATTTTAGAAAAGGACAACCATTCTAAGCATTTCAAAGTTTTGTTCCTTTTGGTAATATTCTTGTGAGATTCATTGTATGTTGTTTTTGTTGATGAAGTTCCATCAAAGGAAGTTGCCTTATTGTTTGAAGGTGATTCAATTTTAAAGGAAGTTTTTGCTATGACACATGGACAAATGTTCTCTTTCATGACAATCTTGCATAATACAAGTGGATTATAGCATGTATTAGTGACCTTTTTTGTAAGTTTATCCCCAAAATAACACTTATGAAAAATGCCATTGTTTCGTTATGCATTCATGCCAATTGTTTGGAATTGTAGAAAATATATTTTTGATACACCAAAAAACAAATGGGGTACACACGTGTGTCTTTTGCCTTGTATAAATTTTTTAAAATGTTTTTACAAACAATTAGACCAAGTAAATAGGTGAAAGTTTTATTCCCCAATTCATAATGATGTTTTTCCCTACATAGTTTTGTCCATATGTGTCGTACTTGCCCGTCAAGTTTGGTTATTTAACATTCTTTAAGCTAGAGATGGGTCTATAATCAATAAATAAAAATTTGCAGTAATTTAATAAAAACTTAAAATTTCACCTCTTAACATCATGAAATACCGGAAAGATCATTTCCTTGGTACCACCAACATAATCATGTCCATATAACTTGAACTTTTTTCATTTCTTTTCTAACTATCCAAATTTGAAAACTAATCCAAATTTGGGAGTGTCCAACTTACAAAAACTACTAATAATCAATAAGAGTTCCAATAATCACAAGCATTCCAATATCATTGGCACTCCATACTTGGGTTTTATCGTCACCTTGTCATGTGGTGCATGGCGATAATTTGGTGAGAGATGGAAGCGAAATCGTTGAAGTACCAAAACTAAAACTAATTTTGCTTCTTGCAAAGCAAATCCTTGTCCCACACAAAACCGTGGCCCAAATGAAAAAGGCATAAAAGCAAATGGGTTTTTGCTTGCTTTAGCAATACCATCAACAAATCTTTCCGGTTTAAATTCGTGGACATCTGCTCCCCACAACTCAGAATCATGGTGAATGGCAAGCCTTGGAAAATATAGGTTCAATCCTTTTGGGATGTGTAGGTCCCCCAATTTCAAGTCCATTGTTGCTTCTTTGTTTTGATCTGAAATTGGTGGAAATAGACGAAGAGTCTCATTCAAAATCATGGTCAACTGCACCCACACATCCAACCACATTGTAAACAATCAAATTTGTGTCAACATGTGCATTGAAAATTTTTAAATGGGTTGACAAAATATTCACAGTACCGTTTTCAATTTGTTGAGCATGTTGGCATCAATTGGATGATCACCATGTCCACATACTTCCATGACTTCTTCACGAGCACGTTCTTGCCAAATTGTATGGGATCCCAACAACATCATGGCCCATGTGAGAAGAGTTGCTGTGGTTTCATGTCCTGCTATGAAAAAGGTCTTGCAATTATCCATCAATGCTTGCATGTCAAAATGGACCTTTCCACCCATAATAGTAGTTTCTTTTGTTGTTGCATCAAGCATGAGACCCAACAAGTCGTTTCCATGTGAGATGTTGGTCCGTTTCACCATATCCTTTCGTGATTGAATCATTTCCTTTAGAGATTTTGAAATTGCAATTTGGGTCAAAATTATTTTGATGTTTAATAACATTGGAAGAAGACTGCAAACACACAAAACAACAAACTTAGGAATGTAACTACATAAGAAAGCTAGGATTTATTTTGCATTTAAAAAAAAAAAGTTGTAATATTCATTTGGTGTCCTGCACAACAAAATGATCAGTATGTCGATGTAGCTAAATGATGAACATTCAAATCCATAGAACCAACTAAAAAAGAATGCAATTAGGCACAACATCCTTCTCCAAATTCGATCAATCATGAATAAAAGGGATTTAGGGAACGAAACAAGAATGACTAGAAAGAAACCTGTATCCTGGTATTGCACTAAATCTTTGCTGATCTCTTTGATCCATAAGATCGAGAAGTGTAACTTGTTCTTCAAACATTTTCTTTCCTTTTTCATAGTTACTCCCAAATGCAGTACGTGCAATTATATCAGCTGTCACATGTGTCAAGTAATCACCTACTTCAAGCTCCACATTGCCCCCACCATCTTTCACTTTCTTTTCCCATTCATCTACCATTGATGATGCACTTTTCTCCATTGTTACTACCATTGCCTACAAACAATAATATCCATATGAACTTCAAAATGCACAAAAGCAATAAGTTTAAACTACTAGTATCTTCATCTAGACTAGTTGAAAACATACACTAAATGTAAATAAGAAACACCTTTTGATATGTTATAACCCTATTTGGTTCAATTCAAGTTTGGGCTTAGGCGAGCAAATAATTTCAAAGATTTTGATCAATGTTCTCAACATCATCAAATGACACAATCTAAACATTTATGAAATAGCTTAGAAAAAAGGTTTAACACTCTACAACATGTTTGGTTTTCTAAAATATTAATTGTTTTTCAATGTTTTGGTAATTCATAATAGTTTTGAAATCTTTTCTTGAAAGATTTGTCAAAGACATTTGTAGTGTTGTGTATGTTTATACCTTGAGTTTTTCATGATGGAAGGCAGGGCTCACGACTTGACGATGGAGAGCCCATTCCTCTCCATCAGTTGTCACCAACCCCTTTCCAATAATTGGTGCTGAAAATCTAATCTCTAGTTGAGAGGTTCCAAACGCATGATCTTTGTTTGGCAAAACTTGTTTAATGAGATCAAGATTTGTTATGGTGATCCTTGGCTCCGATCCAAACCACCACAAATAGGTTTTTCCTGGCATGTGAAACATTCATCAATTTTTTAAAATTCATGTCTTATTATCCGCAAGTTTCATAACGAAGAGATGCTTAGATTCAAAAGCTCAAACACAATTGGCCCCCATATAATCACAAAAGCTTGATTGAATTAAACATTAGAATCCTATCAATAAGCTATTGTACAACAAACACTTCACAAAAGAGAAATGACACAACCTCCATTGCATTTGAAACTCCATTCTTACTTGATACAATTTGATTTGGGTGAAATTGTGAATTCTAAGTTTCTTGTAGAAAAAATTCTACATAACCATCGGCCTCTTGTGGATGCTCATTCCTCTTTCCAACAACTATCAAAACCTAATTCTAGAGTTTGCTTATGATTGTTACAATCCTTAGACATAATTGCAAGATAAGGAGAAATAAGAGGAGAAATAAGAAATGCCTAGTAAAATTGAGAGAGATGAGGATTTGGAGCTCAAAGAAAAACACACCATAAGTTTGACAATTTCGGACATGAAAAGGTAGAATACGAGGTACAATATCGTAATCGCCAGTCGTCATGTCCTTCTTTGTTTCCGCCTTATTTAACAAAGTAAATTCAGGCAAGTTTCCCAGGATCAAATGAGAAGAGGGTCCTTTCACACCCTGTCTATTCATGATTCTCTTGATCCTCATGGGAGTGATCACAAACTTATCCACCATCCCCACAACAATGTAAGCAACCCACAGGAACAGCACAGTGAGTAGAGATGTAGACAGTATGGACCATATGTCGTGGTCCTTGAAGTAAACAGCCATCGAATTCGTGAATGGCAAGTACGATGACTACTTTGATACTTTCAACTTTCACTCTGCTGCAAAACTATGACTCCCCTACTCTAATATTCTCTCTGATCGTCAAATGCGTCTGTTCTGCAAAGCATAACCCAGGCAGAAAGAAATCAATGAAAATAGCAAATGAGGGAAGGAAATTATAGTTACGAAATCAACGAACCCTAAGACAAAAGCCCAAGTACCCAGGTAAGTGGTATTGAAATAGAAACAGAAGTGTTTGCAGTGGAATTCTTTGATTCCTGGCACTGACTATGTAGCTGTTGCAACAGAAGTGACGAAGACTCTTAAAAAAGAAGCAGAACTGAAAAAAATCTCTTTAGAGTGTGAGCTGAGCAAAAAAGAATTGTGAGCTAAGAAAACTTTGACACAGTTGAGATTGAATGGAGAAACCATGAACTTCTACACGGAGAACTGGGATGAACACCAAAATCTGTGGGAACCGAGTGAGCTTTCAGATGGAACTCAATGCTCTGCAAAAGAAAAAAGTACGGAAACGATGGCAATACAAAATACCCGGATGCTCTTCTTCGTTTTATAGCTAGCTGCTCGTGTATTTTATAATATAGAAGCAAAGCTTGTTGGAAAGCAGTACACAAGGCTTGTTGGAAACCTAAACCCTAAACCCGGGCCTCATACTTAATCTAATTTGTGTAAACTAATATCCTCCATAAACTAATATCTTCCGGCCGGTCCCAAGATATTAGTTTTAAAGAGAGTTTACTGTAGCTGTGGAAGAGACAAGAGAGCCATCAGCCTTGTGAGGAAGCCAAGTGTATGCCGGCGCCCATAGTCAGGAAAACGTCAGTTCAGGTCACACAGCCTTTGTGTGCGTGCATTTTTCAGGCAAGTTAGCGTTGGTTCTGTGATAGTTCTTGGGTGGCTGCTTCGTGTCTTCCAAGTTCTCAACCAATTTTCAGTCTTTGGTTGAACGATCTCCGAAAGGCCGGGTGTGAATAGAATTACGTAAGAAGCAGGTCCACTTACGGGAGGCCATCTTACTTACACTAGGGTTAGTTTCGTCATTAGATAATCCTTCGAAAAAAATTTAGTGAAATGAATTTTTGTGAAAATATGAAGCTGAGGTGTTAAAAACCGTCATAATAATTATTATAGTAGGCCACATCTGAATAATTTTCCTCCTCATATGATAATAAAATAGTAAATCATGAAATTATAGTAGATTCAAAATTTCAAAAACGAATTAATTAATTTATTTTTTGAGGAATAGCAATTAATTCGTTTTTGTTAATGTGGAAGATGACTTTAGGCTACTAGTGTAGTAAAATGCCCTGCCTATATAGACTGTACTTTGGATGAAGTTTAGCCTTCCAATAGCATCCAAATGGGTTTGGACTTTCGACCCAATGTTTTTTTTTTTTTTCAATTTTGTGATGTTGCTCATTGGGTGTGACCATTTGTGGGCTCATATACCCAAGCAGTAAATAATTATTAGAAAAAAATCCAGTGATTTTTTTAAATTAAAAAAAATTCAAATTTTTGAAAATATCTTTTAACATTTTACTTAGAAATAAGGTACTTTGGCTGTCAAATTTTTGTCAAATAATACTAATGTTCGATATTTTAATAATTTTCTTTGATTTTTTTCAATTTAAAAAATATGTATATACTCAAATATTTGGCGAAAAAAAAAGTGCCCAATCTGCCATGCTCCTGCAGTATAACTTCAATATTGGGACTCATGGGACCGCAATTTGGTTTCAAGACTTTCCTTGCACTTCAGTTGGCATTTTCATTCAACTTTCCCTTTCCCAATCTTACCATTTCCCCCTCCCTTGGGCTTGCCTCCAAAGCTCTTCATATGCAAGCTCCATATGTACGTTTCATGTGCTGGACCAGTCTATTCCAAGTTCCATTGACATGAAAGGTTGTTAATGAATTGTTTCATGTGGAGGACCAGGCAATTCCCATTACTGCCCTGGATTGGACCTGGAACTGGAGGTTTTTCACCCTAAACCCTAAACCAATGTTAAGTGCCTAAAGCAGGCATCAGACCTCTTGTGGTTAGGCCAATTTAGGTAGAGCTTCCTAACTTCAGTGTAGCCAAAATCATGCAGTGATATGTTGCACCAAAGAAGCCATTTGAAGATGTCAATTTACACCTAGCATTACA
>Ga0209208_10007396_pt1 | contig 14884 bp, 7 predicted proteins | sample S1TSphfallax_3_FD_187694 | JGI IMG/M metagenome (GOLD analysis project Ga0209208, IMG submission 187694) | Host-associated microbial communities from peat moss isolated from Minnesota, USA - S1T2_Fd - Sphagnum fallax MG (SPAdes) (version 2) | ecosystem: Host-associated > Plants > Peat moss >...
AAGATCAGAAAACCTCTTCGACGCGTCGTCTACGTCTTCCTTCGAATTATCTGGTGATTGCGGCGCAAGCCGTTGCAGGAATCATGGAAGGTCGTAGCCGGTAAGTGATTCTCTTCCCTCCCCCCCACCTCTCTCTCTCTTCTGGTCCCTTATTGCGGTTCACGATTGTGCGATGTTTTGTTGTTTAGATCTGTGACTTCCTTTCTTCTCTGTGTCGAGAGGATTGAGGATGTTTTGCTGTTTGGATGCGTGACTTCTTTTCTTCTCTGTGTGGAAACGATTAGTAGCATAGGATGTTTGATGTATCGATCCAGCGATGTTGCTGCTGCCTTAATGATGAAGAGTAGTAGTAAGCAATAGGATCTGCAGAAGGTAAATTAGAGGTGAGCAAGAGTGATTGTAGTTTGGAAGGTATGGCAAGTGCAGGGTGTTATGCAAGTTCTTCATGCATGGAGCGTGTTTGAAAGGAGAAGATTGCATGTTCTCTCATAGCTGGAGTGACCAGGCTAGCCAGGTAAGTAAAGAGCATCGTCTCTCCTCTAACAAGCTTCATGCATCAAAGTGTTTCCTTTCTGGAAAAAGATTATGCTCACAGCTTTCAGTTTGCGCATGGCTTTGTTTTTCCCCTCAATTAGAACATTGTTTTTTCAGTGGTCCTGTCATGTGTGTGTACTGATTGTTGTATGATCATGTGCAGGTATGCACATTTTATCAGCGTGGCCTTTGCTCTTATGGCAGTCGTTGCAGGTATGAGCATGTAAAACTGTCCCGTCCAGTGTCAAATAATCCTCTCCCTCCCCTACCAAGACCTTCAGTGGTAGCTCTTAACTCATCTCCAGACACAAGCAGGGCAGAAGAGAGCTCAAGCAATACCCATACACAAAGTGCCTGGCAACTCACAGAAGGCAAGGCTAATCTGGGTCCCCGATTTCTGGAAGAAGATGATGAAAAGGATGTTGAAGAGATTGAAATGCCAACGTCCAACGACCCGAGTGAGATCCCAATCTGTGCATTTGCAGCTGCTGGCATATGCCCTCGGGGTGATAACTGCCCACAGATTCATGGTGACTTGTGCCCAACTTGTGGGAAGCATTGTTTGCATCCATTTCGTCCATCAGAATGTGATAACCACAGGCAGCAGTGTGAACGTAACCACAAGAAGCTTGAGGCACTTCGCAAGAGCCAAGAAATTGAATGCAGTGTCTGTCTGGAACGGGTGCTTTCAAAGCCAACAGTTGCTGAGCGGAAATTTGGATTAATGTCCGGCTGTGATCATCCATTTTGTGTTGGCTGTATACGGGGTTGGCGGAGTGGTTCTCATGCACCAGGGATGGACATTGATACTGTTGTGCGGGCCTGCCCAGTTTGTCGAGTAGCTTCACATTTTATAGTCCCAAGTGTTGTTTGGTACTCAAGTTCTGAAGAAAAGGAGGATATAATCAACGGCTATAAGAACAAGCTCAGGTGTGTGCATGAGAACCTAAAGCTGTTTGTTCTATTTGATGTCCCTATCATAACTTGAGGTTTTATTATGCATCTGACATACTACTTGACAGATGGTGACCTGATACATAACTGTCCTTCAAGGTCATACTCACCCTATTATGGGCCTGTCTAATGACCAGCCAGCTGGTTGGATTTTGACTTAGAAGATTGGCGCAGCCACTCCGGTAGGCTTGTCATGTGGCTGCACCCAGCTGTGACCATCAGTCTTTTATCTGGTCGGGTACCTGATTTGTTAATATTTGTGTATATAGATTGTGCTCTGATTTGTCATAGGTGGGTGATGTGTTGCACATTAAATAACTGGTGTACGACCTCCTTTTCCATCCCTTGAACAATTCAAGCAAACAAGGAGATCAAGTGGACCTGGAGGCATAAGGGGTGACCCCAAAGTCCTTATTGGTCTCTAGGTGTTTGCATTCTTATGTGAGAACATATAGAATGCTTTACCTTAGCTCCTGATGCACACACATGTAAAAATACATGCACAATGTTTTTGAAATTGAATGAATGATAGCGGTGTATTTGTGTGTGCGGTGATATTGATTGCAAGTATTTTGACTATGGAAATGGAACCTGTCCCTTTGGAACTAGCTGTTTCTATAAGGTAAGGAAACCAGCTTTTTTTGTTCTCTGTCCTTTGTGCAACTCAAATTGTCATGTCAGAGTGTAGCTGACCCCCATGTGACGATGTTGTCTGAACACATTTGACAATTCCAGTTGGCATCAGATGCTCCTGCTCAGGATTTTGCATATTTAGCTGGTTTCATATGTTGAATTTCCTTCATGTGCAGCATATGTTTGGAGATGGAAGTAGGGAGGAGGTGAAGTTACGTCACCTTGGTGCTGCTGATGGGAACACTGTCATTGCCAAAAATGTTCGGTAAGCTTTTTAGGCTCCCCTTGCTGAAAGGTTTTCTCCTTTGTTTTTGTCCGATCCTTAGGAGCTTTGTGGTTTTCATGAAATTCTTAACATCTTTGGTCAGGATGTAAGATGACCAAAGATGTTCAAGATGGATACATCATTTTAAACTCAAGACTACCCTGCTGTGATTTTTTGTGGCTTCCTGATTGCAATTGTCCATGTCCTTTGATATCAGACCTTAAATGTGTTGCTGGCAGGTCAAGGGAGAAATTATTCTGGCAGATAAAGGGTTTGAGTTTTGCAACTTCTGAAAGCTTCTGCCCTCTCTAATGCTGGAGAAGGATTTCATTCTATTCTGCATTTTGAAGGTTATGTGCCACTTGTTGTAATGGTTTGCAGTTTTTGAATCCAATGTTGTTTTGATTTTCTCTTCATATGGAGAGGTTATCAGACTTCCTGGACAGATTGGTTAATGCCAGGTGAACTGGATGGATGAGAATGCAAGCAGGAACCAACATGGAGACTTAGGTTGCCAAAAATACTAATATGACAGGAAGGACCAAGTATTTAAGGGCTTTTGACACAAGGACTGCACACAACATGTGCATTCGGAATCTGTAAGCTTTTTACTTTTCCCCAGCAATTCTACCTGCACTCAAACAGGTTGCCTGACTGATCTATGGGGTAGTAAAGATTCAAACCCTGTTGTCCAGATATCATGATCTGGGCAGAGATGGTAGTTGTGTTATCAAATAAGTTCCAGGGTTGTCTGACTGATCAATGGGGTAATTGGATTCTTATATATACTTCCCTACACCCACTATTGGGAGCTGATGAAGTGAGTAGGGTGTTGTGGCAGCTAGTCATTGCTATTCATAGTGAAGTTGATTGTCTGATACTTTGCAAGTGACACTTGTAACGTTATGACCATACTGATTTTCATCATCTGAGTTTTGCTTGTACTAGAATTGACCCAATGGTTACGCCTTCACAGTGTTGCTGTGGAGTTTTCTTTGCATTCTCATAGAGATGTCATCTTCCTACTGATAAGAACATATTGCTGGCTCATGTTGATAGTGGCTCACCTCTAGCAGTTGGTTAGCCTTGACTTGCACGGATAGCCTTTGAATTCATCTGAAATCATCCTGGTAATATTTGTTTGTTTTAGATATGATCTGAGGATGTGAATTTGCGAACAAGGAGGGGAGAATATTAAAGGCCTCAGAAGTACTTTGTTTGCAACTACCAAAGAATTTGAATAGACAGTGAGATGTGCAGTTGACATTGACACTTAAGGTGTGTTGTATTCAATGTATTCATTGAACTTTTGTTGTCGAGTCCACCTGAAATGTCAGGTGTCAGTATACTATCTGAGCTATTACAGTAAAAAAACTCTTCAAATCTGTGTCAGCTTCACTGCAATGAAAATGCCAGTGTGCATTGCACCTTCAAAAGTTAGTTTCTTGGATGGGGCACATTCTATTCTCTCTTCAGAAGAATGGAATGCTAGTAGTATGAGATGTTTTATGACCTCGTCATTTGATTCATTGCTAGGATATCGGACTCAGAAGTTTGGTTCTACTGAATTTAGAAGCACACTTGTGTCAGCATGGACATCTAAAATTATTTTACAGGATCTTCAACCTTGCAGGCCTTAGCAAGATTGGGTAATTCTTAGGGTGTTGAAACAAAGTTGGATGACTCATACACCCAGTACCTAGTGACCCCAACTCCATTAGAACAAGGTTGGCTATAATGTTGAAACATCCAGAATGACAATTGTACAATGGTGAATTTGGGTATTTTTCTAAGTACTGTGAAGCCATCTCCACCAAGATAGAATATCCCTTGCACTATGTTTTAATTTGTGGATTTATGTCCAAATTCACCTATCCCAGCAAATCTGGTCCAACCTCCAAAGCCCAAGATTGGAATGGGTGAAAATCTCTCTTTTGCCTCCAAATTGTAACTCAATTCAAGATTAGCCACATGGCCATGGAATTCGAATTCATGAAATCACATTGCCCTTAATGAGCATCCATGGCATCAACAACTTTAGTTGTTTTGGCCATGGTTCACATATGCCCTTATTTCAATGGAAAAACGATTTTTTGTTAAAGTAGAATGCCAACTTTGTTGCAACTTCCTTCACAATAACATGAGGGATTGGCAAAGAAGCAACACATTCTAGGATGGGGTGTGATGACTACAAGTTAAAAGAACATATTTGTTGAGCTGCGACACCTACTTTCCCGGAAGGAAGTGAGGGATGCTAAAACATGACATTGCAAAGTTTTATGGTTTTGTAGTTGTGTTGAATGAATCTATGAACTAATTTGAAAAAGACACTCTACATAAAGTGGTGGACCTTTAAAGTGGTGGACATTCTCCAAGCTTGGTGATTTAATGAAAATCTTTAGTTGTTGTCTTTAGAATGTTATATGAATATAGTGTAGGTTGCACTTCTCTATTCAAGAACTTTGCAAAATAATGACTTGTAAACTTAATACACATCACAAATTGTCAATAACTATATTACAAATGATACAAAATGTTTTGTAAATTTAGTTTTGTGATATTTACTCATACAAATATTTTTCTAAAACATATTTTATCCACAACTCTAATTCAAGATTTATTTTCAAAGCTTTCAATCTAATATGCACAAATGGAAACTTTTGGATTTAGAAGTTGGCTTACCATATTGGATTTCACATAAAATTATCATATTTGCATGATATTTCCAAAATGTGATTGCAAATATGATACTTCCCACAATCACAAAAAAGGGAAGTATTGTTGATAGTGTCCATTTTAACATCTAGTCATTTGTTTAGGTAGGGAAAGGGGGGGTCCTAAATAAATTGATGATACCTTGTTACCACGTATAGTTGGACATTCATATTGAATCTTTTGATAACCTTATTAACATGTTTGTGTTGTAACATATGTACATATATAGATTATAATAACTTCAACATAAACTTAGTAATATTTCAAATCTAGTTGAAGAATTGTGGATAACTAGTATGCTTGATGTAAACTTTTTGAAAACCCATTTACATATAACATTATTCTAATGATGTAGGAATTGATTATATGGGGTTCTTTGCAAAAGGTTTTGTATGTCACTTTTACATGACCATTATAGTCGTATGGTCATCCTTGGAACCATTCCAAAGACAATTTGAAATAACTACCTCACTTTCAAGCTTAACTACTTCATAATTACTTTATTTCCTATTAACTTTCATAATAAGTATCTTTCACCTTTCCTAATAAGTACTTCTATTTTATAACTACCTCGCTCTTTTTTCCTATCCACCAACATGAAAAATAAAAATTAACATGTGTCTTTTCATGTCCATGCATTTTAGATTACTTTAAATTAAATTTGACATTGACATAAATACATGAAAACATTTAATTAAAAAATAGTTGAATGTCACTAGTAGTGTGCAACAACGTGGAAGTCAAATGAGGCATGGGGTAAAGAAAAGAAAGCTTCAGACCAGATACCGTTGCCCAAACATGGCCTGCAAGAAAGTGTATCATGATGAGGACGGCACTTGCTAGAGCTGATGGTAGAGAAGGACAAGTGGTACAGGATGTTTTGCATCTTCCATGTTGATATGGACATATGTTGCTAGCTTGCCAAGTTTCTGATCCCATTCGCCATCCCTCTCAACCAATACAAATGGCAACTAGATTACAGCAAAATAATACATTCTAGTAATCGGTTCACAATCTATTAAATCTTGTAGGTTGAACAGTTCACTGAAGATGATTAGTTATTGTAAAAACTTGAGACAATGGTTACACCATGGATTTCAAATCTTCAAATAATATGACTATCATTCCAAGTTTTAGTAATCTTCAAACCCATAATTTAAAAACTATTAATTTCCAAGAAAATTGTTTCTAATGTCATGAAATTTAATGTAAATTTCCATGCAATACAATCTATTCAAATAATTGCACATTACAAACATTTCAAAGTATAACCTTTTTTTTAAAAATTGTTTACAAATATGTATGTGACCTTGGATGTAAGTAAGAATGGATACTTACAAAACCAATGAATAGGTGCCATTTTCCCAAGGTGAGATGTATTTAGTTATATTATTATCCACAACATATATTCTCCCCACCCTCCCCCTCCCCCCAAATGTGGTGTGTTTATGTTTGTCGCATTGAAGATTCCATTAAAGTTGCTTTGATCAATTGCATCAATAATTTTGAATAAATGATATTTCAAGTTCCATGCACCAAAACATGAACTATTGTAGCATTGAAATGGAAGTACTCTAAATCCCATAAAAATTCTGAAAGATCTATGAAAAGTAATTGTGATAAGCGAATGATTAAGAAGGCCAAATCCTAGTATCAACAATTGTGTTGAACCCAATTCCAATTGTGTTGGATGACAACATATATTATAAAGAATTGTGAAACTTTGAGTTTATGGACCTATTAGAATACCTTTCCACATTTACAAAAAGGATAAATTAATTAAATGGACAAATGTTACATTAAATATACATGTTGAATCTAATCATATAATGAATCTACAAATCACATCCTTTTGGAAGTGGAGCCAAATCTTTTCAATAGTGCGTTGAAAGGTTCTTGGATTAATGTGGCAATATATTGCAATCCTTTCTTTTTGTTGAATCTTTCCAAACGTTGCAAAACTTCTTGCATTTCCGGTCTTTGATTTGGGTCTTCCTATAAGAAACAAATGTCATAAAAGTTAGATGTTTATTATGTAATTGTTATACATTACAATCAAACCATGGCAAAATGCTCCAATAAATAGGACCATATGTTCATATCTCAATTTTCATAACATAATTTGAACATATATCCTTCAAAAAGGAGTGTAGAAACCAACTTATATTTGTATTCAACAACATAATTTTATGTTATTTGAAACTAGGATACTCAAATTGACTTTACATATCAATCATGCAAATGGTTTAAGGAATTCCAAATGAAATTGAATGTACCATTTGCATGTGCAAACTTTCTTAAGAAGTTTTACATTCATTAAACAATCCAATTTAACTTATTTCACTAGTAAAAAAAGCGTGGTTTACGACTAAATTTTAGTCACAAACAACATTTGCCACTAAAAGTTAGCCTAGTAGCAAATGACAAATTATGAAAGACGCTAGTTGCAAACAACAAATGAAATATTTGTTTTCATAGAATACACGTATGACGATTTTAAACATGTATCCAAGGATGAGTTCTTGCAACTACACTTACAACTACAATGTACACCAATATCTTCACACCTGGTAACCTATGAATGTAACACATGGCATCATTTTAATTTTTTTCAACTATTCAATTAAAGCAATTTTATTGTGCCATGTGGTGGCTTAAGATTGAACCACGTGACAACTTAAGATTATAATCATTTAAAGTTAATTTAAGGTTGGACCACTTATGATAGGCCAATTGGCACTTGAGCTAAGCCTAGGTTAGGCCACCTAATTTAATTAAGTGCCTAATGTACCTAACCTAATTTCAAGGTAAACCATTTGATAGGCCATGTGGCACCTAGGCTATGCCTAGGCCACCTAGCCATCGTCTAGGTTAAGTAAGTAGTACTTAAGTCTAGGTCTAAATTTTTACAACAAAATCCAATTTTACTTTAAATTTAACCTATTAGGTGGAGCCTATGTGATTAACTCATCCCATATGGCAACTAAAAAAATTTAATGTGTTTACACAAAACCAACCTATTTATATAGATTATAAATTTGAAATGGAGGACAAACAATATGGGATAAAATATTAACTATAGCTCTTAGTCGCATAGTTCTAACCTAGTTGCAACTATTCCCTAGCATATACTATTACTTAGCCTACCTTCTAAGTAGCATAAATTTTTACTAGGTAAGTATTTAGATACTATTTATTTGAAGTAAAATTTTCAATAGTTTAAAAATAAATATTTATTTAAAATACCTATTTAAATAGCCTCTAAATAAATATTTATAATTAAATAGGCCTATTAGGTAGCTAGCGGGTACGTAGGTATGTATGTAGGTACGTAATAAATAACTAGGTAGTTAGGTAGTAGGTAGGTATATACATATAGATAAATATGTATTATTAAATAATCTATATGTGTAGTTACTAGGTAACATATGTACCTTATGTAACTATAATGTAATTATTTTGGTTGCATGTTCAACTAAATGTATATATGATGTTGTAAAAATGCAAAGACATCATGAAAAATCAACCTATTGGAAAGATGAAATAGGTCATAATTGCAACCTAGTTGAAAAGAAGACCAAAATCCATCCAAATTTGAAAATTAGTTTCAGAAGCAACCATTCACAATCATAAGCGACATTTATGCACATAGTTGCACAAGGAATGGTAGCAAACAACAAGATTTCTACCAGTGTTTCATATTGTTTCAAATATTACATTGAATCCATGATTTTAGGTTTTTGAAATTTGCTTAACCACAAATCGAATGATAAAATAAAAGATTTGGCACAAGATTTACCTTGATGCATTGAAGGGAAATTTGCAAAAATGATTTGGCTTCATTTTGATCAAACCCAACAATTGAATTATTAATTGCAACATCAAAAATTTGTTGAAATCCATCTTCTTCCTCTTGAACCTCTCGTACCCATTGGATCAACTTGCGAATGTGAATTTCATTTCCATCTAATGTCAATGGTGATCCATTCACAAGTTGAATCAACAATACTCCAAAGATGTACACATCACTTTTTGTCAATGCTTGATTTGAACAAATTTCCGGTGCCATATATCCGCTTGTCCCTGGCCTAGAAGTTGATGCTAATGCAATCTGAATTTAAATTTTCAAAAAAAACCAATAATTTCAATGGGCGTTGCATGCATTGAACATACATGTTGAAGTTCATAAAACCCACACCCAACATGATCTAATACCAATAAGAAACTTGACTTTTTTTTAGTCACAAAAGTTACAATCCTTGTGTCATTATTTGTGCACACATTTTTAAAAAAATTGTAATATAAAATGTGTAATTTCATGAATTATTAAATTAAGTGTTTTTCAAATATTCATTTTACATTGTGATTGTTTATCATATTTATTCCATGACTTATAATAATGAAAATATAAAATTAATAAATTGTGGCCCACAAGAGTGTTCAAATTTGCCCATGCATTTAATCAACAAAAAAAAAATGGTGGGGCACATACCACATTTTCATCCCTGCCATATAAAATTTTTGCCAACCCAAAATCAGCCAATTTTGGGGTGTAATCCTTATCCAAAAGGATATTTCCCGGTTTGATGTCAAGATGAACAATGGTTGGATCACATTTATGATGCAAATGTGCCAATCCTTGAGCGACCCCTATAATGATGCATATTCATTTGTCCCAATCCAAACGTTTATCTCCATCGAGCCATTTGTCAATAGATGAATTTGAAATGTATTCATACACCAACATGTGTTTTAAGCCTTTGATACAATAGCCCAAAAGACGAACCAAATTGATATGTCGAATTGATCCCAAAGTGTTCATTTCTGATATGAAAGATTTTTTTGCACCTTCATTATGTTCACCACTCCATTCCAAAACTTTAATCGCAATCGTAGTGCCTTTCCAACAACTTTGATACACCTCACCATAGGCTCCTCTCCCCAAACTTGGTCCGAAATTCAATTCATCATATGTAAAAGATTGAATATTCAAATTACATGGCAACGATTGTATTATGGGTTGGTATTCATCGAACATCCATTTCAACCATTTTCGATTTTGCAATATAAAACCATCATTTGGTTGGAGAAAATGAAGTTTCTCGATGGCTTCCAATGCTGCTTGATATTTGTTTGCACTCAAATTCATGTGGGCATAAACTGTTAAAGTGAATACATCATTTGGTTCAAGAAAATCAGCCTTGTCAAGGTCCTCCAAGGCTCCTTCATAGTCATCCATGTTCCTTTTGATAGCTCCATGAACCTTCAAAGTGTCTGCATTGTTTGGTTGAAGAACATTAGCCTTGTCAAGGTCCTCCAAGGCTCCTTGATAGTCATTCAACATCCTTTTGATAGCTCCACAAACCTTCAAAGTGTCTGCATTGTTTGGTTGAAGAACATTAGCCTTGTCAAGGTCCTCCAAGGCTCCTTGATAAACCTTCAACATCCTTTTGACATCTCCACGAGTTCACAAAGTGAATGCATCATTTGGTTCAAGAACATGAATCTTGTCAAGGTCCTCCAAGGCTCCTTGATAGTCATGCAACAATTTTTTGACCTTTGCACGAATTCGCAATGTGAATGCATCATTTGGTTTAAGAGCACTAGCCTTGTCAAGGTCCTCCAAGGCTCCTTGATAGTCCTCCAACATCCTTTTGACATTTCCACGAACCGTCAAAGTGGCTCCATTGTTTGGTTCAAGAACATCAGCTTTGTCAAGGTCCTCTAAGGCTCCTTGATAATCATCTAGCTCACTTTTGACAATTCCACAAACTTTCAAAGTGAATGCATTGTTTGGTTCAAGAACATCAGCCTTGTCAAGGTCCTCTAAGGCTCCTTCATAGTCATGTAGCATCCTTTTGACCTTTACACGAATTCGCAAAATGAATACATCATTTGGTTCAAGAACATTAGCCTTGTCAAGGTCTTGCAAGGCTCCACGATAGTCATTCAACATCCTTTTGACATTTCCACGATTTCGCAAAGTGCGAGCATCGTTCGGTTTAAGAACATGAGCCGTGTCAAACTCCTGCAAGGCTCCTTAATAGTCACCCAACAACACTTTGACATCTCCACGAATTTGCAAAGTGAATGCATGGTTTGGTTGAAGAACATCAGCCTTGTCAAGGTCCTCCAAGGCTCCGTGATAGTCATCCAACATCTTTTTGACATTTCCACGATTCCTCAATGTGAATGCATTGTTTGGTTCAAGAACATCAACCTTGTCAAGGTCCTCTAAGGCTCCTTCATAGTCACCCAACATTTTTTTGACATCTCCACAAGTTTGCAAAATGAATGAATCATTTGGTTCAAGAACATTAGCCTTGTCAAGGTCCTCCAAGGCTCCTTGATAGTCCTCCAACATCCTTTTGACATTTCCACGAACCATCAAAGTGGCTCCATTGTTTGGTTCAAGAACATCAGCTTTGTCAAAGTCCTTTAAAGCTCCTTGATAATCAAGCTCATTTTTTACAATTCCACGAACTTTCAAAGTGAATGCATTGTTTGGTTCAAGAACATCAGCCTTATCAAGGTCCTCTAAGGCTCCGCGATAATCATCCAACATCCTTTTGACATTTCCACGAACACTCAAAGTGAATACATGGTTTGGTTGAAGAACATCAGCCTTGTCAAGGTCCTCCAAGGCTCCTTGATAGTCACCCAACATTTTTTTGACATCTCCACGAATTTGCAAAGTGAATGCATCATTTGGTTCAAGAACATGAACCTTGTCAAGGTCCTCCAAGGCTCCTTGATAGTCATCCAACATTCTTTTGACCTCTCCATGACTCATCAAAGTGAATGCATGGTTTGGTTTAAGAACATTAACCTTGTCAAGGTCCTCCAAGGCTCCGCGATAGTCATCCAACTTTTTTTTCACATCTCCACGAACACTCAAAATGAATACATTATTTGGTTCAAGAACATTAGCCTTGTCAAAGTCTTCCAAGGCTCCACAATAATCATCCAACTTCCTTTTCACATCTCCACGAACATTCAAAATGAATACATTGTTTGGGTCAAGAATATGAGCCTTGTCAAGGTCTTCCAAGGCTCCTTGATAGTCATGCAACATACTTTTGACCTTTCCACGAACACTCAAAGGGAATGCATGGTTTGGTTCAAGAACATTAGCCTTGTCAAGGTCCTCCAAGGCTCTGCGATAGTCATCCAACATCCTTTTGGCAGCTCCACGAACAATCAAAGTGAATGCATGGTTTGGTTCAAGAACATCAACCTTGTCAAGGTCCTCCAAGGCTCCACGATAGTCACCCAACATCCTTTTGACATTTCCACGACTCCTCAATGTGAATGCATCATTTGGTTCAAGAACATTAGCCTTGTCAGGGTCCTCCAAGGTTCCTCGATAGTCATCCAACATCTTTTTGACTTGTCCATGATTTCGCAAAGTGAGTGCATCGTTTAGTTCAAGAACATCAGCCTTGTCAAGGTCCTCCAAGGCTCTGCGATAATCATCCAACATCCTTTTGACATTTCCACGACTCCTCAATGTGAATGCATCATTTGGTTTAATAACATCAGCCTTGTCAAGGTCCTCCAAGGCTCCTTGATAGTCATCCAACATCCTTTTGACCTCTCCACGAACACTCAAAGTGAATGCATAGTTTGGTTCAAGAACATTAACCTTGTTAAGGTCCTTTAAGGCTCTGCGATAGTCATCCAACATCCTTTTGACCTCTCCACGATGTCGCAAAATGAATGCATTGTTTGGTTCAAGAACATCAGCCTTGTCAAGGTCCTCCAAGGCTCCTTGATAATCATCCAACATCTTTTTGACATCTCCACGATGTTGCAAAGTGAATGCATCATTTGGTTCAAGAACATCAGCCTTGTCAAGATCTTCCAAGGCTCCTTGATAGTCATCGAACATCCTTTTGACGTCTCCACGATGTCGCAAAGTGGATGCATCGTTTGGTTCAAGAACATTAGCCTTGTCAAGATCTTCCAAGGCTCCTTGATAATCATCCAACATCCTTTTGACCTTTCCACAAACACTGAAAGTGAATGCATTGTTTGGTTCAAAAGCATCAGCCTTGTCAAGGTCCTCCAAGGCTCCGTGATAATCATCCAACATCCTTTTGATGTCTCCATGACTCCTCAAAGTGAGTGCATTGTTTGGTTCAAGAACATCAACTTTGTCAAAGTCCTTCAAGGCTCCTTGATAGTCATGCAAGATTCTTTTGATAATTCCATGAACACTCAAAATGAATGCATCGTTTGGTTTAAGAACATCAGCCTTGTGAAGATCCTCCAAGGTTTCTTGATAGTCATTTAGCATCTTTTTGACCTCTCCATGAATAATCAAAGTGACTACATCGTTTGATTCAAGAACATCAACCTTGTCAAAGTCCTCTAAGGCTCCTTGATAGTCATGTAACATCTTTTTGACATCTCCGCAAATCTTCAAAGTGGTTGCATTGCTTGGTTGAAGAACATCACCCTTGTGAAGGTCCTCTAATGCTCTTTGATATTCATCCAACATCTTTTTAACCTTTGCACGAGTTCGCAAAATGAATGCATTGTTTGGTTGAAGAATATCAACCTTGTCAACGTTCTCCAAAGCTCCTTGATAGTCATTTGACATCCCTTTTACATTTTCATGAGTCTTCAAAGTGATTGCATTGTTGTTTTCAAGAACATCAACCTTGTCGAACTCCTCCAAAGCTCCTTGATAATCATCCAACATCCTTTTGACCTTTCCATGAGTTCACAAAGTGAATACATTGTTTGGTTCAAGAACATGAACCTGGTCAGGTCCTTGAAAGCTCTTTCATAATTGTTCAACACATGTTTGACATATTCATAAAAATCCCTAAAATATGTGCGATGCTTGGTTTCATAACATCATGTTTGTCAAAGTCTTCAAAAGTATTTTCATCTTCCTTGAAGACCTTTTTTTTCATGTGCACAAGTTCTTAAACTTAATGCACTTTTGGTTCATTGAAGATAAACCTTGTCAAGGTCTTTCAAGGCTACTTGATAATCTTTCAACACCTTTTTTTCACATTTTCCACATGTGTTATTTAAATGATTCCATTGTTTAATTCATGAACACTAGCCTTGTGAAGGTCTTCCATGGTTTTTTCATAAGCATTTCATTTGTCAAGAACATGAAATAAGGGAATATATATATATATTGATAATTGTGATAGAGATTTTTTTGGGGGGATATTCCACCGACCTATGTCACCTTACTTTTGTATAGATTTGAAATGTAATCATTACTTACACAATGATTAGCATACATAATTCTTATCATTGATGATTATTCCACTTAGTTTAAAGAATGTGATTTGGTAATAAACATTTCATTACATTACGCAATTTGTTCAATTCGATAAATGTAGATAAAAGATGTGCGTCCACATCAATATATATTTTTCCATTTTTTGATGGAGCTAAGGTGGCAAGCATCCCTAGGCAAAATTTGGTTTAACTAACAACATTATTTCAAGGAACTCTAAAAATTTGGAACCAATAGGCATAGGTGTAGCAACATTTTCACCCTAAACATATTTAAGAATCACTTTTAAGCAAAAAATTCCAAAAAAAGGAATTTGTAACAAAATAACATGTATGTAAAAACTTGTGTTGCCTTTTGGTGATTTTTGCCCAAAAAATTGAGTGATCATTGTTTTGTATCATGTCTTACTATTGAAATTTCTCTTCCCATTCCCTTCTCATGCAACTTGAGTGTTTACAAAATTGATTTGGTCGAAAAATAAATGGACAAATGATAAATTACAAAGAACAAATTATTGA
>Ga0209208_10007398_pt1 | contig 14882 bp, 10 predicted proteins | sample S1TSphfallax_3_FD_187694 | JGI IMG/M metagenome (GOLD analysis project Ga0209208, IMG submission 187694) | Host-associated microbial communities from peat moss isolated from Minnesota, USA - S1T2_Fd - Sphagnum fallax MG (SPAdes) (version 2) | ecosystem: Host-associated > Plants > Peat moss >...
CCCCCCCCAATGTCATATGCTACAACTTGCTTCCTAGCTTCTCAAGTGTATAAATCCATGGATCTAGTGTACATCTTCATTTTCATGTAGGAATAGGAGTTTTGTTTGTCTTAAAAGTTTTTCTTGTTTCATTGTGTTTTCATTCTTGAATTTCCAAAGTTTGGAGGTGTAAATTAGGGTTAGATAATGTCTCCTCAATTGCCATACTCTTTTTAAATTCCAGTTTTTTTATTCTAGTACGAATCCAACTATTATGGATGGCCTCTTATAATTGATGACCACAATGGTGTTTATTCATTTTATGTTCTTATTCCATCATCGTTTCCATTATTTTTTCTGGTAGTTCTGATTCTTCAAATCAAAATGATGAAATTTTTGCTATCTCTTTGAAAGAGTCTACCACCCCCCGCCCCCTAAAGAAGTCTACTTAGTGCCTAGTCTAAACTAAGAGTCAAGAAAAAGAATTATGATGCAACCAATAAATTTCAAGATTCCTAGGGTGTTAAACTTGTAGAATTGTATGTAGGGTTAAATGGCATTTTACACACTATCAAATGCATAATTTGTAATGAGGCGGATGGGAAGGATAAGTTGTTGCTTTCTAAATGAGATTTTATTGGTAAACATGCAAGTAGTAAAAAGGCTAAAAAAAATATTGGGATAGATGTGAAAAAATGGGATTGGTATTATTCAAAGGTTTCCAAGCATGCCAAGAATCAGAAATTTGTTTGCTTCTCATAGTCATGAATTTGTTGTTGCCCAAGTTGCAAATGGTGTTGTTGGAGAAAAGGCACAAAAAGTTATGTAATTTGTAACTAATTGTGTTGCATTTGTTGCAATAAGGACGTCCCATGTTGGAATATGAGGCATTGAGGCCTTTGTTTTAATTCCTACAAGTGCCAAAAATTAGTAAGAAATATTTGAATGATAATTTCGGCTAGACAATGGAGAAATTCATGCATCAAGGGGTTTTAAAGGTAACTAAGGCAACAATGGGGGTTGCTCATTATGTCGTTTTTAGCTGTGATGAAGATTCTATAATGGATAACCAATCTTGGTTGTATGTTTATTGTTATATAATGCATAATTGGGTAAGGATTTTAATTCACATTTCTTTGGACAAAGTGGTTAAGGGGTTAGGCAATGATAATTTAACCAAGGTGATTGTGGAGGCTTTGATGATAAGTGGTGATTTGCCAAAAGACCAAATTGCCCAAAAGTTCATATGTTTTGGGGCTAATGGTGTCAATGTATTTTAGGGCACCAAAAGTGGTGTTACAAAGCAAATCAGGGAGAACTATGTTCTCAATTCCATAAGGGTCCATTGTATGGCCCATTGTACCATTTTTGCAATGTAAACCTCGTTGGGATTGGCTATAGTGATTTGCTTTGAAAGTCTATTACAAACATTACATTGTTATGTTGCCCACTCACTTGAAAGGCATTTGGAGTTCACAAAATTTATAGAGCTCATGCAAACAAAGGGGAATAAAATTTTCCGAAATGTGAAAACCATGTGGATGTTGATGTTGAGCCCTACAAAAATAGTGATGGTAGAATACAAAATTTTGTTGGTGAAAATGGCATTGGAACACCTTACAAATTAGCAAGCCAAGTTGAACTATCAAAACTTATGTGACCTCCAAGTTTGCTTGGGCTTGCCTACATTATGTCATTGCTAGAATCAATGCATGTTCTAATTAAATTTGCACAAATGAAGGATATTTGTGTGTGTGATCTTGTGGTAATTATTAAAGTATGTTAAGGTGACATTTATAGGATGTATTGTGATCAAACCTCTAAGTTCATAGTAGACAACTTTTGGGCTTTCAAATCATTGTTGGAATTCAAACATAAGAACATGCAAATGCAATGGGTATTTAACTTAAATTCTAGAATTCAACATTTAGTTTTTGAGGCAAATAGCCAACATATTTGGGAAGTGCATAAAGATTTAGAAATTGTCTTTCCATCATATGCGACCAAAAATGTTTTTGTTGTTGTCAAATCATTGGTGAAAAACCAGTGCAAAGGTAATAAAACTTTTTCATTTTGTCTTTCATTTTTTTATTTTTTTATTTTGCAGATTTTTGTTTTGTTTTCCTAGGTATGTAACTCCATGATGTGTGGGTGGTTTGACAGGGGCTATAAAAAGTTTGATAAGGAAATTAATTTTCTTGCCCATGGTGTCACAACCCTAGCCTTGTGCTAGCGACCAAAACAAGGGTTTGCGAAGGTGTGAGCCAAAAGGGAAGCCCAAGAATCACATTTCATGTTCCTGGGAATGTAAGAGAGTGTGAGGGAATGAACCCTCACACTCCCAAGTGAGCTCCCACTTTGGGAATTGGAGTCCAGGTGGACTTTTAAATCTTCAGACAACAATTTCAAGGGTCACAACCCATTAGATTGAGGAGTTCCTTATATCATTAGAAAGTTCTTAGAATTTAGATGTCTAAAATGGGCTCACATGACCCATTTGGACATAAGTACACACAAGTTATAGCCAAAAGAAGGGTTGGGAATCAAATTGGCAATTTGACTCTCGACCACTGAAAGCCGAGAATCGACCCAATTTCCTTGCGTGTAGGTGGCATGCCACAAACTATTGGAAAGCTCTCAATGAGGGCTATAACTTTGATTTAGAACTCATCTCGATCGGAGGTCTGCACGTAAAGTTATGGTTCCCCAAAGTCGCAGGAGTCCTAACTATGGGAATTTCGAGACTCCCACTTGGGAGTCCCGAGACAAAATGACATTTGGTTGCTAGTACCATGGTTAGACACAAATTATACTATAAGGGGGAAGGTGGTGACTTCCCCCAAGTCCAGGCCGTGGTGAATTTTTTTAGTCCGAATTTGCCCATGGTTCATCCTAACACTAAAAGTGTTCCAGCTATGCACTAACCAACTTATTGTTTGGTTTTGTGCAGGTCCGTGTGAGTGGGTGATTACTTGTCATTATTTCTAGTCCCATCCCAAAGCTCTAGCATGCCCTTCTACCCCCAAAATGTTACGAACTAGGGAGTGTGTCCCAACTCCTTACTTTTTTACTGTTTTCACCTCATACTCACATTTGAGTCTATCAAGGAGTTTGGGAGCACGTCACATGGTGTCATGGATGCTTTTGGGATTATGTATCCCCGATATTGGTTACAACCAAATTGTGATGCATCTTTTGTAACACCTTGATGTTTTTAAAACAACTTTCTATTATGGCAAAACATAGAAGGTGAATGAGTAAGAAGTTAAGGTACATCTACTCTTAAATGCTAATGATATTGACTGCCAACAAGGCAAGTTCAAGTTCACAATGAAATCAAATGCAGCATATTGTATGGTTCTTCCTTTTGACATTAATCCTTTAATCCACATGTGGTGCCTTGTGAAAACATTTTGAATATTGGTTTCTAGCTTCCTTGAGTATGTGAAATTGGTTGAATTAATCATGGTGCAAATATTAGGTAGTGTGGAGGATGAGAGATGTTTTTCAACTCTAGCTTTTATGAAGTTAAAGTTCCACAATAGGTTCATTATTCATCTATTGATTGTTGTGTGCATGTTTGCACAACAATTTTATACATTGGAAAATTTTCCATATGTTGAATGTATTGAGCAATGGAGAACAACATGACACCAATATTATTATGATGGTTAGGGTGCAATGTGTTTTATTGGAGTTACTAGGTTTGTTTCTACTCACTTGGTTTTTGTTATGATTTTTTGTTTGTTGAATGTAATGGTTGTTTTACAAGCCAAACAATTTTTAAAACTCCAATTGCAATGGTTTTTCTTTTTGCCATTTTTTCTCGAGGTATGTGAATTTGGTTGATTGTAGGTCATTTGCGCTAAAAAGGCCAATTTTAGGGGTTCAGTTACCGTGCAAGTGTTTATGTTTACTACAATTATTGCAAACTTCATATGCACTTCATATACACTTCAAGTTGATAATGATTCATTTTCTAGGTCACTTTTGTTTCTGCAACTTCTTTTAGTGTTTCTTTTTTATTCCAATGATTATATATCCCATGTAAATTATACAAATTGCATCAAGTAATTGCCAAATTCCAACAAAAAAAATTCACACATCACCATAAAAACTCCAAATGAAATTAACAAATTGCCTAAAACGACCATGTTCATTTCAATGATAGTTCATGGATTTTGAGGAAAGTTCAAAAACAATGTAAATAGCAACTAGTTTGATATAAAGAAAGTGCTAGTGGGATCACACAAAGCTCCTACATCAACTTGCTTTTAGCCAAATGAACACCACATGCCCTATAGAAGTGACCTTACTAACTACTTTGAAAAAATGAAAAAAAAAAAAACATTGGTGATAAGAGATTTCAAGAATTTTCTTTAATTTTTCACTTTTCAAAATATTCCAAACTTTCATGTTATGTTGAAAATGATTTGGAAATTTTTATTTTGAATTTTTAATAACATTTAATTGACAATTATGAAAAAAATGTTATTATTTCATTACAACCTTTGATTATGGTGAGTCCATTTGCAAGTTGTTTATGTATTATTATTGTAATTCTCGTGCACTTAAAAAATACCCCATTTGGTGTTAAAAATAAATATTTTTCATAACTAGATTGCATAGGGATCATATGCTCAACTACATTTTCTTAAAATTCAAATAAATTTTGATTTTGGGGCACATTATAACCCACAAAGGTGCAATACAATAGTACCATGTTATCTTCATATTGGTCCACTCTAGTTTTCAATTATAAGGATAAATGTGTTTAACAATGTTTACATTCTTGTCATTAATTTATATTTCATTCTAAATTGATTTGGAATTTTCTTTCATTAGGACAAGATGTGAGAATTCTTGCATTTCAAAATGATTTCATGTATTACTCATAATATTATCATCTTTTGTAGCATCATTTATAGAGACAATTTGATCAATATTTTTTAACTTTTTAGATAATATTGAATAATCTAAATAATGTTCCATTATATTATTAAAAACCTATTCAAATTCTTGGCAATGAAAGTTCAATTATTTGTCATTATTGTTGTGTTTAAATTGGAGACATTTAAGACATATATTGTTGTTCATTTTCAATTTAAATGTGGACATATACGAATGAATACCAATGCAATTTCTTATGGAATCCATTTAAATGTTTCTATTTTTTTCTTTCTAATAAGTCATTATCTAATTGAAAGTTCAAGGTCTTTTGTGTTTAGTATTGGTTTAATTTTTTCATATATATATATATATATATATTTTTTTTTTAATTCATTAAAATTGCTGGATATTTTATCATAGTATTGTAATTATAAATATTTGAAGGATTTACAAATTGACAACATGTATCAAGAAGTTCAAAATCACTAACTCTATGTATTATGTTTAAAATCCCACCTTCATTTTCATTTCTTACTTTTAATAATCTTCAATTATCGTTATTGTTGCAAATATGAATTGAGTGTGACATATATTCCAATATCCAATGCAAAATAGTAAAATCACTCACAATTTGCCATCTATAATGGACATTTTATGTATGTAAGTTTCTTCATCATTTGCTTGTTGACACACATCATGCAAAAAGACTCAAAATCCAACTTGCATCTATGACATTCTAATGCTTGTTGTGTGCCAAGTGTTAAAACATTCGTATGGTTGACACCCAACATTTTCTTGAATTAGTTTGGAACTTTACCAAAGTTTCATGATGAATTTTTTTTGCAAGTTGTGATTGTAGAAATGTTCATGACAAATTTTGAGTTAAAAAAAAAATTTGCAATTGCAAGAATCCTTGTATTGAATTTAATTCTTAATGCATATTGTGATGGCAAAATGTTCATTCATGATGAATTCCTTTCTAGAAATTGTGATTGTAGGAGTGTTCATGATAATAAATTTCAAAATTTTGATTGCATAAATGCACAAGACAAATCCAAGTGCAACACACATGGTGAAAAAAAATGGGCATCACAATTGGTATTAATAGATTATATTTTTTACTCTACTATTTAAATAGTTAAATATTTATTTACCACATTCAATGTTAGAATAGTATTAGAAAAAAATGTAATGTTCTAATATTTTCATATTTTATTAAGTAAATATGTGTTAAGATTAATAATTTAAAGTCCAACTTCATGTTAAACACAAATATATGGTGCTAATACAAATTGCTTTTGATATATAATACTAGCCTTAGAATTTACAGTTCTCTCTAAACTAAATGATTCTATAGGAATGCTTGATTTGGGTTGAAATCAGCCCCCAAGGGAGGGCTTTTACACTAGGAGTCAAGGCTGAACTAGAAAAAAAAAAAAATTCAATCTGCCCAAACTTGGGGTCAAACAACAAGCCAAAAATGCTCAACGTTGACCCCAAATTTTTTTCGGGCCCTGACTTCTAGGTGTTAAGTGGGCCTCAATATATTAAGGCCGACTTTAGACGAGGGTCCAAGGTCCGGGGACCAATGAATTCAAGCAATCTTATTGGTTGAAAGCTTTAAATTGGTCCCAAGGCCTTTCTACGAGGGTTCAAGACCAACTCATACCCAACCTCTTGCCCAACTTCATACCCAACCTCATACCCATCAAGATGCACTTGAAGGAAACTTTTAGTGTATTTGGAGGCCATCTTATATGCGTCAATACCCTCTTCGAAAAGAGGACGGATCTTATATCTACTTGTAAAACCCTTGCCTGGTTTTGGGTCTTGGTATTTATTGTGTTTAAAATTCATTATAGAGTATAGTAGCTTAAGGGATTTTGGCCCCTAGGTAATAATAATACTAGGTCTATTTATTTTTATATGAGGACTTTTTAAACATGATATTTTGGCTTTTGTGTTGAAACTTGAGATTAGTTATAGAGTTATAATAATATCTTTGAAGGATTTTGGTTTCTTATGAGGAGTTTGTTGAAGATTATATAATTTGGCATGGTGAAATATTTGAGTTTCCATAATTCTTCTTCTTTTGCCTTAAGATACTTTTTCTTTGTAAATGGCAAGGACCCCACTTGGTACTAGCAATAGCCATACCATACGAGTCACCCCAATCCCCCTACGAACCTAGTGATGCACCCAAACGTGCCAAAAAATGTAGCTTAACGACCTGGTCCGTGGGTACTTGGGCTTTATTTACACTATGTAACTCCCCTCGGAGTGGGGAGCTCTTGAAATAACCACCCTTGGCTCCAAGGGAGTTCTAGAGCAATACTTTGGAGGAATAAGAGTGAAATTATGCATATTCCTTTAGAGTGGGGATGATCTTAACCCTCTCACTCTTGAGGAGTAGGTGGTGGACTAAATAAGAACCCTCTCCCTCTTACCCCTTGTGATCTATGTGCATGATGAAGAAGTTTTGCCATATATGTGTGGTGAAGTTCATGATAATGTTTGCCTCATGCTTGAAGCTGAGGGATATTCTCAAAATGTGGGGTTGAACTTGACTACCACCTTATCTTAATCCCTTTTTCTTTGGGAATGCCCCTCACCTCGAGGCTTTTACCCTAAGGTTTTTGGTGTAGCCTAGGCAAAAACTTCTTCATGTTATGGATGGGCATGTTTTAAAGTATATTCTATCCTCCATAAATGGGGGGATTATTTCATTGTAGGACACGATCTTCTATTTTTGGGCAAGTTCGTCCATTTTAAATTTTTTTTTGTGTTGATGCATATCATCCATGAAAATTTCCACTTGGGCTTTAAGTGGGGTAATGCCCTTGGATGAGAAACCTAAGTGAGCACCTAAGTAAATGGATTCAGTAAGTAAGTGGATAAATATCACAAGTAAGTGAATAGGTTGATTGTCATTTTGTTAAACGTCTTATTAATTGTTGCATAATTTGTACAAATATGTGCAAAATGCTATAGTCTTTTTTTCCTTTGGTGCCATTGTGAAATTAGGGTTGTTATGTGTGTGAGAACCCTAAATAACAACTTCGTGTTCCAATTCAACCACAATTATAAAAATTTTGTGAAGGGAAAACCAAATGGGAATTGTGATTCCTAAGTTTGACAAGGTTTGTAGTTTTGATTCGTGGGTTTTGTTTTACTTTGAAGAGATGTATTGCATAGACCATAAATCTATGAACCAACACTACAATGTGGAGCTTTGAGTTGCCATATGCAAATTTGATGATCAAAGATGATTGTGTTTTTTTACTTAAGAAACAAATTAGTTAATCACAACCTACATGTTGACCCAATTTTTAATTTTATTTTGGTTTATGATCTTGATGGCATTGGGAAGAATGTAGATTGTTGATTTGATGTGTTTAAACTCGCAAAACCATATGTGAAGCGTGTTTGGCTTGTCATGTACTTATGATCATGTATGGTAGAGCCTTTCACTAGTGTAGTCCACATCATTATGTGGAGATTATTTTAGTACATGAATAAATTCATCATTTTAACATCAAATAATTAACTTAAATTAAATGCATTTCAGCACATTCAATATTATTTTTCAATGTTTTGAGCCCACAATATAAAATTAGTTATGTTTTCAGCATGAATGAAATTTAGAATCAATTTTCATCCATTGATGCACACCAATCATTTGTTACATTTCTTAGTTCTTGATCACATGTGCCTTTACATGAATTATTGTTTTTCAATAAGGTCCAATATGCCATTGGGATGAATTCCTCACTATATGAGTAGTCACACTTATGCCAATTATTTCCACCTTGCGAGCATATACTTTTTTTCCATGATTTGGTTTTTTAATATAACAATTGAAAAGAAACATGGGTGGAGATATTGAACTACCTACTAAGAGTTTCCAAAAAATATTATCAAACTAGTGGTTAAATAAAGACAATAAAGACGATGATCAACGATTTCCCTAGAAAAATTAGGAAATAGTGATTTTCAAGATCAAAAAACCTCGCCAAATGAGCAAGTTTCATTTCCTTAATTTGTGTTGTATGACAAGCCTAATTTGAAGGTCAATGAGACTTGCACATGATTACCATCACCAAATTTCACAAGTTTTACATTTTGTGTAATATTTTTTTTCAATTTTTCTGCAACTATTATTATTAAATTAATGTTAAATCTATTAAGGTTCCATGATATATTGGATCACAAGGAGAATTTTCATTGTTCATTATCCATGGAAATTGTGTGATATTTTCATTTTTTATAAATTTGTTGGAGGTTGGTGTTTTGATGTGGAGGGCATATGTAGTCCTTGTTTTTGAAAATTGCAAAGATTCACATTTTCCTTCCATTTTGTGTGGGTTGTAACATGGTGAAAAAACATGTTAACTGCTTCTAAGTCACCAAATGAGTATGTGCACTTGCATGTATATGTTTTCTTTTTGTTATTTAAAAATTTTAAACAAGTGCAACAAAGTGTAATTGTTTTGTCAAATGGTGACAATGTCGTATATAAGGCATGAAAACAATGATGGAAACAAGCTTGGATTGAATAACATGACTTGGCAACCCATGGAAAGTTACATAAATAAGGAAACGATCCTAAGGGTTGGAGTGGCAAGGGTAGGGCCATTGGCCATGTCCATAAGGTGGTGGTTAACAAATGTGAAGGGGGAAGGGGGGGTGACATTGTAGCAACACGAGTTATACATCCTTGGCAATTGCAGGATGAGGAATGCTAAGAAGGATGTATGGGTGTTGGGAAATAATTTGGGTGATGTGGGGGTGCCTCGATACATCCCCATTTTATGTGTAACAATCATAAATAACACTTTCATCCTTAGGTAACATGGATAATTTGTCATCCTAGCCTAAGGTGTTGTGATCATAGAAACATGGGATCCATATATTGGTGTAATGGATATAAAAAACGAGAGGCATAAAACAAGATGACTACTAAATGATCACATTGGATGTTTTTCCTTTAGCTTGAAAAAATAAAGTTGGTTGAAAAGACAAAAGGTTCGAATTATGACCTTACAAATGACCTTAAAAGTTTAGCAAGGTGGATGGAGCATTGGTTAAGGCTTGAACCACAAAGTTGATGGATATTGATTTGTTGAAATTATCTAGGGGTGAATACACCTCACCAATAATAATGTTAGTTAAGAAGGCAAATTTAGGGTTGACATGCTTTTACATACCTATGTACCTTGTTTGGGTGTTTTGGGGATATACTTCATATTAACATGGGTAATGAGGAGTCCTGTGATGTGGCTATTGAACAAAAGGGCAATAGTGATTTGGATATTCATGAATATGCATTTGGTATTGCATATTTGCAAGTAGGCAAAGTTTCGGTGGAATTAACACCCAAAGAATATGAAGGTCCTACATTATGCATAAGGCCGTTAAACATTTCAAGTGGGAAGGCAACTCCTTCCTATGGGTGTGGATGGATGGATGAATGTGGGTTGTGTTTTGCCCATAATAGTGTGAAGGCCTTCAGTGCACCATGTTCATGAAGAGTTGAACTATTTTGGGGTTTAATTGACCTACAATTTAATGTTAACATAATATTGGTGGTGGGGGATGCAATTGTCAGTTCAACAACAACAAAAAATTCGAAGTGTGATGTATGACCAAGTGTGAATGTCATTCAATACACCTACATTTCATCATAGCCATTGCCCATCATGGGGTTTGAGTATTTATGGACTTTGGATTTTTCTAACCCACTAAGTTCAATAGTTGACATAATTAGTATGTGTTAGTTATGATTGAATACTTTTTGAAATAGTTAAAGGTGCCATTGTTGGATTATAATAATTGGGGTGTTGTTTATGCATTTTTAACATGGTATTTAATAGGTTTGATATTCTAGCTAAAATGTTCATGGACCAAGGTACAAAATTTTGTGTGGAGTTATAAAAATTGTGTGAAAAAACATTGATTATCATTGTACAATTTCATGAGATAATCATCTTGAAATAAACAAGTTAGCTATATAAATGTTGTAAATAGTGAAGCAAGGTTGTGAAAGTATGGTTTTCAAAAATGCCATGTTAAATATTTGAACTTGTAATTATCATGGTTAGCCATGGGATATAAGTTTAATCAATAAGTTTTTTTCGTATCCTTTTCACCATATTTTTTTATTGTTTGGTTGTAAGATTGAACTACATGTTTCAATCCAACATGATGCAATGGCAATTATTAATTCGGATGATTCAAATGTGTGACTTCAAGCATGTGAGTAGCAAACAACTTTGTTTCAATGTGTAACATGCCAATGGCTATGAAAATTTTGGTAATTGTTTAGCATTGAGAAACATTACATTATGCCACTATTTGAAGAGGTGGTTATTGACCTCATGTTCACATATTTCAAGTTGGGATATTATGTGTAATGTAGCAAACAACATTTTTTTATATTTTGGATGTGATTACATGATGTGTTATTTTCCATGTGTGGAAGATATTACCTTTCAACATTTGTTGTTGAAGGTCCGACATGGAAAACATGTACAAAACTGCATGTTGTGTCATTTTCTTAACATGGATGGTGAAACATTAGAAGAAAACCCATTTTTCCAACTATATTTTTCAACTTGGGCTCACGTGTAATTATAATTAAGAATGACCTTTTTTATTACAATTTTTTTTCAACTATTGACTAAAAGAGTCGACAAGTACAAGTTTGAAAGTGACATTACAATTAAAAGTGATAGCCACATGTTTACCACCACAACAATAACCACTTTGGACCATTTTAGTTGAAAATGACATCCACCATTATAATCAAAGGTTATTTCTTATTATAACCTACCATTGGATGAACTTCATTTGTTGACAAATCATGACATCATCAAATTTTGAATTGAAATTTCAACTATATTCCAATTAGGCCATTGAGTTGTAATTTTGACTATATTATAACTAGGTTAAACAAAAAGTCCAACCAATAGTTTGTTGACATGTGGCCCATGTAAGGTTACATATCATTGAAGCTAGGCCCAAAATTAGGTTAGGTTTATACCTAGGCTAAGCCCAAGCCTAAGCTAGGTTTAAATTTAAGCCATTTATATTAAACTTAAACCTAGGCCAAGTGCCACCTAATTAATAAAATCCAATTTCATTTTAGGTTTAGCTTTTATGGTCAAGCATTTGTGATTAACTCATCCCAATTGCTATTCCAATTTAATGGTTTTTTAATGTTTTTTCAACATTTCTAATTCAACTATTCTATAATTGTAAAACTTGTCATGGAAGCTAAACAATATAGGATAAACATTTTAGCTGTAACTTAGTTGCAATCTTGTTGTGACCAAGTTACAATTTAGTCATAATTACCTATTGACAATTACCTAACTACCTATGTAGCCTAGCCTACAACCAATTAACTTAATTTACTACTTATTAATTAACCTAGCCTTTTAACTAAGGTAACATATGTGGCACCTAGGCCTAAACCACTTGGTACTTATGTAAACCCTACCATAAATAGTTTAGAAATTTAATACCTACTAAGTTATTAATTAATGTAATGTATGTGGCATTTAGGTTTGGTTTAAAACCAAATAAAACAACACCTAAGCCTAGACCACCTAACACTTATCTAATACTTAACATAAGTAACTCGGAGATTTAAAGGCTAATAGTACTTAAAACTACCTATTAGGTAATAGCTAGTAGGTACCTAGAGGTAGGTACTAGTTACCTAGCTAGGCATTTTTATAGTTAACTAGTATTAATAGGTAGGTACTTAGTAGCTAACTAAATGTTAACCCTAGTGGCTACCTACTTAGTTAGTAATTACCTACTCATTACCTATTAAAGACATTGTTACCTAGTATTCTAGGTACACATTAACTAAATACCTAACTATTAATTAGGTAAATAACTTGGTAGGTACTAGGTGTCAGTAAGTACCTAGTATGGTTCCTATAAATATTCAGTAGGTAGGTATTTTACTTACTAATATTTAATAGGTACATGATATAGGTATGACCTATTACTACACATAGTCCTTAAGATAAAACAACAATAATTATGTAATTGTTATTTGATGAGTATGGAGGGTCCATTTGAAAAAAACTAATCTTCCATAAGGGTGTAGGGTTGAAATGTTGCCATTTCATTATGCTTGCCCACTTGGAAAACATTCTAACATTTGAAAAACTATGAATGTCCTTGGATTATGTAAATAGGTGATGATTAAATAACCATCATGACATGAAATTAATAATTTTGCACTTGTAGTTCAGTCCATCTTCACAAAATTTAAATTGGTCACAACTTTATTTGCAATCCCGAAAAATCAACATGTGCAAAAAAATGTACATTGCATTTCATCCATCCATCTTCCTAATATGTCATCCAACTAGAAATGATGATCAATTGAGATAGTCATATGTTTGACTTGTGGAATTGTGACATCTCCCAACTGAAAGAGTGACATTTAATGATGTCACATTTAAATTGACCTTTCAACTAATAGTCAATTTGAGAAGTTGATAATGTAGCCCTAGTTGAGGGAGGTGGTCCCTTAATTAAAAACCATTTAAAACTTCTAACCATTTTAATTGGCGGTTCAATTTAATTGGTAGCTCCCATTTTTAATAAAATAAAAATAAAATTCATAGTTGGAATTTAGTTTTAAACATGTAGTTGAAAGGTGCTTGGTTTATAAAGGAGGTTTTTGTTCTAGTGAAATTGATGCCTTTTGGTTGTTGCCATTGCTAGCATTTGATATATATTCTGTGGGCAAATTTCAAGGGCCAAAATTATGTTAGTGTGTGATCAATGTACAAGAGGTTGGCATATGGCCTAGATGCTTGACACCACCTTTGAATAAAATGTTGATTGAAAAATGGTTTTGCTTTTGGTGCATGAAGTAAACTTGGGAACTTTTATAGTTAGGTAGTAAGAAATGATCTAAGATTTTCTCTATGATTATGCACATTTGGTTGAGGATTTAGGGGGATAATAGTTAAACAACTAACAATGGGGTTCACATTTGCATTTGGCCCACTAATCCTTCCACCTTAGAACCAAAGTGTTTATTTTTTGGTGTATTTAGAAAAGGTTTCCTTACATTATTGTCTAGTTTACGGAAACCTTAACTCCATATAAGGGGCCAATTTGGAAATGATGTGCCATTAAGGTAGGTTTTGTCATTTGTGATTTTTATGTAAATAATGATAATTGTAGGTGCTAAGATGGTAGTGCACAACATTTTGTATTGAAATTTATCATTTTTGATTGTGTTGTGCTTTGGTCTTATAATAAATTACCTTTAGTTGAACTGGAAAATGCATATTGCAACAATGTTTGATCATTCTTGCATTCTTGTGTCATGCTCCCAATTGTTAATGAGAGGGGGATGAGTAACATAATGATACATGGGAAAGGTACAACTTAGGGGGATGAGTAACATAATAATACATGGGAAACGTACAACTTGAGATAAGATGTCCATGAAGATTTGGTTGTAAGTTTTGTAAATAACACATTGGGAGTATTAGAAGGGAACGTAATGAGTTACATGCAACAAACCAATTTCTAAAAGTGGGATTTGAAACTATCAAAAGCTTAACGAAGGCAAAAAGTTATATGTTTGGACATTATTGCCACTTGCAAATATGGTCAAAGTCAATGGATTTGTCTTTCGAACCTTTATGTGTAGATTGTAAAGTGGAAGATGGGGTGGGTCTTAACACGTACTCGTGAAAGAGTGCAACAAATGTTACATGTATAAATGTAAGATAAATATGTAAGATGTAGTATCCTTACATATCCCTACCTATAAGATAAGTAGTGTGTATCCCTAGTAGGTGTATACACTACTAGACAAGTAGTTTATAAATAGGTCTAAGGTCCCTATCCCTTTTAAGGAGTAGGTGTAATATGTAATATCTGTCCTCTTTTTTAGAGGGATGTTCATGGATATAAGTTACCCTCCAAACAAACTAGGAAATTTCTAGAAGTGCTTTACATTAGTGGAAGAA
>Ga0209208_10007399_pt1 | contig 14879 bp, 12 predicted proteins | sample S1TSphfallax_3_FD_187694 | JGI IMG/M metagenome (GOLD analysis project Ga0209208, IMG submission 187694) | Host-associated microbial communities from peat moss isolated from Minnesota, USA - S1T2_Fd - Sphagnum fallax MG (SPAdes) (version 2) | ecosystem: Host-associated > Plants > Peat moss >...
TGAAAAATCACAAGTGAAGCATACGAATTTGAATTGTCATAATTTTTTTGAAATATTTTTCATTAATTGTAAAGATTACATGCTTAAAGCTTGACAGATATCAAAAATGTTTTTGCATGTTCAAAACATTCAAATTTCGAGAATGAATCATTTTTATTTTTTTTCAAATGACCTTTTTTTTCTACTAAATGTACATCATTTCTTTTGAAAATTGGAGATGATTTTAATATGAATGATTAGAAATGCAAAAAGATTTGAATAGATGAAAATTGTTTTCTAATTGATTTGAGCACATTTGGTTCAAAAATGATTTTGACCTTGAAAATTATGGATTTCAAAAATGTGCCTTTAAAAAATGTTATTCATGTTTATGTGATTGAGGATATGAATGCATAATATACATGATACAAAATCAATTTTTAATTTAAATGTATTTATATCTGAAACGCAATGTTGTGTCCCTAACTCCTTTAACAATGTTTTCACCCAAATATTTTTTTAAAATTGGTTCCATTAAATTGAAATCGATAACTTAATGTATAACTATGCAAATTTATTGCAAGGGGACCTTATCCCTTGTGGGGTGAGGGCCCAACAAAGAAACTTCATAAATAAATATAGAGCATTCCTAAAACATTAAGAAATTTTTGGTAGTGCACAACATTACAGCCTTTGAAGCTAAGTCAAAATTATTGAGTAATTTTTTAGGTGCGGATGAAAGTCAATTATTTTTGCAAGCTATTTTTGGTGTGAAGGTATTGTGGACCCAAAGCTTAGAAGGGGTCCAGGCCTATAAAGGTTAATTTTTATTTAAATCCATATTTGTACATGGTAGTTTTGCCAAAAATGTACACCTCAACACTCACATAACTTCCTAAGACTCGTGGACAAGAAAACAAATGAAACTTTCATTAGTTTTGGGCTAGGATCACCCCCGCACCTAAAACTTGATTTTTATGTGGGCTACACCCAATGGGGAGCTTTGCATACATGCCTAAAGACCTTGTTATGTGAGGTCACCCATCAAAATACATGAGTTTCCTTGGACATACTAATCTAACATCACAAGGGCAATAACATTTATTGTCACAAACATCCATTACATCAAGTCTATTCCCATATCCTCACACAGGGTACCAAAACAAGATTATCAAAAACTAAAAACTCTATGGCAAGGCACCCTCACAACCCCATTTATATACTAGCAAGGAGGAATGGATAGATTGTTATCTCTATTCATTCACATCTATTAAACTATCACATTCATCAAGCACAAACCAATGGGATCATGCCACTTATTGTTTTCCTACCATTAGCATCCATCTATGGATGAGTCCTTTTTTGTTTGGAATCTACTTCCTACAATCAAGTCAAGCATCTTTGAATTATGCTTAATTTCAAAATTAATTATTATATAATTCATGAGTCCAACCTTAATCCTTGATCAAAAGGTGCTCACGATAGGGCCCAAGGCTACATTATTTATTCGTACCCAAATCCGTCATCTTACCCTTAAGCAAGGATTTATTTGATGTGTATGCTTTTACTCCTTCTCCTTCTCCAACCTTTTTTTCGTGTTACAAACCCAAGTGTGCGATCCTTGTGCTAGGCGTGACATATTACTTTGTAAAACCATCCCAATTTTTGTTTAGCACCATTCACAAATATACACTACTTGAACCCACTTTTTATGATTTTGCTAGTCACTATATAGTCCCCAAAATTCTGCCCTTGCCATTAGCTCAGGCGAAAAATGGTGGCAAAGAGTTTTGGAAAGAGAAATTTCATGGAGTCGGTGGGAAGGCTTAGCATGAACTCAATGGGCCCTGTTTATTCATTTTGGGGGTCGGGGTGGGGTAACAGGGATTTTTTGTTTTCTTCTCTTGTTCCCAATGTGTTCTCATCAGGTTACCATCAATTTCTCAAGTTCACATAGTGTTCCAAAATGCATTCCCCAAGATGTGTGACTTTTTGATAAGAAATGTTTTGTCAAAAAAATTGTTGGCCAAAAGCTTCAGTAATCTTGAATTAGGGACTCAAAAACTCGTCACTATCTTTTTGTTTGTCCCACGTAAATTTTGAATTTTGAATTTGCATTATATTGAAAGGGATTGTTAGTTGAATAGGAGATCCCTAGTTGAAGTTGAATTTGAGCAAATTAAAAAATATGAAAAAATAAAAATAAATGTGACCATAATTACAATAACTATAGTTGCAATATAATGCATGCAATTAAACATTAAAAATTGTGATTAAAAGTAATATAATACAATACACACATTTAGAAGAAAAAAAACACATACCATAGGAACTTAGTAGTTTTGACACATTTTTGTTGAATAATCAATTAATTTTGAAATTCTCATTTTGACAACTAAAATATTCTTGAATAATTCATATTTTCCTTTAAATAAATTTGAAAAAGATTTTTTGGAAAATCTCAACATTTGTAAAAATAATATAATTAGTGTCAAAGCTACCAAGATACTATTGTATTGGTTATTTGTTCACATTTATTTCAAGTGAGGGACGCAAGTTACATGCAATTTAACTACATTTGATTGAAATTTGTAACATTATGTGCCACCAAACATGTATTTAATGTGATCAAAAATATGGGAAATGACAAATTGAATTGAAAATTGCAATAATTGTAATTGTACCACGTAATATATTTTAACCAAACATTAAATATATATATATATGACACATTACACATGGAAGAATCTTATTTTAATCTAAAATAAAATAAAATAAAATAACATCATTCCCTTGCTTCTTGCTTTAAAAGCCAACCTAAAGTTCAAAACCCATTGTGGTATTTACTAGAATATTGTTTTGTTGTCATTCTTTTCCTATTGAATTTTGGTGAATTTAATGGTAAACTTAGTTGAATTGCCACTCCCAAAAAAAAGATTTTCAAAATTTCCCCAATTTGTTTGGCAAAAATAATAATTTTTTTGCCCTAGGGGAAAAAAAAAAAAACATTGGCCCTTATATTCTCGTCTCAACTCTAAAACAAATTAGAGAAAAAATGCAAATGAACCTAATTTTTTCAATTGTGTTGTTCCTTCCAAAACAAATTTTAAATATTTGCAAAATATTTTTTGGGATTTTCTGCAAAATAAATTGTATTTGAAAAGAATTGGTGTATAAGAATTGTGATTAATCTACGAGGGAAGGTGACTTGCTTGTTTTGATTGTCCTATGTTTTAATATATGTCAAACTTATTTTTTTTAAATTGGTGATGAATTTTCACAACTTGGCAAATTAAGATTTAGCTTCAAGAATTTTTTTAATTTAAGAAAACAAATACATTTTAAATTTCCATGATTAAATTTTAGACAAGTGTTGGGTAAAAATCAAAGAATCGCCATTTTTGAGTATTTCAGAGTTTAAAAATTGACAAGTTCCGGGTATTTCAAAAATCAGAATCAAAGAACCAATCGGTTTCGGGTATTTTAAAAATGTGAAAGAACCACAATTCTCTGCTAGACCCCAGTTCTTTTCAAGTTCTTTGAGTTTTTAAATTTGGCCAAACTAATCCAACTGAAATTTAAATTAAACTAATACCATCCATTTGGCCCACTTAAGTGCATTTGGCCCACTAGAGTTTAGGGCTACCTAAACCCTAAACTCTAAACCCTAAACACTAAACTCAACAAAAGTCTTCAAATTTTCCCTTCCCACTCAACTATGAATTCGAGGAAAAGAAGTGGGCCTTGTTCTACTTGTATTTGGCCCACTTCATTGGTTGTCTAGAAAATATTTTCCTTAAGTGAAAACCCTAGCCCGCCTATTTTATGGACAACTCCAATACTATTCTCTTTAATTGGGATAATGTGTATTCTCTACCTCAAAGGAAGGGTATCTATCTATTACTTTTATTAACTTGGGCTTCATGTTGTTGAACATTATCAACGACAATTAACCTTTTTTTTTTCCTCTTCTTATTTTCCTATATGTTTTTCAAAAGTTCACTATTGTTTAGGTCAATGTCAAATTTAACTTCAAATATAAATAATGAACATGTTAATTCTCTTTTTGATATTATGTTGATGGGTAGGGAAAAAGAATAAAATAGCTATAAGGATTTAGCTAGTTATTAGGAAAATCCTTAGGAAAGAGGGTAGTCGTTAAGAAAAAAAGGAGGTAGTTAGACTTGGAAATGAGCTAATTATCTTAGAAATTTTGTAGAGATGACAATACAAAAGATTATGCAAAATCAATTTTCTAAGGACGATTGTACTAAAAATTCTACAAAATCTTTTGTATATTAGTTCTTCAAAATTTCTCATCACTAAAATTTAATTGAAGGTGCACCCAAAGTTAGTATATATTTGTTTATTTATAGTGGAGGAGTCACTTTGATTGGCTCACTATCAATTTTTCCCCCAAGATATAGAAGTTGAAAGGTGCTTCCATTTGGCTCACCTTTATAATTTATATATATATACAAAAAAGTTCAACTTTGGCCAAAACATATGAGATAAAAATACAATGTTATTGGGAACAACTTGGGGAACACATTGGGAGTAGAAAAAAACTAAAAAATCCTCCCCCTCCCCCCCCACCCAAACTAGGCTCCTATGTCTGCCTAACAAGGAGATTGGGTTTTGCTAGCATGGTTACTTCACCACAAATGGTCAAAACCTAGAAAGATTTGCCTTTCAAGTTTTGATGGATACCATTGAAAAAAACATGGGGGGAATGGAAGGGTCATTTGTTGTCATCCACATCCAAGAAAGAATCTAACATAGAAAGTTTAACCAAATTAATAAAATATGTATGATGAGTTAGAAATTTAGAATATGCATTTAATTATTTTGAAAGCCCCAAAATGGAATTCTAATTAGAGTATATAGATAGCTGAATTTCCATTTGGATTTAGAAAAAGACCCTTTCCTTCTTCATCCCCTATAGAAACAAAACCCTAATCTTTGTTTATTGGTTGTGCCAAGTTCTTGTTAGGGAAAGACTATCGAATAGTGTTATAGCTTTCATTTGGTCTTTGCATTTTGAGGAATAATGTTCATCAAAGACATGATGCATTTCTTGATATGCATTTTCTTGGAATTGGTAATGATTCACATGCAAAAACAATAGGGGAGTTGTAGAAGGAAGATGCATTGAGGAGAATTTTTTTTAATTGTGAAGTTCTTGTAGGAATTTCTGAACTTTCTTGCTTTCTAATTTTGTTTTCAATTTTTTTAGTTGGAGAAAACTTGATTATTTGTCATCTTCTTTTCCGTATTGTCATTATTCTTTTGTAATTACTATTCCTTAAGTTAAAGGCTAGAAAACACAATATAGAAGAAGAGGAGGATCAAGAAGAGGAAAAGGAAAGAGGCAACAACAAGTGGCACATGTTTAGTAGCAAGAGACATTACAATAGTCATCATCAGTCAAAAAAGAAACGGAGGTAGCATAACATATTTTTTGACAAGTTTATTATGGCTTGTTTACTATAGCCATCAAGGAGATATAAAGCTCAAGTGACATCAGATGTTTGGTAATTTTTGAACTTGCACTTGGAAGGAGGCTACTTCAAGATGGAGGGCAATGATGAAGATGAACTTAGAAGTCAATTTCTGCAACAAGAGTTTTGTGTCCTTGCTTGACATTCGAAGGGTGTCTAGAGGACAAATGTACTAGTACATGCAAAAAATGGTTGATCCAATTGCAAAACTTGGAAATACTTTGACAAAAGAGGTTGTTATTTTGGATGGACTAGGTCAAATACATCAACAAATATCTTTGAGTTTAGCCCACCTTCATCAACATCTAGCAAACCAAATCAATGTAGTGACCAAGACCCAACATGCCCAATGAAGGCTATGACCTTGAGACAAGCCTTCACCAACAAATTGTGGAGTTTCAAAAAAAATAGGATGTAAGCCAAGTGCCCATCAACCTTCAAGATTACATGTTACATCCGTTGTTTGGGAAATTATACTATGGTGCTTTGCCAATTGGTAGATTGTTGACACTAATTGGTTTAATTAAAGCTCAAGCTAATTAAGGGGTTTTCATTGCCAACTTCATGGAAACAACTTCAACATTTGTATAAGGAGTTGGGGTTTGTAGCAATAGAGAGGTGGTGACTGTGCAATGGGTTTACACAAGCACCACATGATCCCCATTTGATGTCCCCTAATGTATCTAGGATTTGTACAAAGGCTTTGAGGTTGTGCGCTATGAGCGTGGTCTTAATTAACTCAAGACAAAAGTTTAAAAGGTATTGTCCATGATGTTTTCATAAGTGCCTAATTTGCTTATAGATGAGCAAACATGTATTAACATATGATTACATGCCTATTGGACCCTTGTTAGCAAGCTTGTGTAAAAATAGGAGCATTTGTGAGAGGATGTTGATGACATGGAAAACCAAGGATAAGTGGTTGGGAAAAGATCCTAGGGTTTTGTTAAAAATTATTGATCATTTTGATGGCCTAGTAAGTTTTGTGAGTATTAGGCATTTTGGAATCTCAAAGGGGAGTGGGAGGCCCTTGTAATTTGCCCAAACAACAAATGTTCCCACTCTTTTTGAACATTTCCTCTAGCTCAAAAATGTGAAGAATCGGTTCAACATTGGGATTCAAATATAGATTATTATAGGTTTCCATGTTCATAGTGTTCAAATTTTATCCATGTTCAAAAATGCATGTTGAAAATAGGTTTTTAAACATTTATGTTAGCAAAGGTTTTTTTAGGTTTTGAAAAAAATAGTTTTTTTACATGGCCTCCAATTGTATATATAACTAGATAATTAAATAATTGGCAACCCCATGTTTTCCATTAAATAAAAGTAAATTAGCAACACATGTCCAAATATTTAGGCTAATTACTAACAAAATAAACCTATCTAAATCCATAAATGTTGTAGGAACTAGAGCTAAGGAACCAACTAATAACCAATTGTCCAAAAAATTGATAGGGTTTAATAGAAAGCAAACAAAAACCATCAAATTCAATGTTTCTTGTCATGCATTAAGATACTTTGTGTGCTTTTGTAGGCCAATCCATGGAATTTTGGGTAGATGTTCCATTGGGATGGATTTTCTTCTGCAAACACAAGTTCAAAAAATTGTTGGACAATGGATTTGAGTATATTAAATTATGGGAGAATAAACAATAGATCCTATTCCTATTATGTTTATTCCATCAAGTTCAAAAATAAAAATAAAACAATATGACCCCCATGTTTTGACAACATTTTAAAAACCTCTCATGATAGACTTAGAAAGGTTGTTTCTAGATCATGGATTCCCGGTCTAATATGCATATATTATAGAATCAATTAGTGTCTGCATGTTTCCTAATCTACTTTCTAGTTTGGCTACTTTGTGTGCCATAATCATGGTATTGACTGGTGATCATTTTGCCCAATGTAAAGTGGGGGCAATGAAAAGTGGGGGGTATTCCAGGTGTTGATGTTACATTGAGATGGTGTGTTTGATCCAATAGTAAGGGTTTGGTGGAATACCATGACAATAGAAAACATAGGAGGCATCCATTTGCTATGCGATGTGTAAAAGACATGGCATTTTCATTGAACCAATGGCAAAAACTTCCAATGGGTAAGGAAAAATATGAGGTTGGTTGTGAAGTGAGCATTTAAGGCCGATCATGTCTTTGGAGGTTGTACAACTTATATGGCTTTGACATTTCTCATGATTTCACATATGATGTGATGCACATTTTGGCATTGTGTGTCTTTAAGAAGTATGTCCACATGTTGTTCAAATATGTTGAAGGAAATGGGAAGATAAAAGATTTGGATGGTGTGTTACAAAATGTGAAGAAGTTGAATCTTGCCACACTTGGAGCAAGATGGCCTAGGAGTAGAGAATCTCTAAGGTTTTATAAGGTCAAGGAGTACTAGATCTTCGTTATGTGGTGTTTACCACATGTCCTAGATCATTTAGATTTGGGGTTGGACTCCATTTTGGGTGGGATAGGTGCAATGCTCACTAAGGTAGGAAGGTTATTTTACACCTATAACCAAAGCTATGGATGGACTTTTTGAAGTAGACAAAATGTTTGGGAATCGTTAGCAACATGGCGTGTGCACTTGGAGGAAAGGGTTTAGGATGTACCTACAATGGAGATGATATTTCATTTTGTGAAACTAGTCCATAAAGTGTTTTTTTTTATGAGCTTTGTGATCACTTCAAAGGCATAATGCAAGAATATAATTCATGGAATTTTCTGTCTAGGTGCACAAGGAGTGGAAAACTTATAGACCATGTGAAAAGGCATGGTTGCCACAATATTTTTTGGTGTCACCCTTTTGAAAGGGAAATTTCCAGAGTTATGAACATTTCATATAATCAAAAGACAAATGAGGTCACCAACACCAACTATTATGCTAGGCAAATTTTCACAAAGATCCATAGAGCTATGTAGCTAGACAACGATGGTCTATTCCTAGGTGGAAAAGCTTTAAAACAAGTTCACAAACATCTTTAATTTCCTACATATGTCCATTGTGTGATGGACCAAGATTTGATAGTTTGTGAGCAATGGCATGAAAAATGTTTGGTGGTTGTGTCTTCTTAGGAAATAGCTTGAGCATTTTCCAAATTGGTGTAGTGGTTACCAACATGCTCATGTAAGCAAGTTTTAATACATAAGGGCATAATTGTGAGTAGGTAGATTGACATCAAAGCAACAATTTCAAAAGACACGATCTCATACTTGCAATGTTTTTGGAGCACCATTGGGATCATGACCACTAAGAATTCTCAAAATTTTCAAACTTTAGTTCAAGGATTTTCATTTTGGATGAAGCATGGAAAGGAATTTTGTGTTGGTGATTCAATGGTTGTTAAGCCTAATGAACCATACAAAGGGCACACATGTGGACATGGAAGGCCAAAATCACCTGAATTTTCATCCATGAATTTTATGGTGATAGGAAAGTCTTTTTCCAAAACAAGTATTACAATACGACAACATCAACATCATCATCTTTTGTAGCCCTCCAACATAGTTATACTAACATGATTATTTCACAACCACATCCAAAACAATGGCTTGGGAATGACATCAAACCAACTCACCTTTTAATCTACATAAATTCATTCTGATGCCTTTCATAGGGCAAAATAGTAGGATTCTTTTAGTTTATGAGTTAGAGGATGTTTCCCTGTGTAACTATTTGTTTCATTTCATGCCCTCCTTATCCAAAAGTTGGGGATATGGTGATAGTTGGGAACAACAATGATAGGTCCTTCTTCATGGAAGTAACGAAGAGTGTGTCTACACCAACATTTACAACTAATTCCCAGGTGGAAGAAGAAAATAAGAGGAAAGACATTGTAATAGGACCACTTATACAACAAAATTACTTTGTGGGTATGGTGTGCTTGGGCATGTTGGAAGTTTTTGGGCAGGTGTGTGGAATCTTTAAGAAGTACATGGCCTCTAGGATTACAAACACCAAGTCTTGGCATTCTATTGAAAAAGTTTTGGATGATGCCTAAATGACCCACCATCATAATGGGAACCTATTGAATGGATATGGCAAGACATAAGGAATGCTCATGGTTAGATCTAAAGGTGACAACCAATTTTACCTTCTTCAAAAGTTAAAAACTAATGAAAAAAATTAGGCTTAAACTTGTTGTTGTGGATTGATAATTTATATTTACATGATTACTGTAATACTATGTAGTGGCTACTTGATAAATATAATACTTGTGTAAAACTAGAGCAACTTGTTTTAGAGGCGGACTTTGGACCAAAGATCAATTATAGGCAATTTGTGGAACTCTATACAACAACTAGTTCATGGCAAAACTTTTAGTCCAATGTCCAAAACATCTAATATATTGAACATGATGGGAGTCATCCCTTACTTTCAACTCTTCTAAAATGGTTGGTATGTGGTTTGTTGAACACCTCTACATGTGCACCAACCAACTTGGAAGTAGGTGACTTTAAATTGATTACACAAGTTGATGCACTCCTCATAATGTCTCGTCTGTAATGTGTAGGTCAACTTGGTGCTCATATGCACTGTTGGCTTTATCAAACAATTCACAAGTTGATTTGTTCCATCATCCATTTCTTACCTTTTTTCATGGACTTTTTATTGTGTTTTATATTTATGTTTGCATCTTTGATCCAAATTCTTTGAGGAATACCAAAATTTGTCATGGTGTCACCCTTTCGATATTCCTAAACCCTACACTCTTTAATCTATTTGTGATTTCCAAGCAAACAAGGTTCAAAGACATACAAATAAGAATTTGGGTTTTTGGGGTCTTCTTATGGAGCTTCTATAATTTTGGGGTTTTTTTGTTTTTCTTTTCTTTTCATTTGATTCATTTATAAGCCTTGTAGAATAATGTGCTTGAAATCTTGGGTAGATTGATAATCATTAGTATTTGACCATAGGTTAATCTTCCTATTGGATGTTTACAAATGACAAATATGTTGTAGATTAGTTTAAAGGATTATTATGACTCCATGAGAAATGTTCACTAGATTCATGTAGGTGCATAATCCGAAAAAAGGAGCTTGCTTCTTGCACCTACTAAAGTTTATGATGCTTCATGGCATGTAGTACCTCATGTTGGCACCTGTTGTTACCTTAGTTTAATATATGCTTCTTGATTGTATGAAATGTTTGATGATCTTGGCTCATTCTTAAAAATACCTATTGAACTCATAGGTAAGTAAATATCATCACAAAATCAAAAATCCACCTTCACTCATTATATTATCGATTGCAATGGGTTTGCAGACACATTTATGATTGGCACCAATCATTACTATAATTCTTAATTTTTTTGATTAAAAATTTTGGTAAAAAAAGACCCATTTTGGACATGCGTAAAAAAACCCCTTAGTCATTTTGGACAAGTTCTTTTGAACCTATCCATTGTGACCAAGCCATGTATTTTTTGACTAAACCTAGGTTGGCATTTTTGACTAATCATTTTCATTCGTCAATATAACAATCAAATGATTTTTTTACTAATCAAACACCATTTTGACTAAGCAAATGCCATGTGGCATTCAAACAATATCCACCCAAGTTAAGCCATGTGGCATCAAAACATTGGCCACCTAGGTTATGCCATGTGGCATTTAAACATTGGCCATCTAGGCTATGCCACTTGGCATTTAAACATTGGCCATTAAGGTATGCCACATGGATAAAAACTAAGCAACCTACGTTAAACTTAGAATTAGATACCTATTCATAAGGTCCCTATGTCTAAGAACCTACAACTTAAACTACTAGGTCTAGATCTAAGAGCCTATAACTAACAACTAGATATAGAAACCTAAAGTAGGCTAGGGCAACCCAAGGTTATGACTTTTACTAGGCTTAATTGTACACCACCTAAATTAAGCCTACACCTAGATGAGCTAAGTAGGAAAATTCTATTTCATTTTGAATTTGGCCTTTAAGGTTGGGCCTTTTCAATTGGCTGGTCCCAAGTGGCCTTCCTTTTCAAAATATTTCTTATGTCTTGGATACTTATGGTGCATCTATTTATATGGCTTGACATTTGGAAAAGATGACAAACAATATGGGACAAACTTTTGGTAGGGAGAAACATTTTCATGTCCAAACAACATTAGAGCCTCTTAGTTCACAAAACATTATTCCAAAATAACTATGTAAGATACATAAATTAAGTAAATGAATAAATAAAGAGGTAGGTAAATATGTAGGTTAATTAAGTTAAAATTAAAAATAGTAATAACTAATGTCTAGTTATTTAATTATAATTAATAATTACAACCATATTATAAATCCTTGAATTATATAAATTATCAATAAAATTATACCGTACTATATTGTTGATGGATAATTACAACGAAATTATAATTAATCCTTACAAATTTGACCTAATTTGTTATATATTATCAACAATTAATTTGTAATAATTAATATTTAACTATTTAATTACACATTGATTGTTGTATTTTAGGTAAATAACTAGTTAACGAACTAGTAATTTATCATAGGTATATAAATGGGCTACCCCAGCTTATATAACTAGGTTACCTATAGGCTAAAATATAGGTAAATAGGTGGAGTATTGGTAGGGTATGTTTAAATAAATACACCTACATATAAACTAATTGTATATAGGTTATTTAACCACATACATACATTACATAAGTTAAATGGTGGTTAATTTAACCTAGAAAAAATGAATTATGACAAAATTAATGATTGGTAAAATAATAATGTCTAAACCAACTACAATTAAATTAAGTAAGGCAAAATTAATGATTATTAAACTAATAATGGCTGAACCCATCAAAAATAAAAAATAATTATGGAAAAATAACCATGAAAAATCAATTATGGTTCATACCATATCTAAATAAATAATGGATAAATATATAATGACTAAACTAATTTTGTGTAAAATAATTATGGAAAAACCAACCATGGCTAAATTACAAATGGTAAAATTAACCATGAGTAAAATAAATATGGTGAAATTAATCATGACTAAAGCAAATAAGGCCATGCTAACCAATGAATAAATATTTTATGGCTAAACCAACCATGGCCAAACTAGAAATGGCTAAAATTAACAATGAGTAAAAAGAATATGGTTAAACTAACCGTAAGTAAAATAAATATGGCCAAACTAACCATATTATGACTATTTGATCAAATGTGATATTTAGTTAAAACAGACATCTCTAGTAGAAATTGACATGGATATAATCAAATGAAACATGCAACCACAAAATTTTGGATAATAAAAAAATAAGTAGGTTATAAATAGGTAGTAAATATGGTAGGTACATAGGTAAATAAATAGATTATTGTTATTTTATGCTTTAATTATTTGGTTAGGTTTATTATACTTAATTTAAGGTAGGGTAACTATAAGTTAGGTAAGGGGGGTAATTAGCATTTTTTCATTGATTAATCAAGTAAGTAGAGTAGGTAGTTAGGCAAAGTTTGGAAGGATAACTAGTTAATGAGGTAAGATAAATCAATACTATGCATGTCAAAGTAAGGTAGGGTATGTAGGTAAATAAATAGATAAATATTATCTTATGCATGAATTATTTGGGTAGGTCTAAAAATAAACTTAATTAAGGTACGATTATTACTAGTCAGATAAAATGGGTAAGTAAATAAATAAATAAATAAAATTTCATTTAATATTAATGCAAATAAAGTAGGTAGCTAAGTATAATAGGGAAGGACATTAATTAGTTAGGTAGGATAAATAAAACTATGTCAATCCAAGTAAGGTCTAGTTTGTAAATAACTAATAAGTTGTAGGTAGGTATTTAATATTAAATATATTTCAGAATATAAAATAAAAATGAAATTAAGATGAAACATAAAATTCAAGACACTACAAGAATTCATTGTTTTTTTTACTAAAAAAACTAGTAAAAAATGACCCAAAAGTGACAAATGTCCAACTTAATTAATAGTTAATTTTGACACATCCATTTCGATTCCAATCATTTTGACCAAGTCTTTCTAGCTTGGCCTTTTGATTAGATCATTTTGACTAATTGTTCAAAATTTGGGCAAACATTTTTTTGGTAATTAAATTTTATTTATCTATTAACTTGCCTACCTACCTACCTCTTTACTAGTAATTAACTACCCTACTTACTAACCTACCTACCTGCTTGCCTTAATGAATAAATTAATTTATTTTTTTTTGGTACCCATCTAGCTACCTAGGTTAAATAAACTAACTTAAATAACTAGGTTGCCCACTTGAACTAGGTAGGCTAGGTAGCTAGGCCACCTAGCTAAACCACCAAGGTAGTGGCCTAGATTGCAATTGTAAAGATTTGAATTCTTCACCTCCACTTGGAGGAATCAAATCTTTACCATTGTGCCACCATTTCATGAGGTGAAAAATCTTGTGAACATATTGTAAGAAACATGTTCAATATCTTTTACAATATTTACAAAGGTAGATAGGAGGATAAATAGGGACATAGGAAAGTAGGAGGAGGGTTTTAGGTAGGATGTAGGTAGGTCAAGCATACTAGCTAGGTTACCTAGGCTAAATTACCTATGTTATGTATGTTATTCTAACTAGCCTAACCTATAACTTATACTAACATGGGCTACCAAGCTACCAACAAGATATCACAAACCACACCCACGTATTTAAGGGATTGCTTTTGGGGGACTACTTTTGAAAGAATATTTTTAAAAATATTCTCACAAAAGTCCTCAAAAAAAATCTTTTAAAATCTTGAAATTTTTCAATATAGTATCATGTCAAGGTTTATGTAAAATATTTCAAGAAATATTTCATTTTCAAAAGTTTGGGAACCCATTTGTAGAAGTCCTTTTTGTGCTTAAGAACAACCATTATAGTGCTTAACTGGTGTTTTTGAAAACTTTTTATTCATGTTGGAATGTAGTTCCTAAATGCCCACCCAACACTAATATGGTCCTTATTTTTTAGTTCAAGTGCTTGCTATTTTGATAGAACCCAAAAAATGATGGTAAGAAATATTCAATTTGAATTGGAGCTTGTGTGGTTTATGGAATTGTTTAGTGTTCATAATACACTCACATGTACATGCATACTCCTTTTGTTGAGATGGCCGTCTCATTGTAAAAAAGAAACATGATATTGGAAAGCTATAATTCAATACAAAAAAAACACATTCATGACATGGTGATGTTGTGTAATGTGATTAAATAGAATTATAATCATTGACTAAATGTCCTAACTATGTAAAGTTGCATTAACTAGGAATTAAAATGTCCAATGGTTAGTTGTTTCCCTTAGTTGTGGAATGGGTATTACTAGTAGAGACTTGGGTGTCACACACTTCACTTTCTTTATCGCTTGATAGCTTGTATTGTTTCACTTTTCAACACATGCAAAAGTGTTTGTGA
>Ga0209208_10007400_pt1 | contig 14876 bp, 11 predicted proteins | sample S1TSphfallax_3_FD_187694 | JGI IMG/M metagenome (GOLD analysis project Ga0209208, IMG submission 187694) | Host-associated microbial communities from peat moss isolated from Minnesota, USA - S1T2_Fd - Sphagnum fallax MG (SPAdes) (version 2) | ecosystem: Host-associated > Plants > Peat moss >...
GACCGAGTTCTTCACCGCGCCGTTCAGTCCGTTGTTCCCATTCCAAGTATGCCTGTGACAGAGCCATAAGCCATTCCTCATCTTCCGTGTCCAGTGTTCCCATCATCTCGATTCTAACTTTCCAACTCGTCACTCAATTTTGGATTTTAGATTTTAGATTGTAGATTTTGGATTTTTCCCACAAATAAATTTGGGGCAGATAGAATTTTGGATTTGTTCGACCGTGCCCAGGGGGGTGAGAAGTTCCTGCAGAAACTCCTTCGCTAGCTGATCGTGGGGAATTTTGGTCATAGACTTTCCTACACTGGAATGTACGATCTGACTTTTCCCATTATGTTTTCATCGTGGAGGTTTTGAGGCAGGAGGCAGCAACACGGAATCAAGTGTTGCACCAAAGCTATTACCGCTTGAGCTACAGAATCTTTTTGGGTTGGGTTGATCTGCACAATTGGTGGTCGGTTATTCCCAGTTATATACCCAAGGGCCAGGAATACCTCTTTCTAAGACCAAGCTCCGGGGAAATCATTGTGGGTTAGACCAATAATCATGGGAATTTGCACCTGTTGGTTCATGAAAGAGAGATTGAGGCTATACCCATCCCTTTCAGGATCATGGCTTAATTTCCGCTGGAGTTATAGCCGCATATTCTGCGGGAGAAAGAGCTGCATCCTTAACATTAATCTTTTTGGAGATGAATTTATTCTCATAGAAAAAATCAGCAATCTGCTGTTGTCCTGAGAGAATTTCATCATTAATTGGTCTCAAGGTATAATACCTCCGCTTGACGATAGTTTCCAAAGTTGGCAGATCCAGATGTGAGTCAGCAGCGATGATTTTAGCCACATCTTGTGGATGTGTGTCAGCCCATTTGCCCACATTATTGATTTCTGCCAAAATGATTTTTGTTAGCGCAGGATTCTCCTTGACAAAACTGCGAGCAGCTAAATAGTAGCCTCCCTGCTGTCTAAGCCCCTTACCATCGCGGAGAACCCGCGCTCCCATAGTTCTTTCATAGATTGTCAGGTTCGGCTCACTAACAACGGCAGCATCAATGTTCTTGCTAAAAAGGGCAGCACGAGCTTCTGCGGCTATGAGATTAACATATTTAACATCACTCAGCTTCAGTCCTGCCTCCTCCAAAACCTTCACTGCAAAATACTGGTAAGCTGTAGCTCTTTCAAAAGCGAGGGACTTACCTTTGAGATCAGCCACTGTCTTAATGGGAGAATCCTTGCGTACCACAATAGCAATTTCCTCACCATTTCCAGGTTTAATACTAGCCAGATACACAAAGGGGATACCAGATTCTTGAGCAAAGATAGGTGGAGTTTCACCAACGGCACCAATATCTAAACTTCCCACATTCATCGCTTCTAGAAGTTCCGGTCCGGCTGTAAATTTTGCCCACTTTACGGTAATTCCCAGCGGATTTAGGCGTTTCTCTAAGACCTGTCTAGCTCTGACCACATCTCCGGCAGATTGGTAGCCCATTCGTAGTACCTTTGTCTTGATCCCGCCTATATTTGATGTATCAGGTGGATTGGAGGAATGACAACTTACTAAAGTTACAGACAAGGTCAACAATCCACCGACTAATAGGCTAGAAGAGCGACTGAACCAACTAATGGAGTGTCTTTGTGATTCTGCTATCATAATTTTAGTATTCGATATGTCTATTGCTAGACAACACATCTGCGGAAGTAATTTTAGCGAACTATTAAGTGTCCAGTGTTCCCATCATCTCGATTCTAATTTTTCAACTGGGCAACGTAACTAGTCACAGCAAGAAGCAGAACTTATTGATATTGAAATAGCCAATAACCTCTAGGTCACTAGAGAGGAATCTGCTTGTGCTAAAGAAGGCTTTGAGTCCATACCCATCCCTTTCAGGATCATGGCTTAATTTCTGCTGGAGTTATAGCCGCATATTCTGCGGGAGAAAGAGCTGCATCCTTAACATTAATCTTTTTGGAGATGAATTTATTCTCATAGAAAAAATCAGCAATCTGCTGTTGTCCTGAGAGAATTCCATCATTAATTGGCCTCAAGGTATAATGCCTCCGCTTGACGATAGTTTCCAAAGTTGCTAGATCCAGATGTGAGTCAGCAGCGATGATTTTAGCCACATCTTGTGGATGTGCTTCAGCCCATTTGCCCACATTATTGATTTCTGCCAAAATGATTTTTGTTAGCGCAGGATTCTCCTTGACAAAACTGCGAGCAGCTAAATAGTAGCCTCCCTGGTGCCTAATCCCCTTACCATTGCGGAGAATCCGCACTCCGATAGTTTTTTGATATATTGTCAGGTTTGGATCGTTAACAACGGCAGCATCAATGCTCTTGCTAAAAAGGGCAGCACGAGCTTCTGCGGCTATGAGATTAACATATTTAACATCACTCAGCTTCAGTCCTCCCTCCTCCAAAACCTTCACTGCAAAATACTCGCCAGCTGTAGCTCTTTCAAAAGCGAGGGACTTACCTTTGAGATCAGCTACTGTCTTAATGGGAGAATCCTTGCGTACCACAATAGCAACTTCCTGACCATTTCCAGGTTTAGTACTAGCCAGATACACAAAGGGGATACCAGATTCTTGAGCAAAGATAGGTGGAGTTTCACCAACGGCACCAATATCTAAACTTCCCACATTCATCGCTTCTAGAAGTTCCGGTCCGGCTGTAAATTTTGCCCACTCTACGGTAATTCCCAGCGGCTTTAGGCGTTTCTCTAAGACCTGTCTGGCTCTGACCACATCTCCGGCGGATTGGTAGCCCATTCGTAGTACTTTTGTCTTGATCCCGCCTATGTTTGATGTATCAGATGGGTTGGAGGAATGACAACTTACTAAAGTTACAGACAAGGTCAACAACCCACCGACTAATAGGCTAAAAGAGCGACTGAACCAACTAATGGAGTGTCTTTGTGATTCTGCTATCATAATTTTAGTATTCGATATGTCTATTGCTAGGCAACACATCTGCGGAAGTGATTTTAGCGAACTATTAAGGTGTCAAAAGATTCTGATCGGCGATATTTGCTGTGAGGAAAGGCAACTAAATCGCTTGGTTTGAGAAACGCCCGTTGGTATGCAATTGCACTAGAACCGGGAAAACTAAATTGATTGTCTATAGGACTTACGCACTGTACAAACCAACCATCCTGTTTCAGGCTTTGATGGATGACCTATGGCTAACGCCACGCTCCGCTATCGGATAAACATATCAATGCGTAAGTCCTAGTCTATTAGGAAATAGGGTAGAAATGATCCACCCTATGAGACTCTGAGGTGAGGCAAACTTTTAGGAAGTAGGGTGGAGATGATCCACCCTATGACTCTGAGGCAAACTTTGGTGGCAAACTTAACGCTTCCAAGCGACTAGAATTGTGGCGGTAATTTCTTCTGTAAACTCTCCAGATGGCTCAACAGCCAGCAGTGCTGCGGTTAAATCAGCGGCAAATTCCTCAGCGCGATCGCCAAAGAAAATCTTCAGCGCGAAAGCAGTTGTGTGTAGGTAGCCCAGATAGCTAGAAACTGTCCAAGATTTGGTAAAACTTACTTCATGCAACTCTTGCCGCGCAAAAGCCGATCTGGCAATAACTACATCATGGGGTGGATCTACAGGTACTCGAATCCCCTCTCCCCGCTTTCCTGTGCGTCGTTGTTCACCTAACCATTTCTGCACTACTTTAATGGCCGCTTGTTTCCAAGGCAGAGGGCTATTCCAAGGGCTTTCGTTGGTATTGATGATTGCCAGGCCACCATCATCTGAGAGTAACTCATACACCAACTTCAGTACAAGATCCCGGTCCATCCAGTGAAAGGCTCTACCGATAGTGACTAGCTTAAATACCCCCAAGCTAGGGTTAATTAGTTCTGCTCCCTGCTCCAACCAGGTGATGTTGTTAGCCCCAGCTATGTCCCCTTCATGTCGAGCTTCTTTAAGCATCTCCGGGTCGGGATCAACAGCCACTACTTCCCTAAATTGGGTGTGAAGGGGGATGGCAATTAACCCTGGCCCACAGCCTAAATCTAGGAGTCGTCCTTGGCCATTGAGGTTAAATATTTCCCCTAGCTTGCCAAACACAGCTGGTGGGTACTTGGTTCGGTATTGATTGTAGTCTTGGGCAGCACCCTCAAATAGTGTGGGGTCGTAGGTGTGGAGTGTTTTCATCGTTAAAATTTTGAGCAAATTGTAAGGTAGGTATTGTTTAATCTGACTGGCCCTTAGGTTTGTCAAATACCCAGTTGGCTAATTTAAAGTCCGACTTTGCCAGTCCTTGGGAGACGAGGAACTTTTTCGTCCCCTCCAAGAGTTGCAAACCTGGTTCCGGAAAAGGATTCTCTGACAATTGATTTAGTGTGTAGGATACTTTGACGACAGCAATAGGGTATCCGGTAATTTGGGCATTGAATTTATAGTAATCCTGGGAATGAGCTTTGATATCTTTGATGGCTGCCGCCAGGACTTGATTCAACTTTTGGGGAATATCAGGCTGTTGAGCCAGAAAGTTATCTGTAGACACAATCACTGATGTACCAGCTAAACCCGGATGATGAATTGCTTCATCTATCACCGGATATCCTTGGGACTTTAAAAGTGCTCCTAGTTCATCAGGTGCTGCGTATGCAGCTATGTCACCACGTTCTAGAGCCGATTGGGCATCTCTCGATGCTAAATGAATCACTTTGGTCTCTTTGGCAATTCCCGCCGCATCTAGCAACCCTAACAGGTATCGATGCATGTAGGAACCCTTTTGGGTAGCCACTATTTGACCTTTGAGTTCCGCAACTGAGCGTGGCCCGTTTTTCTTGGTCACAAGCCAAGCGTTGCTATTGAATTGATTGATCCGAATCAGTCGTGTTTTGAACCCTCTGGCTCTGAGGATAATCGCTGGTGTATCACCGTAAATCCCTAAGTCGAGCTGGCCTGCTACCAAAGCCTCATTTAAATCTGGACCGTTGCCAAATTGGGCTAAGGTAACTTTGGCTGGCAAACCCCGTGCTAATATCCCTCTTTTCATCGCCCAACCGAATGGCCCTACGGGTATTTTAGTTGCCCCTATATAACCCACCCGCAAGATGGAAGTTTTAGCGATCGCTCTACTGCTATCACTAGATTGGTTACAGCCTGTAGTTAGCAGTAGCATACATATCAAGCTAAAAGCAGTTCGATACAGCATAGCTTCTACCTAATCTGCTTGAGCAGTTGGAATGTTTGATCCTGCTTGGCTGCAGTTGTCTGTTTTTTTCCCCAGCCAATATTCTGACGGTAGCTGCCAAGTAATCCTGTAGCTGCTAACTCGTCTTCGTTGACTGTGCTGGGCTGATCACTTTCAGGGGCGACGTAAAGAGAATCTACTGGGCAGTATAGTTCGCACATAAAACAAGTTTGGCAGTCACTCTGACGAGCAATGATCGGTGGTGCGTCGGGTAAACTGTCAAATACATTCGTCGGGCAAATGTTGACGCAGACGTTACACTTGATGCACCTTGATTCACTGACTAATTCGATCATCCCCCTACTCCTACCAATGTTTGGCCTGTTTCTGCCGAAGTTAGAGGTCTGGCTTTGACCCAGACTTGATCTAGTCCCCCACTGAGCAGGTGGTGTTGTTGGTTATGATCTTGTTGGGGGTAGTCTTGGTGTTTGTGCATCCCGCGAGTTTCTTTGCGCTCTAAAGCACTATTATACATCCAGCGAGCTGTAGCTACCATCGCTGCTGCTTCCCGCCCTTGGACGAGCTGGTTGTCTTCTAGGGGGCGATCGCGAACTTCTTGCCACAGGTCATCTAGCCTAGTTAAAGACTCAGTTAACCCTTTTTCGGTGCGGAATAAGTTGCGATCATAAGGAAAGACTTCGGCTTGTACTGCCTGAATAATTTCTTTGGTAGCGAGGTTTGGCGCAGGGACATTTCTGGGTTGTAATCCGGCTTCCCCTACCCCTTGGACGTGGCGTTGATTGGCCTTGGCTCCTAATTCCCGGGTAAATTCGGCAGCAGATTCCCCTGACCAATAGCCCGAGGAAATTGCCCAGGCTGCATTGTGACTACCACCACCAGTGAACCCACCACAGATTAGCTCACGGGTAGCTGCATCCCCAGCTGCGTAAAGTCCAGTTACGGAAGTTGCACAGGTATCATCTACAATCCGAATCCCACCAGTCCCCCGCACTGTACCTTCTAGGCGCAGGGTGACGGGGAACCTCTGGGTGAAGGGGTTGATACCTGCACGATCAAAGGGGAGGAAGAAATTGGGCTGGGCTAACCGCATAGATGCCCACATATCCTCCGTAGCTTGATCTAAAACGGCATACACTGGTTGAGAAAGCAAGGTTTGGGCAATAACTGATCGTCCTGTTCTCGAACCGGCTCCGGGAATGGGGGTACCATCTTCGTAGGTGAAGGTAGCCCAGTTGTAGAAGAGGGTTTTGGTGACAGAAGAAAAGGCTGGGGAGATGCCATATGCATTAGAAAACTCCATACCTGACATCTGGGCACCAGCTTCAGCCGCCATGAGATAACCATCTCCCGTTAGGACATTGCACCCCAAGGCTTTACTGAGGAACGCACAACCACCAGTAGCTATGACTGTGGCGAGCGATCGTACTTTCCATTTCTGCTCAGACTGCCGATTCACTCCTGTAGCTCCGGCTACTGCCCCCGTTTCATCTACCAAAAGTTGTAGAGCCGGGCTATGGTCTAAGATTGTCACCCCTGCACGTTTGATTTGTCGCCGCATCAACCGCATATACTCAGGTCCTTGGAGGGAGCGACGATAGGGTTGACCTCTATCATCTGTGGGAAACGGATAACCCCACTCCGCTAACTGGTTAACGTTGCTGTAGGTCTGATCTAGGACCCGATTCATCCAGTGGCGATCAGATAGGAATCCCCCCAATGACTCCCGACTGGCCATGGCTGCCTCCCGTTCCTCTGGATCTGGTGGTACATACCAAACGCCGTTACCAGAGGCCGCAGCACACCCAGTAGTACCACAGTATCCTTTATCTACAAGTACTACCCTAGCACCATGAGCTGCTGCACTCCATGCCGCCCATGTCCCCGCCGGTCCACCGCCAATCACTAGTACATCTGCTTCTAGTTTGGTTTGTTCATCAATTGTTTTTACCATTGACCTATTACCTATGCAAAGTTCAGTTGACCGTTACAGTAGTATTCGCTACTTTTACTTACTAACGGTCTTTTCCTATCACAGACTAAATACTAAAACTTGATTGACTTACAGTAGTTTTTACTAAACTAAGTTTTCCACAACTCTGTAAAAAAAGCAAGTGTCTTGAATGAGAAATTCAGCGAAGATGTAGGACCAGAATCCAGGCACACCTAAAGTTTTTCCTAGATTAAATAGCAATCCGATACCAGCACTAAGTAAGTGATATTTAAGTAAGATTACGAAATCATAAAAAATATTTTGTCAAGCAAAAATCATGTTTCCGTATTCGTTCATCTGAAAACCTTATTCAGTAAGGATTTTATTGATACTTATGTTTTGATGGATACAAATTTCCTGAAAACTACTATCAGATAAGGCTTTTAGCCCCTCAGGAAGCGATCTAACATAGTAAGTAGTGAAGAACTCCAAAAATTAACCTTTTAAATAAAAAAATGCGAAATCATATTTTATTCAGTACCTCCTTAGCATTGATTACAGCCATCGGTGGCACTGCAATTAGCCCAAGTCGAGCAATCCAGTTGCAAGACGGGACAGTGTACTTTGTCCATACTCCTAGCCTTGTATATTCAGGAACTACTTATGATAACGTTGCGGTACCCAGCCCAACCTACTATTTCACAATAGATGTGCCAAATGATGCAGGCGAACCCTTAGAAAAAGTCACCATTAACCAGCATGAGGGGGTAGACAAAATTGACTTTGACTTAAGAAAAACATCCGCCTTTGTGGGGACAAGATCTCATGAGCAGCAGAAATTAAGCATCAAAGACATAACCAGAGACGAAAAAACTCATACTATAACCCTCAGTTTTGACCCACCAGTTTCCTCATCCGGCAGCATCACTGTTGCTCTGAAACCATTTGAAAACCCATCTTCTAGCGGGGTTTATCTCTTCGGGGTGACAGCATTTCCCTTGGGTGAAAAATCCCACGGTCAATTTCTAGGTTATGGAAGGCTCCAGTTCTACAGCCACGATCATTACTAGTCAAGACGAGTGGGGCTGACAACTGTTTACAGCAAATTGAGATCAAACCCGCTACAAGCATGGTAAACCTTGAGTTTACTTAGATAGCTTTTTTGTGGCGGGTTTGAACGGAAACCGCTGTAAATGTTGAACAGCTTATCAAATGCCACGAGTTGCATTATTGGCTACTGGTGATGCAGAATATTTCCCGGTAGGGGAGAAGTATCAATATACTAGTATGTAGGGGAGTCAATAGTACTGTATAAGGTTTTAAAGAAGAAGGGGATGTGATTTTTTACGTTGCACTCTTGCTTTGAGTAAAATTTGCCAATCTCTAAGGAGAGTTGATCTCTAAAAGCCTGTTCTGAACTGTTCCACTCCTGGATAGGTAATATTTTCTTCCAGTAATTCTTGGATTTAACCAACAGTAATAAGGCAATTATCAATTCAATTTTTTGAATATTTGTTTGGCTTTGGTAATAATTATAAATCCATGAATCTTGAAATTTCTTGACTCCAGTAATGTCTAAGTCGTTACAATAGGCAACCCTATTAAATACTCTTTGCCAATGATTTTGTAAATCTGGATTATTTGGGAGATCCTTAGCCATATCTAAATAGATATTTTCTAAATTCACTGGATTACTATTATAAATTGGAACATTACTAAAATTATCAAAAACTGTTTGAATATCTGGACTTAAAAAGTAGGCTTCTTTATGAATTAAACCTGTAACCCATATTCTATGAGCAGTTGAATTAATATCATTTACTCGATTTTTTTCGTAAAGGTGATAGAAAATTTCCTCCGTAGTTGTGAATTGATAATTTTCTATGTTTGCTACTTGAATATCTAAGTCTACAATGGCAAAAAGTTTATTTGGATCTAAATTTGATTGGGTAATATTTTCTCCATGTAAATCTAGAAGCTTGAAATATGTATTTAAAACGTCTGTTCTATCTCCACAGTTAAAAAACTGTGGCCTATATTGTCTCCATCCTATTGGTACACACGCTTTATAAAAATTAGCATCAGGCATTTGTTCCATTTCTTTATACAGTTGAGGTGAGAGTCTACCTTCAACTGTTTGTATCTTACCTTCACAGAGAATAACGATTTTATTTCTAATCCTAATTGATTGAATAATATATTCACAATGTTGTTTTAACTGGATTTCATTCAGACTCATATAGGAATCCTATTTAATTTTTGAAAAAAACTCCGTACACCTATAATTCTCTTTCCTATTAAGAGTTAAGAATTCCCTACCCACAAGATAATTTCAGTAATCAAACCAGATTACTATATTTATTGGGTTCTCTGTGGAAGTTCTGGTTGTAGAACTTTGACATGAGCAGGTGTAACTGCCTCACATATATCATAGGAGTGAGTAGCTAAAATATATTGATTAGTAGCTCCCCATTCTTCTAAATCTCTAACTATTTGATATTGCCAATCTGGATGAAATGATATTTCTAACTCATCCATAAGTACAATTGCATCCTCAATTTTATTGTGTTTTATCCACATATAAACAAACAACCTTTTTAATTCACCATGACTGAGATCCTCAGGGTTTAACTCTGTATTATCTTTATCTAGTTTAAACGTCAAACCTGATAGATCTGATGCTATATTTACTCTTTTATTAATTAAAAATTTATGAAGTTCATCTAATAGTTTTTTATAGTTATCACCATATTCACCATTTGTTTCTACAGCTTGTGTAAAATCTTTATCTCGTGCCTCTTTAAATGAGTTAATAAGATTATCTACAGCCAGAAAATCATATGTAAAGAAGCCTGGAAGTTTAAGTTGACCTTTTTTAAGGTTGCCATAATAGTCATCACTAGATATTTTTTTAAGTTTAAATAAATCTTTTTTTGTATTTGGTGAAAGAAAAAGAAAAACTTGAGAAATATGTGCGGCAAAAAATATTTTTTGTGACAATTTTTCTAAAAAAATATCTGCTTCAGGTAGATTAATTTTGCAAAATAACATTTCCATTTTTGAACTATTCTCCCTATCAGCAGAAAGAGTGCATATCGGTTTTATTCGTTTTTTCTTGAGAGCATTGCTAACTTTCATTTTTTCAATGAGATATAAATTTAAATCCTTTTTTATAATAGATTTTTCCGATTTTTCTAAACTCTCAGGAAAAATATCATACAGTTTAAAATCTTGAACTCCTACACTTGATAAATCTTGATTCAATAGGATTGATAAATAAGACTCATTACAAGTAAAAAAATCAAGTCTTACAGTTTTATTATCATCCCAAATATCAATTGTAGCTAATATTCTTTCACCTAAATCTTGATTAATCTTAAACCCATCCAGTAGATTCTTTAAAAAGTCTATTCTATCAGGATGAGTAACACAGTGCAACAAAATGAAAATTAACTGTAACAAAGTACTTTTCCCACCACCATTCTGACTGCCAAGAGGGAAAATCTTCGGGGTAAATTCTTTTTCAAAAGAAATATCTACATTTTTTAATACTCGAAAATCAGGAACTTGAACTCTTTGTAAAAACATAGTTCTAGGGAAGGTGTCAACCTTAGAAAACAATAAACTTAAATTTCAAGACTATTATAAATGTTTTTCTCACCTAACACTGAACTACCCCACGGATAAATCCGTGGGGTAGTTCAGCCTTAATATTTCTATTATGTAACGCCACGCTAAATTTTAGATAACCTAAATATTACTTACCAAGAAACCACCAGTTCATTCAACTCCGTCATATCAATTAAAAATCCATCATGACCATGGGTTGACTTTAACTGTACAAGTTTAGCGTTAGGGATTAAATTCGTCAGTTCCTGCTGTTCCACTGGAGGGTAGAGGATATCAGAATCAATGGCCACAACTAAAGTGGGTTGATGGATGCCTTGTAAAACTGATGTATAATTTCTACCTACCCCGGCAACATCATGAGTATCCATAGCCCGAGTCAGGGTGATATAAGTATTAGCATCAAATCGCTCGACAAACTTTTGACCCTGATACTGCAAATAGCTAGCGATTTTAAATTGCTCTGATGTATCATACTCACGTCCAAACCGGGCGGTGAAACTCTCCCAGGAACGGTAAGTACTCATCGCCATCATCCGTGCTACTGCTAGCCCTTGAGTCGGGGATGCATCATCGGTGTAGTGTCCCCCCTGCCAATGGGGGTCGGCATAAATTGCCTGTCTTTGGGCTTCACTCAACCCAATGCACCAAGCAGAATGTCTGCCAGATGCAGCGATGGGTACTAAAGCTTGCACTATTTCTGGATATAGTAAAGCCCATTCCAGTACCTGCATCCCACCCAGAGACCCACCAATTACTAGCCGCAGAGATTTAATCCCCAAGTGTTCTTTCACCAGTAAAGCTTGGAGGTGGACCATATCCCGAATTGTAATTTCCGGGAAGGATGGGCCGTAGGGAGTTCCTGTTTCCGGGTTGATAGAAGTTGGTCCAGTTGTACCGTAGCAACTCCCCAAAATGTTGCTGCACACGATAAAATCCTGTTCCGGGTCAATAGCTCCAGTAGGACCGAATAAAGGTCCCCACCAATCATCAGCATCAGCCCAACCAGTGAAGGCATGACAAATTAATACCCCATTATCCCCGCAAGCATTTAACTCTCCCCAAGTGCGGTATGCAACGTGAACCCCAGTTAAAGTTGCTCCTGATTCTAAGGGGAGGGGTTGGGAAAGTTGATAAAACTTGGTTTGTGGGGAGATGAAGTCTAAGTAGTTCAGTCTAGTGACCCCCTGCTGCAAATGCCTGGTCAAAGTCTGCTTTAATATCGTCGATATGTTCAATTCCTACTGACACCCGGACTAAATCTGGTGTCACACCTGCGGAGATTTGTTCAGCATCACTTAGCTGTTGATGGGTTGTAGAAGCGGGATGAATAACCAGGGTTTTGGCATCGCCGACATTTGCTAAATGACTCGCTAATTTAACATGATTAATAAACGCTCGCCCCGCTTCTAGCCCACCTTTGATGCCAAAGTTGAGGACTCCCCCAAAACCATGGCGCAGATATTTCTTCGCTCGTTCATGATACGGGTGATGGGGTAGTCCAGGGTAATTAACCCATGCTACTTGGGGGTGCGACTCTAACCATTGAGCTAGTTCTAAGGCATTGCTGACATGACGCTCTACCCGGAGGGAGAGAGTTTCCAACCCTTGCAGCAACAGAAACGCATTAAAAGGACTCAATGCGGGACCAAAATCTCGCAACCCTTCTACCCTGGCGCGAATAATGAAGGCAATGTTACCAAAGGGGCTATTGGGACCAAATACTTCTTGGAAATTCAACCCATGATAGCCCGGTGCTGGCTCGGTGAACAGCGGAAATTTGCCATTACCCCAGTCAAATTTACCGGAATCAACAATCACCCCACCAATGGATGTACCGTGACCACCGATCCATTTAGTAGCAGATTCCACAACAATATCCGCACCGTATTCGATAGGTCGAGCTAAATATCCACCAGCCCCAAAGGTATTATCAACAATTAAGGGAATACCGTTTTCGTGGGCAATGTGGGCCAGGGCTGGGAAGTCGGGAATATTAAATTGGGGATTACCAATAGTTTCCACATACAGGGCCTTAGTCTGATCGTCGATGGCCTCACGGAAATCTTCAGGATCATCTCCCTCAATGAATTTGACGTTAATACCCAAGCGTGGCAGAGAAACTTTAAATTGGTTATAGGTTCCGCCATAGAGAAAACTGGTGGAAACAATATTATCTCCCGTTTGAGCGATCGTACTCAATGCCAAGAACTGCGCTGCCTGACCACTAGAAGTTGCTAGGGCTGCCACACCCCCCTCTAAGGCTGCAACTCGCTTTTCAAATACATCCGTTGTCGGATTCATGATCCGAGTGTAAATATTGCCAAACTCCTGGAGGGCAAACAACCTCGCCCCATGGTCAGCATCATCAAATACGTAAGAAGTTGTCTGGTAAATGGGCACAGCACGGGCATTAGTTCCCGGAGCGGGTTCTTGTCCGGCATGCACCTGTAGGGTTTCAAAGCGATATTGTTCTGACATTGGATTAACGGTAAATCTATCGTCTTGTCGTATTTTAACGGAAAAACAAAAACTTCCTCAGAAGGTAGCAGAATATAGAGAAACATCTGTGAGGTTTATGATAGATATGAATCAGAGTGCTATCGTCAATAGCAATGTGGTAAAAGCAAAAGCCCAAGAGTTAGGCTTTCATAAGGTGGGAATCGCAGCTGTAGACGGAGTCAATGAGACAGCACAGCAACGTCTGCAAGCATGGGTAGCTCTAGGTTATCACGCGGATATGGCATGGATGGCTAACCCCAAGCGTCAGGACATCCGGTTAGTAATGCCCCAAGTGCGATCGCTTCTGTGCGTGGCACTGAATTACTACACAGGAGATCAACGTCCTGAAGGTGAGGAGTACGCCAAAATCTCCCGTTATGGCTGGGGTAGAGACTACCATAAGGTACTGCATCAAAAGCTCAAGCAACTAGCTATCTGGTTAGAATCATTAGATCAAGACATTCAAGCTCGTTATTATGCAGATACAGGGCCAGTGCAGGATAAAGTATGGGCCCAAACAGCTGGTATTGGTTGGATTGCCAAAAATGGAAATGTGATTACCCGAGAGTACGGTTCTTGGATATTTCTAGGAGAAGTATTAACTAATTTGCAACTAGAGAGCGATCGCCCATCCACTGAACATTGTGGTACTTGTACCAGATGCATTCAAGCTTGCCCCACTGGTGCAATTACTGAGCCTTTTGTAGTAGATGCTAACCAATGTATCGCTTATCATACAATTGAAAACCGGGCAGATAGGTTACCAGAGAAAATCACATCTCATTTGCAAGGCTGGGTTGCTGGTTGTGATATTTGTCAAGATGTGTGTCCATGGAACCAGCGATTTGCTCAAGTAACTGATGTGACAGATTTTGAACCTAAACCTGGGAATCTGGCACCCAAGCTGATAGAATTAGCCCAAATTACAAATCAGGAGTGGGATAGACAATTTACAGCATCAGCGCTGCGACGGATTAAACCAGAAATGTTACGGCGAAATGCCCGTGCCAATCTTGACGCATCTAGGCAAAATAATGACTCAGAAAGTAATAATCTTTGATTTTGATGGCACAATTGCTGATACAGTAGACGCCCTTGTCAGTATTGCTAATCGTTTAGCTGTAGAGTTTGGTTATATTCAAATTACCCCCAATGAACTCGCTCTTCTGAGAAATTTAACAGCGAGGGAAATTATTAAATATTCTGGTATTTCTCTATTTAAAATTCCTTTTCTAGTCAAAAAAGTTAAGGCAGAACTAAAACATAAAATCCATGAAATGAAGCCAATACCGGGAATTAAGCCTACCCTGATAGAACTAAAAAATCAAGGGTATATGCTTGGAATTATTACTTCCAATTCTCAAGATAATGTGATTGAATTCCTCAAGTTAAACGAATTAGAGTGCCTATTTGACTTTATCCAGTCAGGAGTAACAATTTTTGGCAAAACTACCATAATTAATAATGTCATTAAGCAAAAGCAACTCAAACCACAAGAAGTAGTCTATGTGGGAGATGAAACTAGGGATATTGAAGCAGCCAAAAAAGCCAATATTAAGGTAATAGCAGTTAGTTGGGGATTTAATGCCTCAGAAATACTAGCTAATCAAAATCCCGATTTTTTGATTCATCAAGCAA
>Ga0209208_10007402_pt1 | contig 14874 bp, 7 predicted proteins | sample S1TSphfallax_3_FD_187694 | JGI IMG/M metagenome (GOLD analysis project Ga0209208, IMG submission 187694) | Host-associated microbial communities from peat moss isolated from Minnesota, USA - S1T2_Fd - Sphagnum fallax MG (SPAdes) (version 2) | ecosystem: Host-associated > Plants > Peat moss >...
TCAGTTGCTTGTTTTTTTTTCCTACCTACCTACCTACCTGCCTACCAGGTAGGTAGGTAGGTAGTACAAATGGCCCTTACATGTGTATAAAACCATCTACTTACCTAGTAGCTACCTATTTATTGACCTACCTACCTAGGTATGAGACCTATTTCGTAGAGAATTGATTACCAAGGTGAAACCAAATATTAACTCAGTTGGGGTTCGTCCACAACTGAGTAAATGGGCATCCAGTGGATGGTGCACTGGTGGGTGCTGGTTTCACTGTGGCTGGGTAGAGGACCTGGAAGCTCTCAAACCCTTTTTTTGGGTGGCTAAATTTGGCCAAAAAGTGAAACTAAAAAATCAAAAATTTGAAAATAAATTGATTTTGGAGGGCTTCAATTCATTGAAAATTATCGGATTTCTGCATTTGGTTTTTAGTGTGTAGCCATAAATATTAGAAAGCTGATTAAATATTCGTATTTCATATCTAATTTATAGTCAGGTGTGGGTAAATCTTCCTAGAGATGACTGCCATTTTTTAAAGTTCTTCCTATGAATGGGAAGCCACTTAGGTCACATTAAAAAAATTCCTTCAAAATTCACTTTAAAGGAACCTAGTGTTCTGGGAATTAAGGTCACACACAAGGCAAGACCCAAATCCCAAGAACAGCCCATGTCTGAGGCTCCTGAGCCCCAGATTCTGAGAATAATAGCCCCCCATATGAGGTCTCTTGTGGGACCCAATAAATTCCCAGAAAGCCCCCCCTTCAAGGTCTTTAGTCTTTACAAGCAGGCATAAAGAGCCCCACAATTTTGCTTCATATGAATGGACAAAGCAGACCCCTAGGCAGAAGGTTTAGGGTAACTCCCAAGGAGCTGCCAGGGAGTTCCTGAAATAACCACTCCCATCAAGAAAGTGCCAAGGGCAGTTAATTTCAGGCACTCCTTGCTCCTCAGGAGTTACCCAATGTGAAGCAAGCTTTATAAAACTAACTAATGACAACCCATGACCCCCTTGAGAAATGCAAAGAAATGCCCTGATGATTTACCGAAGCTCCCCTCCCTGGGGAGCTTCCAGAATGGCAATTAGCTGTATAACATCCGCTCACACGCAAGTGTTAAAATACCCACTCACAAGCTAGTGTTAAAAAACCAGGCCAGCGCTTTATGCATCTCAAAAATGAGCAAAAATGATGCATCTTTCACACAACAGGTAATCCTCTGTTTAGCTACTAATTTTACTACGGGTAAGTACAAATTTCCACATACGCTCACTCCTAAGATTGAGAATCATTCATCATCAGTACTAATATATCAGAACCCTGGTAATACTAGCTAGATGTGGTGAGTAAAGTCATCAAAATAATAGTGTGCTTAAGTTGCAGCTAGTTGCTCAATGCAATATTGCTCATACCGCGTCTGCAATGAAACAACCACCACAAACCTCACAATAATAATAATAACCATAACTGAGAAAGCAGCTGCAACAAAGGGACTAGTAGCTTCTACTACTGTGTATCCTAGGCCACGCAACACTACAGACCCGATACAGCTGGTCATTCAAGGGGGGCATGACTAATTCCATTACTACTTTGGATTTTAGTTCATAATGTTTGCACTTAGAAATTGTCAGATGGGTTTCTAATATGAAAAGGCGCCAACTGGGTTGGTGAAGATATATTGAAAAACAAATGGGGGCTGTCAGGAGCTAGCTATTCTATTGACTTAGGTTTTTTTAATTGGGTTTTGTTTGTTTGTGTTTAAACAAGCAAGTTACAGAAAAACCCAAAAGCTTCAAAGGGCCAGTTTCCAAGTTTCAATGCCAGTGCCACCTACCTACAACATTCAAGCTTTCAACCCTTTCCATTCAATTGAAGGTTTCATAAAAATTAATTGCTGCAACCCATGTATATGCATGTATAAATATTTATGCACAATTGCCATCAATTTAAGTAAAGTGATGGCAGTAATGCATAGATAGGTGTTCACAGTTGAAAGCTGCATATTGTGCTTCCCAATAGAGAAAGGGCCCCTTTAATTGTCTGACTGGTTATTAAGGAATTAGCCCAAGCGACACACCCACGTCGTGGGTGTTGCTGGCGTATGGCAATAAATGACCTAAACTATGTACCAAGGACATTCCAAGTTTTTCCAGGATTTTTCTCCCTCTCCTCCCAGTCCCTCCCTCACTCATTAGTGGTACCATGCTAAAGTGTAGTGCACAACCTCCAGGGTGGGAGGGCGCATCCTCAAAATAATGAAGCCTAGGACGAGGAGGTTGTGGCCAATCTGATCAGATCAATCGCTCCACATTTTGAGAATCTCCCCCCCACTCATGGGCTTTACCCATCACAAAGTATAAGGGAATGTTCTCATAAACATTGACATATGTAGATCACCACACATAGGAGGGGCTTTGTTAACATATGTCAATCATGACATGTTGAAAGGGTTTTGTTAACATAAGTAGATCATAACATGTAAAAAAGGTTTTGTTAACATATGTAAATCATAACATGTCAAAAAGGTTTTGTTAACATATGTAGATCATAATACATATAGATGGGCTTTGTTAATATATGTAGATCATAACATGTAAAAAAGCTTTGTTGACATATGTAAATCATGACATGTAGAAAGGGTTTTGTTAACATGTGTAGATCATAATACATAAAGATGGGCTCTGTTAATAAATGTAGATCATAACATGTAAAAAAGGCTTTGTTAACATATTTAAATCATGACATGTTAAAAGGGTTTTGTTAACATATGTAAATCATAACAAGTAAAAAAAGCTTTGTTAACATATGTAGATCATAACATGTAAAAAACAATCTGTTAACATATGTAAATCATAACATGTAAAAAAGATTTTGTTAACATATGTAAATCATAACATGTTAAAAAAGTTTTGTTAAAATATGTAGATCATAACATGTAAAGAAAATTTTGTAACATATGTAAATCATAATACATAAAAAAAGATTTTATTAACATATATAAATCTAACACATAGGAGGGACCTTGAGCAAACCCACACCAAAGGTGTTTTGGTGTTGTGATTAAATCCTCAAAATTCATTTAATGTTTTACAAATATCTCATGTGAAGGCTAAATCAGGGTCTCTAAGTTCAAATCTAACTTTTTTTGGGCTTAATCTGGCCACTATTAAAACACCTTGCTCAAAAAGGTGAAGGTATTAACATGGGTGTTAGCTCACTTTATCCCGCATGGAGGGGAAGGGATTTTAGATGTTTTTTTTTTTAAAATTCAAAATGTTGTGATAACTAGTCATTATAAAGTTTTTAGTTCCATTGAGCATATTGAACAATAAAAGAGTGGTTGATATTGGTGGGAAATGATCAATTTATTGTTGTATTTATTCATGGGGTGGACAATTTAGTTATCAAATATCAAATTTTTGACAAAGCAACTACTATTGATCTTTGGGTTGCAAATTCAAATTATTTGTGTGTTCAATTAACATGTTAGTAGAGATTGAATAAAAAACCATGATTACCAAGTTACAAGTGTTTTTTTTAGGAATTTTTCAATGTAGTCAAAGTGGTGATCATTTGGGAAGTTGCAGAAAAATTGGCAATTGTCTCTAAAAAAATTTAACCAAATTTGGTTATAAACCAAATAAAAAGCACAATTTCCAATAGGAAAACAAATTGTAATAATTTTCATTTTTTTTATTTGGGTATCTACAAATTAAAGTGTATTAAAAAGAACATCATTTTTATAGTTTTATTACACATAACAACTAAAAGATATTTATAATCTTAATTAATTAATTAATTATCAAGTTATTACTATAATAAAACATATAAGCATGAAAGCACATTAAATAGTCCATAAAATGTTGTTACAATACAAATTTTGCAAGGTTTAATAATTTGTACTTGGTCATGGAGATACATAAAAGTGGTTCAAATGAAAAAATATTCAATAGAATAATATTTTATATGATGTAATCACGTTTCATGAACAAATTTTGAATCATCATAACATATTGGACTTTCAAAGCATTACCAAATAACATGTAACAATACATAATAAATGAGTATGGACTCAATGCACTTCCATACAATGATCGTTAAGCATATTGTGCTTAAAAGGTTGAAAAGAAATAATGCACCAAGTTATTTGCAAGGGCAACTTGATCCTCTTCCCCAAGGATTTCGGAACTATTGCAACTCCCCTGCTTCCTCAGGTGGTACTCCAGGTTGAGGAAAGCTAATAAGAGCTGGACCTACCAATTGATGATGTTTTTGCGAAAAGCCACAAGTCGTGTCATTGAATTGGGATTGTAATTCAATTGGTTAGAATATCGCCCTGGCAAGACGGAAGTTGCGGGTTTGAGCAAGCTTCAATGTTAATATAGTGTAGTGACATTTATATTAAGGAAGACAATTTGAAAAGATATTGATGATCAAATATTAAGATGTGCGTTGAAATTTGAGTTTTTTTCAAAAAATTACATTCATTAAATATAATAATTTAAATGTTCACATAATTTTAAATATTATAATATTTTCATAAGTTAAACTAGGGTCACCAAAATCCTAATGATGGATATCTAAAAACACCTTGCCAAATGGCTAATGTGATTCAAGGTATTTTACCTCCACACTACCTGCACAATGTCAATTTGGGCAACCATGGACTCGCACATGTGCCTAAAATTGTTCCGACTTAATGTGTTGTCACCTTACATACCAATGGTTAATTATTAATGTTATTATATATTATTACATGTTATAAAATGATATTTTATGAATATTTTTAAAGCCATTGGACAAATGCCACGACAAAAAAAAGATTCCATAAAAGTAGATTCACTAATGTTCACTATGTGGCCCAGCAAAATAAAAATGAATGAAAAAAAGTGACAACATTCCATTTTCGTTTAATGTCAAAGGGTCAATTTTGAAATATTATTTTATATAAAAAGTTTTTGCAAAAACTAGGTGGCAAAAAAAAAAAATTAAGCTACAAAAAAAATTTACCAAAAATAAGTTCAAACTATTGAAATTACCAATTGAGAAGAATTAGAAGACTATTAAGAGCTACCAATTTTTTTTAAGAAACTTTTTTTTCTTACAATTTTAGAAGGTACATGAATTTCAATTGAAGCAATTAATATGTCATTGGACAATTTTTTCCAAGGGCTACAAAACAAGCACTTAAAACATTTACTTTGGAGTTTGTTAAAAGAAATTACAAATCATTAACAAAATTTATGGAATTATTTAGTAAATTATTTATCAAACTATCTATGAATTGTTTATTGAATTTATCAGATTGAGAACCAAAATGTCTATGAACAAGCTATTGAACGTTATCAAATTGACTACCAAATTTCCTTTTCATGATGATTTCAAAAGTTTAAAAAAACTCCAATTTGAATAACTAATACAACTTTGGAAAGTTATTTCAAAAGGTTATAAGATAGATTCTTATAACAATCAATTAGAACTTTGTTTTAAGAAGTTATGAATGTTCAAAGTTTTGTGCAAATTACTAATTTATTTGGCATCAACCAATAAAGATGACTATACCACTTTTGTAAAGGTATCACACTAATTAATTTTGGATGATGAATGACTTTTGAAAATTTAGTAGAAGTTTTACAAATGGTATCAACTTGCTTTGAAATTGATAGTGTCTTCACTAAAAGAATGGTGCACACTTCTATAATTTTGCCAAACTGAATGACATCAAGTTTGAAATTAGTAATTAAAACTTACATTTTTAGATGTTTTTATCTTTTGTTTCATTTTTGTTAGGCATTTTTAAGAAGATCACCATTTGAAGATTTTCAAGTTTGTTTTTAGAGGTTTTGTACTTGGTTTGTTGGAATATTGAAGTATTTTTTATTAAACAATTTCTTGTTTTCAAACCCAAGTTGTTCATTATTTTATTACAAAATTTTGTTGCAAAACTTTTAGATCTATTTGATCACTACCACTATCTCCCATTATTTGTGGCACATACCTTTGCAATAAAAATTGGATTGAGATTTATGCAAATTTGAAATTTTTTTCTTTTCCACCAAAAACTCATTTCAAGGATTGAAATTTACCTAAACCACATCTAATTAAATAACAAATATGTCATTTCAAACAAATTGAAGACCTTGTAAATGCTTTAAATATTAAAAACGTTATTTACATACACCTTGACATGTTCTTGCATCTTATATTTTTGTTTCCATCATCTTTTATTTTGGATTCTATCAACATAATACATAATGGAAAGACCTATGCAAGAGTTTTACAAGATTGTACAAATGTATCAATTTTTGAAATCATAAAACTTACAAACCTAAGCAATCATCAAAACATTAGCTTTAAAAAAAATTAATGCACCCATTCCATCTTTAAAAGAGATTTAGGCCATTTAAATCCAAATTAAACATTTTAAAATTTAAATATAAACGGGAGAAAGCATGGTAAAGTAGACAATTTTTTATCCTTGTCACCCCAAAAAAACAGTAGCTACAAACAATTTCATGTATTGAACATAGAAATGTTTTTTAATTTAGTGATCAACATGAATATAATCTTTAATTTTATTTCAATGATGTTGATTAATCACATATTTAATATGAATTCAATGTTTTTTATAAAAATGATTGTACTTTTTAAAACATTTTTTAGCTATCCAAACTTGTATATTTGGTGAAAGTAGATAAATTATTGATATTCTTCATTTTCAACACAATGTAACTTTAAAATGTACTTGTAAGTTCTCAACATTTAAATATTATAGTAAAATACATCAAACTTCTAATGAAAAAATAGCTTTAAACTCAATTTGACCAATCATTTTCAAACATACTTGTTATCTACTTTTATTGTGCCAAATTTTTTCAAAATTTGTAATCATCTCATTATAAACTTTTTAAAAAACACCATGTTTTTATTATGTTATTTTTAATTTATTTTCTTCTACTTCTGTCAAAAATTGGACCATTTTTTGATTGCCTTGGAGATAACTATTTTTCTATCTATTTTACCATGCTTTCATCGAAGCATTTTGAAACTTCAATCAAGTAGGTTAAATACAATTATAGGTCTTAATCTATGCCCACAAAAAGATGGAATTGACATAGGATTGGTACTATTGTTATTAAACATGAAAATTTAAGCATGAACTTATATCATTATTTTTGTCAATCTCAAACTTAATTTAATTTGAATTAACATAATATCACAGACACAAAAAGAAACATCTTAATTTGCCTTTTCAAATCCATGTTGGTGGGCAAGAGAAAAGAGTGAGGTAGTTAGGCTTAAAAATGAGTTAAATACAAATAACTTCAAAATTGTCTCTAGAATTGTCTAGAGACAACCATACGAAAGATTCTGAAAAATTCCATATATGTATATTGGTTTGTTGTTTCTTTCATCATTGGGATTTGTAAGGAAAGGAGTGTGCTTTTGGTACCATTGGAAAGCCTTTGATGAACATGGGTTGCATCAAGGTGGTTTCGTAATTTTCAGTACCATGGTGTGGTGCTGTAGGAGTGATTGAGTTTTGTGCAAATTTTGTCCTTGGAAACTCAATAAAAATTAAAAAATCAAATTTTGAGGGAAATTGGATTCACACAAAACATATCTTGTACCATCTTGGTAGCTTTGACACTAATTATATTATTTGTGAAAATGTTGAATATTTTAACAAACAGTTTCATTTTGTTGAAGAACAAAAATTTTATTCGGAAAATAAAGAATCTTTCAAAATATATAAAATATTATATTTTGAAAATGAAATCTTCAAAATTGATCAATTAATTATTTGGCATTCAAGTGTTGAAACTACCACTTACCATGGTACACTTAAAAGAAACTGCCTTTACAAAATGTGTACCTTAACTGCACATGCCACACTAGTTAGGAACAACAATGTAGCAAGTCAGCACTCCGATGACCTTGATCCTTTGCTGGGTACCTATTAGAGTTAGCTGTAAAAGTCACCCTGTCTTTGGGCCTCCTTTCACCCCCCTCCCTATGATCTCTATCCCCTCTTTCAGTGGTATATATATGCAAAGTAAGAAAATTTTATTACATATCTCAGTATGAAATCCTGAAACTCAACATTTAATGCAAAAGGTTCGAGAGTAAATTTCTAGTAGTCATATAGGAAGGAGCAGTCAAAATGTATCTAGCAGCAATGGAGGCGCTCATGAAAAAGGAAAGACAAGATGAATGATGAAACTTAGTTTACTACCAAAATTGATGGTTTGCTGAGCGTTTCAACTCCCTTGAATGCTGATGTACTTTTTTCCAGTGTATGACCAAACTCTGGTGCTGTGTTTTCCTCACTTTACTACGGATAACTCTATTCTATTCTTTAGATTTCTTTGAAATTCCAGTGGGGGCATGACACACAGCCTTTCACAAGGGGATGATGGGGCCCAGGTATGTATGAATGCCGAAGACTTTGAAGTTTGCTTCAGGGCAGGCCTTGAGGTAAGGGAGTCAGGTAGGCAATGATGGCAAATCCCATTACCTGTAAGAACAAGAACAAGAAGGAACCTTCAACTCTTTTTGTCAACAATGACTGTGCAAGGTCACATGGAACATTTAAAAGGCCACCCATTTCCTCTTGACTTCTTGGACAGCACTCCAGACAAAAACAAATTTTTTTTTTACTTGTATGTATGTATGTGTATGAGCTGTTTGTTCTTGTAGCTTAGCTAGCTTCTTCTCTTTGTTTGGTGATTTCAGGAGTCCAGGAAAGAAAAAGGTTTGTGAAAAATTTGGTTATGGGTTTAGGTCCCCTACAAGGTTGGAGAGTAATTATAGTAGTTGTATAGGTTAGCTCACACCAGAGTTCTGATTATTTCTGAAGAAAGGAAGAAGAGGTGTATACCTATTATAAGGATTTAGTTTTCACACATGTTCATGAGTTTATTTTTTAATTTTTTTATATTGCAACCATGACAAGGTTTGTTGAAATTTTCAGAAAATTATTTGAACTTAGAGTTGCAAATTACACCTTTTTTCAGAAATAAACATTTTGAATTATGTTGTTTTGTTATGTATAGAGTTCGTAATATTGTTAATAGAAGAGAAAGTGATGTCATATGTCACAGTGTCCGAAGGTCACGGGTACCCACTAGTACCTATTATAAAACTCATCAGATCAGATTTCACATTGAGATTTGGACATAGTAGGGAAGGGAAAAAAGGTGTGTTCTCAGTGGATGAAACCCCTTTAAAGAATGAATTTCTATCCATATAGTCAACTTTGATCGAAGCACATCAATTCAATAACCATCAAAACAAAATTGCAAATGGTTGGCAACTCATGCAACAACAGCTTGTGGGTGCAATTCACATTTAGGGCATGCTAGTTTGTTATCGTATATCATATTCCCAAAATGGATGAGGAAATTGTGTAAGGATAGAAGTTTGTTAACTACTTCAATGAAACATCATTCATCAACCTTCATTCATCTAAGCCAGTTCTCAAACTTGGGGTAAGGTGTGAGTGCGGTTCATCTCAAACGTGTTTGATTCTATCTAATTATCATCCATGAAGAAATGATGACAAACAATAATTAGTTATTCAGTTGGGTGAGAATTAGTTCCTATGTTGTTTGTTGCCTCTTGCAACGCTAGACCTTCTTTCCCTCATCTTCCTAAAGCCCTAAACGATAATAACAAGTCACCAAACCTTATACCTTTTTTCCCTTTGTCTTCCTAAAACCCTAAACCCATGTCACCCAACCCTAAACTTGTGCCACCCAACCCTAGATCTTATTTGCTTCATCTTCCTTAAAAATCCTAAACCCATGCCCCAACCCTAGACCTTCTTACCTTTGTCTTCCTAAAACCCCAAAACCATTTCACCCAACCCTAGACCTTCTTTCCTTTCTCTTCCTAAAACCCTAAACCCATGCCACTTAACCCTAGACCTTACTTCCTTTGTTTTCTGAAAACCCCTAAACCCATGCCACCCAACCCTAAACCTTGTTTCCTTTGTCTTCTTAAAACCCTACACCCATGTCACCCAACCTTAGACCTTCTTTCCTTTGTCTTCCTAAAACCCTAAACCCTAAATTCATGCCACCCAACCCTGGATCTTACTTCCTTTCTCTTCCTAAAAACCCTAAACCCATGGCACCCAACCCTAGACCTTCTTTCCTTTGTTTTCCTAAAACCCTAAACCCTGAATCAATGCCATCCAATCCTTGATGTTGTTCCTTTCGTCTTCCTAAGAACCCTAAACCCATGTCACCCAACCCTTGACCTTCCTTCCCTTCTCACCCAAGTAAATCGTTGCAGTTCAGCTTTATTGGGGTATTTGTCGAATTTCATGATGAGTTCAAACATGTGCGAGATAGCACATGTTGCTGCATTCTATTCTTTTCTGCACGATTGTTATATGTGATCTACCCGTCTTTGGGTTTTTGCAGCAAGTCCAACCAAGTGTTTTGATCACATTGTTGAACTGCAATCGTTTAGAGAACAGGAGAGTCCTGATGAAGGACTCCAAGTGTCAGAGAAGAGGAAGGTGACCACACTATGGAGCAACTAGACTTGCAGCTTAATGTACTTTACATTTCATAATTTGTTGATCCATGCACTTTTGTTTTGTATTATGATCAATGCTCCAGTTTCTTTGAGGAGGAGGCTATGGCGTCTGTAAGAAATCCTGATTTGGGGAAATTGTACTGGGAAGAGAGGACGAGAATTGTGGTGTGGAGGGTGGGTTCTTGTTCTTCAGGATGTCCATCATGCAGGCATTCAACAGATTGCAGCAGCTGGATCAGTACCCTAAAATCAATGAGGACTTCTACAGCCGGATGCTTCCAGTTGGTGTCATCACAATTGTTTCTTCCATTCTCATGGTCCTCCTTTTCTCTGCTGGGAAGACATAGTGCATGTGGGAAGGCTGATGCTCAGAGGATATTCTTTCAGTATGTTGCCAAATCAGATGCTACACATTTGTCCTGACTTGGTGTGATGATTGGCTTTTACCATTTGATCTACCAATTCTCATGCCTGTGCTTTGCAAGAAGTCCAGTAATCTTGCCAGTACTCAAGCTGGCTATGAAGAAGACACACAATTGCAAACAATTGTATGTCATTGGTTGACCCAACCTCTGGCAGGCGAACCACTTGTTGCTCTGCAAGCTGGACGGACCTACTACATCAGGTGCGTGTTCCATCTCATGCAATCTTTAGTTTTCTCACCTCCTGTTGTGTAGATGATTATAATTGTTTAAGGTTATCACTAAACATATCTACACATCCACAAACCACATTCTTCTACATAAAGACACTGATCATCCTGTAGAATTATTGCAACAAGAATGAGCTACACATCTGAAACTTCTTCAACCCATAAACATGTTAAGACTTGAAAAATCCAGATTGCCACACAACCAGCCCTAGGTTTTCCAATAGATTCATTTGTGAAATCAGCCCATCAGAATTAAGAACATATTTTATTGCATTTCTCCTAGTTACAATATGGGCATCACCAATGAAAACAGAAATTCTTTTGTGAAACAGTTCTGCAGAAATGTTATGGATTTTTTTGTAGTGGCTGATATAAAGGAGTTTCAAAATCTCATACCATGTGCCCATAGGATCTCTTACCTGCCAGAATCCAATCAAATGTCACTTGCATTTCACCTTTTCATTTCACGTGCTCTCACCTTATGAACAAAGGCAACCTGCCTCTTGACTAAGCCAAGGGCCTATTTTTGTCCTTTTTTATTATGAGTAAAATGCTTGGTACAATGCTTAACTGTGCTTATGCTTTCTTCCAATTTTTGGGTATTTGTAGTGCCTATGCGCTGGTTTCAGGGAATTGGAGCACGTCTGCCATCCTGATGCACTGGAAAGGAAGAATTCTTGACTTCGGTGATTTGAGGGAATTGTTGCTCTGGGTGTGAACATTGTTGCAGACTATATTCCACCCAGCTCAAAAAGCAAGTTTCTGGCAGGTGCTGTGGTGGGAGTCTTATTGGTGACTTGGCTCCCAGCCTGGTTGCTCTTTACTTGTTTGAGCCAACTGATGTCTTTAACACCTTTGCCAAGAGAAAAAGTGATTGTTAGCTCCCTCTCTCCCCTACAATGATCCTCCTAACCAACTGTGGATTGAGTAATTTAGCTTTGCCATCATTGGGAGAAAAGATTTCAACCACCACCTTGCTGGTGGTATACATGTTGCTGAAGTCACATGTACACTAGGAGGCCTTCTACTGAAGTCTGGTTGAAGGAGCGAGCACAATGTACTATCAATGTGGGTGTAATTTTTGGATTTGTGCACACCCATTTGGTGCTTCGGCAAATCTAAGTGCATTCAAGAAGAGGTGGGAGGGTTGTCCAGAAAAGTGCCATGAAGCCACTTTCCCCTTTGTGATGCACAATTGATACTGTCCCGTGCCTCCTCCCACCAACAGGGACCCTAGTGGCTTGTTTCTTCTCTGAGTCTTGGCCATTTCAGGTGTTTCAAACCTGATGAACTCTTGTAAAATCCTTTGCAATGCCTTCAGCCTTTTGGGTCTGTCTCCATTAGGAAATTTGTGCATTGTTTTAGTTTCCATTACAATAAAGTAGTTTGAAGCCAATTTATTAGCAGCTGGGAAGACACTTGGAATCTACTGCTCAGAGTGTGAGTTTGATCCTTGGCAGAGATGATGAGGAAGTTTTTGGTTTAATTTTGTTATTGTCGTATATTATACCTATAATTCATTGAGAAAAGAAAGGACATAATGAGGTTTCACAGGAGTGTTTATGTGATGTGCAGCTTGAATGAAACCTCTGTTTCTGATTACCATGGATCTGTGGAGGGATTTGCTGACACTGCAGCAGCTATGGAAGGCAAAAAACTCAATGTTGCTAGGATGCTTTGCAGCTTGTTTCTGTTACATGATACAACCAACATTATTGTCTTTGACGGTAGAGATTCTGAGGAATTGTGCTTGATATCCTGCCATATTGGAACTCTGCCCTTCGCAATTTGCAGCTCTGACTTTTTCTTTCTTGAAAGTGATGAGATTTGATGCCCTTTCTTAGGTTGTAAACAATAAAGTGGAAGAATATTCCTAATAGTTGTGCCTTGATCATGGTATAGTTAGTTGAAGGAGGTGCTGAAGGCATGCAGATATAAGAAACTCCATAGCAACACCATTGCATGTAATGTTTTTTCTCTGAAACTTGTCAATGCAAAGCACAAGGTAGTCATTATCTTAAGAATCAGCATCTTCTCTTAAAATCCAAATCCTGTCCGAACCTTGTCTTGATGCAAATTCACACTAATATGTAGTGGTTTCAGAATCCTTGTAGGATTATGTTTCATGCCCAAATGCAAGAACGTGTCCATACATTTTTCATAAGTTGGAGGTTGACTAAAATCATATCTGAGAAATTCTTATTACTCATGAAGATATTTCATAAGTTCAAGGATTTCTTAATTACAGTTTTAGTTCTCCAGATGTCACCAATTCTCATCTAACAATCAAAGAGTCAGTGTGCTATCATCCATTTGATGGCGCACTGATTTAAGTAAATATTGTTGTAGTTTGTTAGGTTGTTTCTACAGGCAACAACCCATGCTCCTGATTCTTCAGGCTGCTCAAGTAGGGTGTGGCTATTTAATGGTTGAGCTGATTATATGGAAAACTTGGGAGTTACTATTGGAAATGCTTGATACAGCACTGACCTCAAACAGCCAAGCTGTGTACAAAGTGGTGTCCTGTGTTGACTCATAGATGTTCTGCAATCAAGTATAATCTTCATCCCTCTTGTGCACTCCTTTGGTTGTATACAAATTCTTGTCATGGTCCTGATCATGACATGCTCTGCATCTTTTTCCTTTTTTGGGGGTTCTTCTCTCCTTTTCAGCTAATCCAGTGCCCATTTTTATGACAAAATCCTTTCAGTTTCATGTCTCCCTCAATGTTGTGATTTGCGACTCTTGTAGTGTGACACAGCAGATATTCAAAGAGCATATTCTGAGCTAATACCCAAAACTGAAATACCTGTTATAGAAAAACTAAAGTGTATAGGGTAAAGCCTTTGGGTGGGGGGCATACCCAGACTAAGGGACCTAGGATGAGGCAGCATAGGCTTTGTAAAAAACTCAAAGAAATTTGCCAAGTGTATTCAGAGGCCACAAAATATATTGGCAAATGCCTCTCCTAGAAAAGGGTGGGATATTAAAGCTACTCCTTAGGAGTGGGAAGGATCTTACTGCTACTTATAGGTGTAAAACCACTCACCCCCTACGCCTAAGGATATCTATGTATGTCTAGGTCCATGTTCACCTTTGCCTTGTGCTTTGCAATGGGTAAAGCCCATGAGTGGGAGACGTTCCCAAAATGCAAGTCTGGACTTAGTTGTCACTTCTCTATCGGCCCCTTATTTTGGGAATGGTTCAGATGCCGGTTATTACCCAGTTGTGGATGAACCTCAACTGAGTTAATATTTGGTTTCACCTTGGTAACCAATTTGTTAAGAAATAGGTCTCATATTTAGGTAGAAAAGTCAGTAATTACTAGGTAAAATTTGATGGTTGATACATAGGTAAGGGCTGTTTTTTTATCACCGACTTAGTAACAACCTGCTTGTGGGTTGTTAGTAAGCTGTTGTGACGTGTAGTGTTGTGATGTATGGTGTATGCATACGAGCATGACAAAATAGGTAGTTAAGAAAGGCAACTCAGCTAACCACCATGGTTAATCACGGAACTGAAACTCAACAGAAAACTGTTTTCTGATCACTTATCATCCATCCTTCACTGTGCACTGGTGAGTGCGGTTTGGCTGTGGGCCAATTTGCTGCAAGTGAGTTGGCAAAGGAAGCTTGTTTTACTACCAAAAATGCTTTTGGATGATGGGTATCAAGATTGTTATATGCT
>Ga0209208_10007403_pt1 | contig 14873 bp, 20 predicted proteins | sample S1TSphfallax_3_FD_187694 | JGI IMG/M metagenome (GOLD analysis project Ga0209208, IMG submission 187694) | Host-associated microbial communities from peat moss isolated from Minnesota, USA - S1T2_Fd - Sphagnum fallax MG (SPAdes) (version 2) | ecosystem: Host-associated > Plants > Peat moss >...
GGCAAATGTGTGTTGTGTTCACTGTGTCTGTTATTTGCCTGTCATTCTGACACTGCCTTGCTAACTGCAGCATTGTCTCTCTGTTGTTTGTTTCTTGGTTATTGTTGATATTGGGAGTTGTCATGGTCTTGTGTCTTCTTGAGTGTGGGTTTGAACTGTGATTGCTGACCAAATTGTGGTAGGTCTGACAATCAACCGTTCTTTTGTCTGGGTTGTTGCACATCATTGTTACTTTGTGTTTCAATACCCATAATGTTGATTTGTAAATGTGATTCTGGTCTCAAGTCTGGGATTTCAACATTTCTACTCAAGATCTTCCCATGAACCATTTCTTCCCTTTTCATGGTGTAAAATCCAAATGATTGTGGTGCCTACGCATCACTGTGTCCTGTTCCTGTTCTGAATTGTTGTTCCTGGACATGAGGGCTCCCTTTGCATCACATTGCATGCTGATTTGTTTAGATCCTGTGATCTTCAATTGTTTCTGCAGGGTAGTGTGTGTTGAGATTCTTTTCCTTTAAAGGTTCCATGCTATGTTGATCTATTTGCGCTGAATACCCATTGAGTAGTGTGGCCCATTCCTGTAGCTGCATTTTCAAACTTTTCTTTTGGGTACAAGATAAGAGTTATGATTCATGAGTTTCTGTAGGTGCAAGTGTGTCTGTTATTGTCCCTGTATGTGCTGACATGCACATTGAGAAAAATATGGCAGGTTATCTTTGAAATTTTCTTGCTGTCTAACACTACTTTTTTTGTTAGTCTCGGTTCACTGGTGATGTAGCTACCATCACTATTTTTGTTAGCTACATGATCATCACCAGGGAACAAAGTTCATAATGTAGCTGCTCAAAATGTCTGGTGTTGATGCAGTTTGACAACCTGTATGGGTGCCGCCATTCCCTACCTGATGGTCTCATGAGGGCAACAGATGTGATGATTGCTGGAAAGGTGGCTGTTATCTTTGGCTACGGTGATGTTGGAAAGGGATGTGCTAGTGCCATGAAGGCAGCTGGTGCCCGTGTCATTGTCACTGAGATCGATCCTATCTGTGCACTTCAAGCTTTGATGGAGGGCTATCAAGTCTTGAGGCTTGAGGACATTGTTGCTGATGCTGATATCTTCTGCACCACCACTGGAAATAAGGACATCATCATGGTCAGTGACATGAAGAAGATGAAAAACAATGCCATTGTCTGCAATATTGGTCACTTTGATAATGAGATTGACATGGCAGGCCTTGAGACATACCCTGGTGTGAAGCGTGTCACCATCAAACCCCAGACAGATCGTTGGGTCTTTCCAGAGACTGGCAGAGGTGTCATCATCCTAGCTGAAGGACGACTCATGAACTTGGGCTGTGCCACTGGTCACCCTAGCTTTGTGATGTCTTGCTCCTTTACCAATCAGGTGAGCTTGTCATCACAAACTAAATTATATGTGCATATATCTAGTTCTATTGATCATAGATAGTTGTCAGTTTGCTTACTACTGAAAACTGCAAGGTGTCTGGCACTAAGGGCATTGTTGTTACTTTTATCAGGTGATTGCTCAACTGGAGCTGTGGAATGAGCGCAAGTCAGGAAAGTATGAGAACAAGGTGTATGTTTTGCCCAAGCACTTAGATGAGAAGGTGGCTCTTCTCCACCTTGAAAAGCTGGGTGCCAGACTTACCAAACTTTCAAATGAACAGGCTGCTTACATCAATGTGCCAGTGGAGGGACCCTACAAACCATCCCATTACCGCTATTGAGAAGCTTATCTCTGTTGAAGGCTGCATTCTATTTTGTGTTGGGGTTTTGCCAAAATATGGATGAGTTTCTGTCTGACAGCATCCTGCAGGGTCTGATCCACAGTTGGTCCTTTGGGTTTTTGTGTCTAGGCCTACAAAGACATTTATAAGTGGGACCCACATGGTGCAACCTAACCCCATCAAAGGTGAGACATTGCTTGAAGGATGACATTATTCTTCTTGTAATTGGAAGATTTATTCTGATATTTCTCTTGAAAACTTGTTCAAGCAGGCTTTTAGCAGACTCACATCTCATGGTGTTTTTCAAGTAGTTTGCATCTTATTGTTGGAATTGCTGTCACATGACAAAAAAATTGTGGATTTGGGGTCAAACAGTTCTGTTGTTGGGGGGAGTGGGGATGGGTTAAACAGAATCTCAAATTAGTCTTCTACACAGCACTTTAACAACATATAAAGCAGAGTAACTCTGAAGAATTGCAACAAATCTTCATGAAATTTTACAACAATGTGTAATATTACAGAGATTCAGGGAACCACTCCAACTAAAATGGTCCAAGTCTGAGATGTTGTATGAGATGGTAATTACACAAGCCCTCTACTTCAGTGTGAAAACAATGATTGTAAATTTTGACAGTTATCGAACAAAAGACCCTGATTTCTTCTCCTTCTTTGCAAAGTTGTCAGAGATCTCCAGCATTGATCCACTTGTATTTGCTAGCTCCATATCCTCTTCACTCTCTGCAATGCAGGAGATTATCAGAACACACTGCCACAGAAATGATAGACTAGTAGACTTTGAAATCACATTCAAGGGCTCTGCAATTTTGATGCTGAAGTACAGTGCATTTACTAGGGTTGAATGGAGCATCTTGAGGCAATTGCCTCCTATGTAGCACCACTGCAGAGTATAGAAGCTTTACCTTGAGCTAGCTTCCGCTTCCTAGACCAGATAGCAGCCTTAAATCCACGTCTTTCACCCCTGGCAGCATCTATAAACTCTTCAGTCATGATTTCATCAAGCTCCCTATCTGACATTTCGAGCAGTGTGGCCACTGTATACTTGCTGGAGGCCAATTTTTTGGCAAAATCTCGAGCTGTCTCTTCTTCCAGAAAGTTATGAAGCAAAGCCTCAATGTTCTCCTCTAAGGAACCTGCCATTAGGTCCTGATCCAAACCGTCTTGAAGACTAACCACTCTTGTCAACTTCTTCTTAAGATACACACTTGGTGAAAGAGCTGCTGCACATATTCCCCAGCAAAAATGAATCCAACCTTCTCAGAAACTCTCTTCTCCAGCCCTACTCATCAAATCCTAACACCTCCAAATAACTCAGGTTTGCTGATATGATAGTATTCATGTCTGCAACCAGCCATCCAGTTGACATGATGGATTTCTAATTCACAGTCAATGTAGTGAAGACGCATGGGATCCTGATGAGAAATTCATCAGTAGGAACAGGCCAATCAAAGATCCCCAGAAACCAGAATAAAAGAGATAGAAATCCAGCACATGAATCAGGTTGTCCTTGGATATTAGCAAACAAAGTACAAAAGAACAGCAATTATGAGCCAGGACTGGACAAGAAACCAAAGTGAGGACAGCCACAGCAGGGAGAAAGATAGAGACATTTTCCACACCTCCAAAGTAGGGAGTATGCACAACACTTAGGGGTCGAGCTGGGGGAGGGGAGCAGAGGAAGCGAGCCTGCTTTCTAGCAGATCCAATCCGTGACTGCTTAGGACTGCCCCCTATCAGATCATCTAACACATCAAACCAGGGCCATTTACAGGGAATGTTACCAGCCAGTTTGTCTTTCTCCTGCAATGGTTCACAATAAAGAAGAATCCATCAATATATTCCATATATGGAGCACAGCATATTACCAGCACACACAGATCATGAATTGTGTTAGATTTCCCATCAGCCTACTGAAGTCAATGATTTGCTATCACTTACAGTACCAGAGAATACAATGACAGCTGCCTTCAAGATGTAACTGTTTGTCACAAATACTAAGGCTTCAAAGATTATATTTCATACAAGGTCCCTCAAGTAATAGCCACTTCTAGGACCTTACAACATTCAACTGAGATTGAAAAGCCTGCCACTCACTGCAGCCAGCAGAGAGACAACCCTGCATATGGTGACAATGTTGCTAAGATTTTATTGAGTTTTACTGGGAATTGGCAGCAACTGACATTACCATTCCATCACTTCTTCCAACACAAAAAACATTCTCCCTATTCTATTGTTGTCTCATTACCTGACGGTAGCGCTTCTTCAGGCTGTCCACCTTCATGCGACATTGCTCCTGTGTTTTGGGGCTCTTCTCATTCACACATTGTGCATTGACTATCTTGGAAACTTCTGCCCAGTCTTTGCTCCGGAAGTTGCTGCGGTCCAAGGCATGAAACTTCTCCCTGTTTGCAATTAGGGTTACAGTCAGTGACAACAATATTCATCTCTTGTAACACTCAAATGCCTCCTGAAAAATTCAGAGCCTCAAAAACCTAAGCAGCATGAAAGAAGACCATTGATCTCTCTGCTAAGCCAACTCAATAGTTTGAGTTCTTCCAATTCTTTTACCCAGTTCAATCTAGAAGCAGACACACCCTGAGTTTAAGAGAAACCGAAACACACACACCACAGCCACATTTCTCTCAGTTCTCAGCTCCAATGCCACAAAAAGAATACAGACAAATGCTGTGAAATCATGGCCAGCTAGAAAGAAACATTCCTCTTTTCCCAACAGACTCGGATCCCGCCAGGTTATTACAAGCACCCTAATTCTTGCTCGCTTTGAGGAGTCGATGATCAGGACACCGAAACTGCGCAGTCAGGGAGAACATATGAAAATTGCTAACAAACACATTCGATTGGAGTGACGGTTACCTTCCTTTACCTGAAAGCAGAAATCAAGACCGAAGTTGCGGCCTCGCTCCACTCCGTAGCCGGCTCCCTCCCCGGCCCCTTGTGTGGGCTCTCGATCTTGCTTAACACGTGCTCCTCCTCGAACTCGGAGTCTTGGTGATCGGGCTGCTGCTGCTGCTGCTGCAGCAGCTCGTGGCTGCCCGACGTGCCTATAATATCATGATGCTGCTGCAGATGGTGGTGGTGGTGGTGGTGGTGGTTGTTGTGAGCGTCCCCCACCAGTTCCCCGCCATCGCCGCCTCCCCCGCTGCTGTCGTCCTCCATCGCCGCGTCCGCTCCTCCTTCGTCTTCTCCACCCAGGCTCCCACCCGAACGTCCGTCCGTTCTGGTCTTCCCTTCCGTCCGCTAGGCCCTCTTCGTCAGCGTGGCAGTCTGGACGACCGGGGACGAACTCCCACCCCCTGGTTGAACTGCGCTTCGAGAACAGAGTTGGGAACCGTACATGCAAATGATGGGAACTCCAATTGGGAACTGCCAAGGAATAAGACGGCCTCCCAAAACAATAAATTACATACAAGTATTATTGTAATAATAATAATAATAATAATTATTGTGCATAGTACTAATATACATAAATTTACGTTATTGCATTATTATTGGAAAATTTCGCCAAATTCTCAATATCAAAAAATTGGAAAAAAAAAAAAAACCTTGATTGGGATGAAGCTGATTGCTACTTAGTATAGATAACTATAGTACCTTTTTAGGTTCAGCACTTGGGTGCCGAATAATTATTGAATTTTGTAAATTTCACTTCGGCAATATATTTTTTATAATGAAAATTTGGCAAGAAATATAGGCAATCTTGTTGGACAATGAACCTCTAACATATTGAGACATTTTATACTATTTTCTATTGCTTCTTTTTTGCAAAAATGGGAATAAATAATGTTCTTCGAAATTAGAAGATAGAGGAATGTTGTGAATTATTGGAAACTTGCTTTGCTATGGTGCATTGGCCTAGCAAGAAACTCCCAGGTACCAATTTTTGTATTTTGCCTTCCCTTTGCAGTTTTCTTAAATTTTGGCATTAGAAAGAGATAATGTTTAGAAAATTCAAAAAATTCAAAAAATAATTTAATTACTGCTGAACTTGAAAAGGTATTATAATAATGTGGCTTGTGCTATTCAAGCACATATTTTACAAAGTATATTTCTAAATTTGTGTAAATTCCAATTTCCCTAGGAAAATTGAATTAAATTTTTATTGAATTCCAACGACAAAAACTATTAAAAATCCAATAATTGGACTGGACTATAGGTCTAAAACTTTTGAAACTACCTTGGTGCACCCATATTCATGGAGGTTTTCCAACCATATGAACAGTGCACCCAAAATTTCACTAAAAATTAAAAATTAATTTTTATTGAATTTTCAATTACAAAAATACTCACAATTTTTATAACACTTAAATTTTTGTGTGTGTGTGCGCGCGCATGTTTATTGGAAAATTTGCACCATATTGAAAAGAAAAAACATGTGAAAATTTGTACAAATAATTATTTAGATACTTTTTTTTTTCTTGCTAAAGTTGCCATATTTTGAGGAAAATATTTAGAAGTCATCACATTTAGACATTGAGTTCATGGAGGTTGCTAGAACAAAATGGGATTCCGAGTTTTTATTGATTTTCATGCCTAATTGTAGCTAGATTTGGCTAATTGTTCTTGTGAATAATATCTAGTTCGCCTACTTGAAAAATTTGAAAAAAAGCCCTAATCGTAGGCTTAATTGTTACAAAATCACCTTAATGAACTTGTATTCATTATATGCTTTTAATTCGACCAAAAACATGATCATGACAGACCTTGTGGTTTGGGAGATCTCAACCATGGTTTAAATTTTAAGAAAAAAATCATATAAAAAATTGGTGAAAATTTCCAAAACATTAACAAAATTATTAAAATTTACACTAGAAAACATTCCATATATTTCCAAATTTTTTTTGAAACATTGTAATTTTTTTCAAAAAAGCATCATTAATCTTTAATTGACAAAACAATGAAAAATAATCAAAATGAACAAACTACCTTCTTATTGCAATTAAACATATAGATCTAACTAATACACTTAAAGTTTAGGCCACAATTGTTGCTTTTGTCAATGTTAGGAGTTAGGACAATTGCAAGGATGGTAAAAATAAACATTAATTCACACAAGTAGAATATTATTTAACAACAACTTTTAATTGGCAATTGATATGGCATTAAAGTCAACTGTCTTATTATCTTGTATTTAGTATTTCATTATATCTTTGAAAAATGTACATTTTAGACCTTAACATTGGCAAACTTTGTGTGTTGTTTAAAAAAAAGAATGATTATCTCAATTTTAACACTCATCCTCCTTTTCCCATTCTTTTGTACTTTGTTAATATTTCATTGCTTTAAAAAACTCTATCTATTTTGGGGCATGATGTGTTGCAATTGACTACAACAAGATTACAATTCAACAATCTTGTATTGATCAAGATGTGGTGCTTTGACAATGGACATAATGTGTTTAATTGTTTTCATTGAATAACATCATTTGAAACAAACATGTTGCAAATGGGACTAACATTGCATCAATATTAATAAGCATTGCAAGAACCACAAGTGTTGCAAGTGGCATTCCACTAGCATCATTAGTAAGCTAATTTGCAAGTTGTGTTAAGAGAGGATATGAAAGACATCTAAATTCATCAATCATTTTTGTGTAACTCACAAATTGAATTTAGTTATCTCATAATAATTGAACAAATATCATGAAAGAGATAGCAAGAATTATCTTGATGGAAAAAGGTGGAATGCAAATATTAAAAAAAGAAGTTAATATTTATAAAAAAAAATTCTTGTAGATTTGGACACGTATGAAAATTTGACACCAACATTCATGGTAGCTATCATTCAACAACTTGTGATGATAAGTAACAATAAAATGCATCACCATTCATAATGTCAAAATCCCCAATCCACGATTTCATCCAAAATTGGGTTGTTAGTCATTTAAGACATCCATGATTACATGGCTATATAGTCAAATAGGACCTTATATTTGAATTTGTGACTATACTCATGAAGGACAATGTTTTTACAACTACAACTTTTGTGACTACAATTTTGAAAGACATCAAAAATATATATTTTCTTAACTTACTAGCCTAGGTTAGATAAAATTAAGGTTTGTTAGACTAAAAACCTAGCCTACATACTAAATACATAGGCCCTAGCCTACCTCGGAATGTAAGTTAGCCTATTTAACAACCTAGGCTAGGCTAGGTACTTAGGCGAAGCGAACAAACTAACCTAGCATAATTAGCCTTACAACATTAGGTTGCATTTGTTAGGATTTGAACCCTTCATGTTCACATTGAAGGATGGAGTCCTTAAACCATTGCATCACATTTTTTTACATGATAAAAATTGTCACCATATTATCATATATATTTTTAAAAAACTTATTTAAATACCGTAGCCTAACCACCTACTAAAGTAGGTAATATGTATCAAGGTGAATAAGTAACTATTACATACTAGTGTTGGGCGAGTATCAAAATTATGGGCGGGTATTGACCCACGCATGCATATAAGTATGGGGTACCTTGACCATTGGGCATCAATTCTCCAAAAATGTCAAGATACCTTACATAGGTAGACCTTTTGGCTCCCATACACATGTAATGCCCATACACTAATGAGTTTTAATTTTGCAAAGTTCACAAGATGGACTGGTGGATTTAACGTTTCACATGTATCACATGTGTAGGGTATTGTAATTTAGGGTTAAAGGTCACAAATTAGAGGTTTAGTGAGGTTAGCGATGGGAGAGTTATGGAGAGCTCTTGTTTTGTGTCGACGTGATGAAACAATTTTAATGATGAATCCAAGTTGGAATGGATAAAAAATGCTAAATTTTAGCAATCTTCTATTCACGGTATTGCAATAATCATCAAGTAAGCACCACAAATTAGCTATAGTTTGCACAAAATCTTTGTGTCCATTGTTTACTTGCAACAAGTTTTTCTTTTCCATCACATCACGCTTACAATTTGTAATTTCTTCTTTTCTATTATTTTGGAGTTTTGGCATTGCATTGCATTTGTTGTTGTGGAGTTCGGGCATCGCATCGCATCAACAATTTGCAATTTCTTTTAAATTTTTGTTATTTTGGAGTTTCGGCATCGCATTACGTTTGTTATTTGGAGTTCGGGCATCACATCGCATCTGCAATGTACAATTCCTTCTTTTTTATTGTTTTGGAGTTGCATCACAATGTATATTTTGTTTTGGAGTTTCAACATCACTTGTGTTTGTTGTTTTGGAATTCTAACATTGCATTGCATCTACAATTTTTAATTTTTTTTTTCTGTTGTTTTGGAGTTGTAGCATCACATAACATCTGTAGTTTGTAGCTTCAAATTATTCATTGTTGTAGAGTTTTAGCATTGCATTATGTCTATGGTCTCCAACTTTGAATTGTTTGCCATTTTGCAACTTTAAGTAGTCTATTGTTTTCAAGTTCCAACACATGTCATTGTTGGAGGTTCATTACATTGTTTATTGTTTAAATCGCTTTGGAGTTCCATCACATTATGTCTGCAAGCTTGTTGGTGTTTTGTGGCTCACATCATGGGTATTTTTATGAATGGATTCATAGAGGATGGGGAGGGAGTCCCATTGATTATATAGCTGATTCTATTGTTGGCTTTAGTGAAAATGAAGTTGAGAGTGGTGGGTTTGTAGGATTTGAAGCAAGGGTAATGAATTACTCATTGCCAAAGAGTTCAACGAAGATGGTGAGGAGATTTTTGAAATTGAAGTAGCTGCACTACAAGAGAAGTTGTTAGTGGATTTGAAACTCAACCAAATTTTTTGGCTCACATGGCAACGATTATCAAACACATGGGTTTTTTAAAAACTCAATGATGTGAATGTTGTTAATCCTTGTAAGTTTCAAAAAATAAAATGTTTCATTTGCCACAACAAAGGTTTGGTTTTGTGTAACAAAAACCATGGCACTAATGCCATGAATTCACATGTTGCATTAGAACATTTTACAATTTTGGCCTTATACTAAGCACAAAGACCTTTTATTTCCATGGAAACTTCTAATAATATATTTTTTAAAAGAGGAAGATTAAACCAACTAGAGAATCCATTATTTTTTTTTTCAATAGAGGAGTCCCTTACAAAAAAATGACTCTATTCAAGAACAATTCTTTGAAGATTTGGTCTTCTTCATCCCAAAGGCTACCACCCATTGAATTCCATTGAATATTTGTGGTTGAGAAGGCTTGTCCACCATCAATGTAGTTGAGTTGTCTTCCTTAATAGATGGTAGTTGATTGGTGAAATTATCTTTAACATGGTCAATAAGACCATGGAACACCATGTTTTTCTTGCGCTTATTAAAACAAACATAGTGACTACCACTTTTGATTTATGGGTGTCCTGGGTCAGATTTGATATTTTTGCATTGGTTGTTAATTACATCAACAAAAATTGGCAACCCTATCATATCGCAAAGGGCATTTTTGAGGTTGTTAAAACAATGGGGGTTGTTATGGTTATGTAATTGAAGGAATTGCTTTCCTAGTATGAATTGTTGGACAAAATGATTGCATATGTGGAGGATGAGGGTGCCAATTTGAGTACCTTCACAACGGCCTTGACCATTATTGTTTCTTGTGCTCCACTTTCCTTGCCAGAACCTTATGTTATAGTTTGTTATGAACATGCCATGTCTAAATGTTGTTAGTATGTTATTAATGACACCAAGGTATGTGTTGGGATGTGGGAGGTTTCTATTAAGGATGCCTAGTCTTTTTTCTAGAAGATTATTACTTGGATTTAAAAAAATGTCAAGGGTAGATAGGAGTGGGCTAAGGTTTGCAAAAATTCCAAACATTCCCTTCACAAATTGAAAACTCATGTTAAGATTAGATTCGCTTCCAAAGTTCAAAGAGACCCTTGAATTCAATGACACCATAAACCTTTGTTATTCAAGGCAACCATTGCCTTGTAGAGTAGAATTCCTATTCCAAATACATGTGCTATGGTTGAAAAAATGTTAGGGATTTCGATTCCAATTGTTAGCCATTGTCATCTGAATCAATCTCATGGGCATTGGTTACTGCCTAATGCCATTTCTACTACCATATCCATGATTATTGGCATGTGCAACATTAATTTTGTTGCAACATATGTGATGTAGGTCGTATGTGGGCCAACAATTGTGTGGTGTTTTTAAAAGTTTTTTTCTTCATCCAAATAATTTTTTAAAAAATTGTTTGATTTTATTTGTTGAATTGTAGGTTGGAAACTTTGATTCAAAGTTACTGCACCTTGGGCATCACATGCAAGTTGAGGTGATTGTTGTCTTGAGGCGATTTTTGGCATTTGCATCATCATTTTAACCTTGCGCCATTTATAACATGTTGGTTCTTATGCTTGACCTTCATTTAAAAAGTTTGTAACTCATTTGAGATTATGTTGGCCTTGAATTGGCCATGAAAGTTGTTATAGAATACGATTGTGAAATTTTCTTGCAATTATTTTTGATTGTTTATAATATTCTGACCACAACTTCTGTCATTGTTAACCTAACTACATCTATTGTGTTTGAGCTAGGTGTATTTGGAAACTTGGCTTTTCCTAAAGAAACTGCCTTGGGGATTTTTAAAACTGAATTTTCACTTTTAAGGAGAATTATAGTGCCTATAGATGGTTTTAGTCCTTTCATTTGGTGGGCAAAACATTAGCAACAGTTTCCAAACATTAGATATCTAGCACGTCTAATGATGGGGATTGTTGGGTCACAAATTGAGATTGAAATAATCTTTAGTATGGCATGTGTTATCATTGGTTTGAAACGTTGTTGGCTTGAGATTAACAATTTAGAGCATTGTTGTGGTTGTTGTGGGTTGTCTTCCAATTTGAAATCTAGACCCATTAGTTATAATCGTGAAAAATTAGCCCAATGATCCCAAATTTGGGTCACTAATCCTTAGCCTAAGTCAATTGAAGGATACATTGATATTGAAAATAACATGGTTTCAAATTATGAAGAATTCATATTTGATTTCAATTTATTTGAAGAAGATTAACTTTCTGTAGTGTTGAAAGGTGTAAAATATGAGGAATGAAAAGGAGGTACACATGAACATCCATGTTTTAATTTCCACTATTTTTCTAATTTTTTGGTTGTAGGTACATTAATTTAAAATATTATCTATGTTTCTTTAATTCTTTGGTTGTAGGTACTTTAACCCTTAGGGCTAGAGTGGCTCAATGATGAATAAAGGAAAATTGTGAAACTCCATGAAAGTTTTTTAGAACTTTGCCATAGGTTAGAGGGTAGATGTGTCCAATGTCATTTGGATTGCTTGTTCCAAGTACATGTGATTATTGTTTGTCTTTGTGTCAATGTTTACATGAGTCACTATTTTTCTATTTTTTAGTTTTTGTTCCCATTTGTTAATTGTTGTCTGATTAAAGGATATGAGTGTGGTTGTTGTGGAATGTCTTGTGTTTTCAACTTTTACTTTTAACATTGGGGTTTCTTGTGGTTGTTGTGGGTTGTCTTCCATTTTTATTCTTAACCTTGGGGTTTCTTATGGTTGTTGTAGGTTGTTTTCAATTTATATTTTTAACATTGGGGTTTTTAGTTTGTAGACAATAGGGGATTTGACGTATGCCATATTGGATGCTATTTTGGCATGTATATAATTAATTTTTTAAGTGTTGAAAACACAAGGGTTGTTTTTAATGAGTATAAATTTCTAAATTAAATAGTTCCATAGGCCTCCTAGTGATTATTAGTTATTAGTGATAGATTTACCATCCCTTACCCCTTGGAGAAGGGGTAATGATTGGGGGTTGCAATTTCACCCATTAATAGTTGTTAAAATTGATGGTGAGAGTGGCCAGTTGTGTTCTAGTTTTAAATTGAGATTGGATTGCAAGTTTTGTGAAACAAGATGCAAATTTGTTGTTGGTCAAAGTTGCTTAAATCAAATTGCATTCAAAGCTATTGTTGCCCGGGGGGCCATTAATAAAAGAAAGTAGAAAATACGTGACTAAAAATATAAGGTGCAATATATTGGTTGTTGAGTAGAAATTATAAGTTTAAAAATGGAGTACATTTTAATCAAACAATCAATTTAATTATAATATAAAGTATGTAATAATATGAAATAATGGATTATAATTAATATAAGGTGGCTTTGATATGTATATATTAAAAGATTAGATAATAATAGGGCGGTAAAAAAAATAGGTTGAACAATTATCTAATACCCTTCTAATAGTGGCCATTTGACGCATGTAGATGCCAAACTTTACACATTGTGTCCTTCCCGGGTGTTGATGCAATTGTGTTCATTAATTGAATGCAACATCATCGGTTTGCATAAGCTTGAATGCCATTGCTTTTTTGTGTGTATGGTATTTAAAAGTTTGAGAGTGCACTCTATGTCTGCCATCCAATCTCCTGTCAACTTGCTAAGATTGCAGCTAAAGGCAACCGGTTACCTATGACTTTAACAATTCTTGTGGGATCCACAATTCAAAGTTCTGGAATGTTGGGCTATAATCTTTGCTGGTTAGCAGTAGGATTACATTAGAAAACATGCGGTTTCAGTTGTATGTGATAGTTTCAGTCACATTTGTGATCTCTGGATCAATCCACTTGGTTTTTTTGTTTGAAAACATTACCCATTATGACCAATTTTGTCAATTTGCATCTGCTTGGGTTGGGTTTATGTTTGGTGGGCATCACTCAGCTTTCCATATCTATTATGCATGCTCGTCTAAAAAAGATATGTCTTATGTTGATGTTGGATGAGCTTATGACCAATTTTGTCAATGCACATGCCCGGGTTTATGTCCAATGGGCATCATCCTTTTCCACATCTACTATGCATGCTTGTCTGGAAAGAAAAAGATGTCCTATGTCTATGCCCAGCAGGCTTCAATTTGTCAAATATACATTTATGCCCAGGCCTGCCAGGCTTCACATATGGTTTTTTTGGTTCATACCCTGCCCGCAGGGTATTTCTGAAAGTAGATACCCGCCCAACACTCGTAGAGACACCTAATTTTTTTGGCTTCCAGGTGGCAGTTTGCCAATGTGCACCTCCAGTGTGAAAGTTTTCAGAGACATGGGAACCCACTTCCTTTATTTAACCATATCAAAATAATTCTGCAATAATGTGTTTGTGGACTTCATGGGAAATCACCCTGCGCGTGGTAATAAAGGTCCAACGTATGTCTGAAGCAAACTTGCCAAATGTAACTGCCGCAATTGAAGCAGCACCCACCAGCACACCACAAAGGATGGATGATAAGTGGTCAGGAAACAGTCTTCTGTTGGGCTCCAGTTCACTAGCTAACCATGGTTGGTTACCTCAGTTGCTTTTTTCTTCCCCTACCTACCTACTAATAACAACATTAAAAACAGGTTGTTAATAGCTAGGTAATGAAAGCAGCCCTCACCTTTGTGAACCATCTACTTACCTAGTAGTTACCTAGTTTCCTACCTATCTACCAAAATATGGGACCTATTTTCCTACCTATCTACCAATATATGGGACCTAATTTTCCTACAGAATTGGTTACCAATGTGAAACCAAGTATTAACTCAGTTGATGTTCATCCACAAGTGAGTAAAAACAAGCATCCAGTGGATGGTGCACTGGTGGGTACTGGTTCACTGTGGCGCAAACAAACGTTTTTAAGTTTTTGCAGTTTTGCAACACACAAGTAAGAAGTCAAAGTGGAAAAAAAGTAATAACACAAAGTACATATAAGTCCTATTAAGCTTGGTTGTCAAACATCTAATTTAGTAATGTCCTTTCACTTCAACAAAATAACTTTTGTTAAGTAAACCAACCCAAGCTTTCAAACTCCAAAGTTTCCAATGTCTTTTGTGCAAGCTGTGCTCTTGACTCACACACAAATAGCAAGTGAGAAATTATTAGAATAATACCCAACTCAACTACACTGTAAGCAATAATAATAATTAATAAAGTTCTGTTTTTGGGGGAGTTGGTGCCAGTCACTGGAGTGCAAGGGATTACTTAGCCTCATTCCTACAGAACCGACTTAGTTGTTCCAAAAGAAAATTCAATTCACACCCAAAAAAATAGGGGCTGGTGCTAGCAGAGATCATTAAAATAAATGCTTTAAATTTATTGCCTCAATTGATATA
>Ga0209208_10007404_pt1 | contig 14871 bp, 9 predicted proteins | sample S1TSphfallax_3_FD_187694 | JGI IMG/M metagenome (GOLD analysis project Ga0209208, IMG submission 187694) | Host-associated microbial communities from peat moss isolated from Minnesota, USA - S1T2_Fd - Sphagnum fallax MG (SPAdes) (version 2) | ecosystem: Host-associated > Plants > Peat moss >...
AAAAGTGTTACTAATAAACGCACTCGACTTCAAGGAAACTTCCTCCCTTGGACCACATAGGTACCTATTTATCTGGAGCAGGGTTTCTTTTTTCTTTTCTTTTCTTTTTCTTTTTTTTGATATCGAGAATTTGGCGAAATTTTCAAATAATTAGCAAAATTAGCCTAATTAGCCATAATTCGACCAAAATTTAAGAAAAATCGCCAGATTTCTATACATAGTTCAGCTAGAAGGATGTTTAAAACTTTTACATTCATGTTTAGCTTGTAGCCACATTTGGCTAAATCTTCCGTTATATCATCGCCACTTTGGCTACATCACAAAATAAACGAAAAAACACTGTCTGGAAGAGAGGAAACAAAACCAAAAACCAAAACAAAATAAGTAAACAAACAAACGAACAAACAAACAAATAAATAAATAAAAAGCAGCGACCCCGTCAAAGAACGGGTGACGTCGCGGACCCGGTCAAAGAACGGGTGAGCTGCGTCGTCTTTGTGCTGTGTGCGCGCTCGCTGTGTTCGCGCGTGTTCGTCGCGGAAGCATTTCTGCATAGGACGCAACAGCTTCAGCTTTCTTCCCGCCCTGGTTTTTTGGTCTGGAGCCCAGGTGGAGAACAGAGCGGCTGAGAGGCTTAGTGAAGTTTCAAAGAGTCAGACAGGGATTTGGAAATTTTTTGGGGGGTTTTGCTCTGGGGAGGGAAGGGGGCGGCTAGGGGGTAATGGATAGCGGGAGTTTAGATGATATCATAGCTAGGTTGTTGGACGTGAGGAGTGGAAGGCCCGGGAAGCAAGTGCAGTTGTCGGAGGCAGAGATTCGGCAGCTTTGTGTCACGTCGAAGGATATCTTCTTGACTCAGCCTAACCTTCTGGAGCTTGAAGCGCCTATCAAGATATGCGGTAATAATAATAATACTTCTCTACTTTTTTCTGTTCTTTTCTTTGTTCAGACTTCTTTCTTGTTTCTTTCTCTCTTGCTTGTTCCTCTTCGCATTTTTGGTTTACCTGCTTCTTGTTGCGGTTGAGAAAAAACGCACGATTGGAAGATCTCGTCGCAGTTGATCAACAGAGCGCGCAAAACAGAACGGTCTTGTTTTGTTTTGATTTTTGAAGTAGGGATGTGCCGTTAGCCACCCGCTCAACCTCGAATATCTAGAGTCTCGTCCAGACTAGTTCACTACAGGAAAGGTGGAAAGGAGATGTCATTTCGTCTGCAGAACTAATAATATGGTGAACCTAGGTTGTTGTTGTAGTTTTCGTCGTCGTCGTTTGCAGCAGATGTTTTGCCGGCTTACTTAGCAGGACGGAAGGAAGGAAATTCTAACTCTAGGACTTCTACTATGCTTTTGAACTTTAGATAGTTTAGGTCTTTTGGAAATTGAGCTCATGAGTAGTAGTTCTTGTAAGGATTTTACACATCATTTGAGGATTTCCTGATCACCGAGTAATCAATTTGTTGATATTGCTCTTGCATGCCTATCTATAGCTTAGCGGATGGTTTTGGAAAGTAAGCTTCTGTGTGTGTCTTTGTAAAGAATCAGTTATACTTCTGTTGAATTTTATGCTTGATGGTGCATTCATAGTAATGCTGCCACCATCATCATAAATAATGCATCTAATCAATGATGTGTTGCATTTGTACCACCCATGCATTCATTCATCTCTATGATGGACTTCACTCCCTGTGGCATCTTCTTCTTCTTCTTCACCAGTTCAATCCTTCATACTGATGGAGGTTGAAGCTGAATTTGCAGATATGGACTAACCTTTGGAGTTCATATGCCTCATGTGGATTCCAATATTCTGGTGGATACTGCCAAATTTGGAGGAGTCTTTAATAGTTGGTTTGTATTGTTCTCAAGGATTTTCTAGCTCAAAAGAGTTGTTGAGTCACATGTCAAGCTTAATTAGTCTTTTTGAAGAGAGAGGAAAGGTCACTCTTCACCATTTTTATTACTATGAACCAGAGGTTTGCATAACAAAAGAAAGATGTCTGTTTGGTGTTTCTGACTTCCAAATCTTCAGAATGACATTTCAAGTGGTTCTTAATTCTGAAGGGGGATCTTTTCAGAGTCCACTTTGTGGTCAGAAGATCATGCTCTTGAAGTTTCACTATCATGTTTCTCTCATTTTCTTCCTCTTTAGTTGTTTGGTTCTTTTTGGGGTGTTTCCCTTTTGTGGTCCCCTTTCTTCCTGGCTTTCCTTTGTCATCATCATCTCCCTATCTTTCATGTTACATTGAGCTATCCAGCATCTGGGCTTTGTCTTCCTGCTACTGGTGATCTTGTGATAGAAACTCAGTACTTTGGTTAATGTATTGCACTGGCCTCCACAACCCACTGCCAGGAACTAATGAAGTTAGTGGGAATGCTCTGGTGGGTAATCACCACCTTAAATGTCACCGAACAGGTGTGTCTGTCACTGTAATTCTCACTTCTCCCAGTTTTTTCCCATTTTTCAGGGCTCGGTCTCCTCTTTTGTCCTGTTCACTGTTTTGTCATTAGAATTGAAATTTTTGTAGTCTTATTATGTGCCATGTCTCACTTGTATTCTTGACTTAAAAGTATGCTGAAGTTTTCAAACTTTGAAGATACATGAACTATGCATCAGCGCCCATGTGATTTTAGCCCATGTGGCTTTGTGAGTTGTGAGCTTCTGTGCAACAGAGGGTTTTCACCAATTCGTGCAAATGTAAAGGTTCTGCTCAGCTGTAACAAGGAAATATAGTCTAACAGAGTGTTTGGGGTTCTTAGTTGGATTGTCTTATTTGTGTTGAAGGCAATATCAAGGGGCTTGATGGATGAGGGTTGTGAGGTTGCAGGTGACATTCATGGACAGTATTCAGACCTGTTAAGGCTTTTCGAGTATGGTGGCTTCCCACCAGAATCTAATTACTTGTTCTTAGGAGACTATGTTGATCGTGGAAAACAGAGCCTAGAGACCATATGCCTTTTACTTGCCTATAAGATTAAGTACCCAGAAAACTTCTTCTTGTTAAGGGGAAACCATGAATGTGCATCAATCAATCGGATATATGGTTTTTATGATGAGTGTAAACGTCGATTCAATATCCGGCTATGGAAGACATTCACAGATTGCTTCAACTGCTTACCAGTTGCTGCCCTGATTGAGGAGAGGATTGTGTGCATGCATGGAGGACTTTCTCCTGAACTCAAGAGCCTGGATCAGATAAAAAAAATCCCAAGGCCTACAGATGTACCAGATGCAGGTTTATTGTGTGACCTGCTATGGGCAGACCCTGATAAAGACGTCCAAGGTTGGGGTGAGAATGACAGAGGTGTCTCACATACTTTTGGCCCAGACACTGTATCTGAGTTTCTTCAAAAGCATGATTTGGATCTCATCTGCCGAGCACACCAGGTAGAGCTCCTGACAGTGACTGGTCTCAAAGCTGATGTCCAATTTGACTTTAGGGAGCCTTTTTTTTATTGAGTGCTTTGTGCAAAATTTGACATGGCGGGCATGATGCAGGTTGTGGAGGATGGATATGAGTTTTTTGCTAAGCGACAGCTTGTCACCATATTCTCAGCCCCAAACTACTGCGGTGAATTTGACAATGCTGGAGCTATGATGAGTGTGGATGACACTCTAATGTGCTCTTTCCAAATTTTAAAACCTGCTGAGAAGAAGCAGAAATTTGCCACATATGCCAATGGCACAAGACCTGGCACTCCTCCACGTACTGTGAAGGTTGGGTTTTCCCTGGCAGGGCTGTTTGGGTAGACACACAACTATCCTCCACTACTATCTACACTTGTAACAAGCCTAGATCAATCCTTGACATCAGCCACATTTTCTTTGTTTTTGCCAACACCAGTAGTGTTGCCAACTTTTGGTGAAAGGACATTGACTACTGCTTAGCATGACCCAGCATAGTGACCTTTTGTCAGTTGTATATTTCTAAATTGTCATAACTGAAGGCTAGAGAACTTATGGGAATAGTGCAATGATGCGATTTTTTGCTGGTGACCTAAACATTGATCTCAAGTTCCAAACCTACTGGAATTTTCTTGATTTTGTGGTGCACCCAAAGGTTAAGGTTTGATAGTCAAATTTGTGCCAGTTTTGGTGACCATGAAGCTTTTCTTTAGCTGCTTTTATGGACAATAGGAGGTCGAGTACAGAGGCATTTGCTGCCTACTTTGTTATGTGTTGCCATTCTCTTTTAGGTTCTGGTGTGCTCTATTATTCTGTCAGATAACTGCTGTACATTTCCTCTCCAGGGTTTGTTGGATACTGATTTAACAGCCAAGATTGAAGTTTGCATGATCCTTGCTTTATATTCTCATTCTTTTGTGAACCCATTTTAACTTGGGTAAGATAGCTGGAGATCAAATGCTGGACAGGTCAAGAAGTGCAGACTGTTTGGAATTTGTGGAGGTGGATGGAGCAGGTGCGTTGTATCTGAAAGGATCTTCTCATGTTGTAGACTGGAGAATCATGGGTGCATCATCAACACAAAGCTGGATGGAGGAGATGTCTAGCTGCAGCTAAGCAGAGTGCTGTCTGTAGCATTGACCTTCAGTCTACATGTCTTTTAAATTGTATTTTATCATCCATTTTGCCATGAGTAGTCTGCATCCTGTGACAATTTGGCTAGTGTGCAAGCTCTGGAAGATGGTTGAACCAAGTTCTACATTAACTTCCAGGATCCCCCTTGTGGGATTAAAGTAGCTGCAATTGATGTTCACAAGCTCACAAGAACTGGGGAGGTGGTTGTGAGGGTCAGAGATAAATGTGTGTGAATCCTAGCCCACTGATTTGAAACTGCACCAACAACTCATCAGCCAACAACAGAAAACTGCATGAAAGTCTGTTGATGAGCTTGGGAGATATCATCAGTTGCACTATCTTGGTAGCAAATCTCCTATCAGATTCTGTGGGTAAGGTGAGGTGTCTGCAACAACACTAGATCCAGAGGATGAGATCATGACCAACCACTTGAAGCAATGATGGTGGTAAGAGATCTCTAATCAAAAGCTCTGGAAAGATCATTGGGATTCACACACCAAAAATTAAAGGGGTGTTCCAGGGTACAAAGTAAGGTTTTGTGAAAAATATTGTTTGGCTTTCATTGACCGGTTCTGTGGCACTTGCAACCAAGCACACTAGAAGTCAAAATAGTTTAATGGACCAAACAGGAATATGCAACAACTGGACTTGTCAAAGTGAATCAGACCATGAAGCTCTGCAGCTCCAGGGAGGGACGTAAATGAAATGCAACAAAATCTTAGTATAAGGATCTCCAGTTTGCTCACAAAAAAGTCAGATAAAAATTACAAGTAGTCCTGAATGCACTGCTGACTTGACTTGATAAGAGCTAGTTTCCAGCTCAAGGACACATTAGACTGTTGGTTTAGACCTGCAAGAAATGCACGAGACCACCTCAAATGTGAAATTTTCTGACTAATTGGATAGAAATGCAAACCCAATGAATGAAGGCTCTGTCTGCTCATGCATTGGTAGATAGTCAATTAGTCTTAAATTCAGAACCTTTTCCCTCAAGGTTGACTGAGAAAATATAGTACCTGTACAGTTTTTAAATTCTTGGATCTCTATCAACAGCATGCAATAGCAACTGGGGAACTGAGTCTTCACATTCCTCCCAGAGCTGTTGTTTTGTCAAATCCCTTTTCCAAATCATGCTCAATAAACTTCTCAGCCTGTCTGCTTCAAACTCTCATCACCACTTGCCAATTTCAAGTGGGCATCAATGCACACATTGTAGTAGTACAACAATCAAGAGTCCCGTGAGATATTTGAGGCTGACTCCCAAACTCCGACTAAAAATAGCAGCTCATACTGCCAAATCCATGTGTACTTTAGATATAAGATTCAGTACAAGCCAGATGTGTATAAGAACATGAAATAGAGAGCCAAGTAAAAGCTGATTATCCATTAGACTAACTTAAGCTCCATTACCGGATCCATGTTACAGAAGAGCACCACTCTAGAAATTCAGGATTAGTGACAAACACTCCAGGAATAAAGAAAACCCCAAAATTGCCAGATTGCAAGCAGGCATGAATCTAGGCCCAAAACATGAACAAAAGAGCAGAAGGATTACTGAATTACAGATCTGTGAAGATTACCACTTGATTACCGAATCATCAGCATAATACAATTTGGGATCAATATTAGTAAAGCAGTAGTAAGAGAGAAAATACCAACCCAAACAGCAATACCACAAGCACTGCAGAAATGTGACAATATAAACAATATGGGCAAAATTCACAATCAATGCAGAAATGTGACAATATAAACAATATGGGAAAAATTCACAATCAATGCACTACCCAAAGATCCCCATAAAATGTTGAACAGGCACAAACTTGGATAGTGTGACCCAAAATTGATTCTGGTGATATGAAGGTAACAAGGAGGAATCACAACATGATCGACAAGCACAGACTACTTGGATAAAGTGTGACTCTAATGATAGAAAACCTGCAGATCACTAGTTTAAGAAACTTACATTACTGGTAAGATTGTTCTGGAGGAGCAAATTCAAGAACAAACTAAATGCATCTCAAATGCATATTCCTGATGGAACTGCAGAGACCATATATGCAGACAATAACTGAACCTGAGACTGAGATGAGCACATAGAATGTACTTAATCGTTAGCGACTCAAAATGTGAAACTTAAATGCATTCCTGCCACACAATTCTTGCAGGCTACTTGGAAGCAAATTGTCCATGACTTTCATACATCTTTCAGGGTATAACATTTTCCTTAACCCCTAATTTCTCTAGCAAATGGTCTCCATATCCAATAAGGTACAGATATTTTACATGTCTCTGATGACACCAGCACTTGGCTACAGTCATGGCAAGGTCTGATGACCATTGCTCTGTTGCTCAATCCTTTTGTCTCTTTGATTCCAGTCCTGTGCCTCCTTAATCCTACCTTTTCTGCATGGCTTCAGCCATTGTGCCAATTACATCCACTAGTTTATTAAGGACTTCAACAAGGCCCCGGGATTGCTCTTTCCTTAGTTCCCGGTCTAGACTGAGATGTCGTTGCAGGTCTTGGCTACTCCTTTCCAACACTGAGATCAACTGCTCTTCCATTGGCTCCCTTTGTCGTTTCTTTTTCTTTTTCCCCATTGGATAGACTCCTGCCTCATCATCAGCATCTATCACATGCAAACCATATCACACACCTATGAAACCTCTCAAATGATTCTTACTGTTAGCTGGTAATCATTGATCACCACAAGAGCTCATGAGATGGCATGCAGCTACATGGTTATCCTATTCTCATCACCATACAAAGATGTGCATACACATCCCAAACAGGAGTTGGTGGTTCTTAGAGGAATAAAGGCAACAGCTCCTTCTTGCACTATCTTGTTGCACATGATTGTTTAGAAAACTACAGACTGCCTTAAAACAAACAAACAAACAATTAACCTGGATCATGTGCCAGATTTACCTCCATTATCCATCAGCAAATCCTCTTGCATTGGGCCTTCTTGAACTTCAGGGATCAAATCAACTGATTTTTTGTAGCTTGATGGAACATTATCAAAAGCAGCTTTTGGAGCAATGGCAGGCATTCTCCTACAATACATTTCAAGTGCTTCAAAAATATCACGCTCAAAACTTGCTGCCAATTTGTGCTCCCGTCGGAGTTCTGCACTCATGGTCCAGTAGGACCCAACTCCACGTAAGTTTTCATGATCCTTGATTTTCTTATAGTCTTTGTACAGGCTGTGCCACCGTTTGCGACATTGGCTCGCGTCTCGGTCCACCCCAAATTGTTTGCAGTACTGGAAAACAGTGACCCACTTGACATCGGACGCCGTATCAATGCCCCGTGCAGTTCCATCCAATGTTTTCTCAATTTCCTTCTTTTTTGCAGCAACCAGGGTTAGGGTTTCATGTTTAGTCCATCGCAAGCCTCTGGGGCCCTTGTCAATTGCCTCCACTTTTTGTGAATCACCACCCTCGCCTGTCATCTGCAGAGAGGCATTCAATAAACCGAAGCTAAGTTTATTATGCACTGTGGATAGCTTCAGAGTCTCTTCAAGAATCTCTGTGGATGCTTAGACCAGCGATGAAAACTTGTGGATCATAGCATCATCAGAATACTTAACAAAGAAAAAAAATCATCTCTGCTAACACAAATCCAGAACCAAAGAAAACACCAAAAACTCAATTTGAAGGAAACAAAAAAAAACACTCCTAAATAGAGATGACCCATCACAGGTTATACTTGAAAAGATTCTATCTGAGAAATAACTCTCAGAACAGAGAGTCCATACTATGTAAAATTGTAGACCTTGCACAAGAAGCAGCCCAGCAAACTGATATAAAATTCTTCACCCCCCTTCTCAGCTCCATTCAATTACAAAACAAGAATTGAGAATTCAAGGAACCCCACAATTCAAGAGAACCATGAGTAGTTCAAAAAAGAATTTAATTCCACAAATTTTTTTCTTTTAAATCACAGAACACTGAAAACAACTTTTACCCACAAGAACTCATCTGAGAGAGAGAATGTCAACAAAAAAAGGGATAAAAACTCTTATCCAGTGCTTTTGCAACATCAGAAGAAGAACCACTTCAAACTCACAGGCAAGAAGGTGACGACCCATTTTACATAAGACTGAAATCTAAAAAGATGGAAAACAACAACCGAAACAAGATACTACTACAGGAAGACGGATACCGGAAGAGGGTTCTTTTGGAGGGATATTCTTACAGTGATGATGACGCACATGCGAGAGCTGCATTCCTGGAGCTTTAGCGCAACAAAAAGAGCTGCTGCTGGTGGGAAGGAAGGAAGGAAGGAAGGAAGGAAAGCGCGACAGATACACGCAGAAGAGAAAGAGCAGACAAGAGAGGAGAGCGAAAACAAGGGAAGAAAAAGAAAAGCAGAAAAAAAACACCACTTTCAGAAACGCTGTGTTCTGGAAGCGCAATATGGAACCAATCGCCTACTGCCACGTACTGGTATCTTTCGTCCACTCCCAACTCTCCCTCCTCCCCCAGTTTCAGATCCCAAGTCCATCCAGGTGCTGGACGAGGTCCTGAACGAGGCCATAGACGAGGTCCTGAGAGAGATCTTGAACGAGGTCTCTTCTTCAGGAGTCAACTTATGTGTCATGTTCAGAATCTACAGTTTGGCTCCCAACTTATGGTTGGATTGTGCCTTACGGGGTGCATTCCGCCTTGACATCCTAGTTCATCAATAGGGGTAGGTCAAGCCTAGTGATTAAATAAGGTGGCAGAATGTGGCCCCCAGGGCACATTCCTTACCATAATGGTCCAAAGATAGGTCCTAAAGTGAGGACAAATATAGAACATGAAATATCTGTTGGGCCATCCATGCTAGGTCTAGGTACCTTGTGACCATTTGCCCTCTAGTGTCCACATAATTAAGGGTAAATATTGCCCTTATTTAGGTCACAATATATTTCTTTGAGTAAATGTAAGAGTATGTAGGTACTACAATTTTGGGGCCACAGTGAACCAGCACCCACCAGCACACCATCCACAGGATGCCGGATTATTACTCAGTTGTGTGGATGAACCTCAACTGAGTTAATATTTGGTTTCACCCTGGTAATGTATTCTATAGGAAGTAGGTCTCATACATAGGTAGATAGGTAGGAAAATAGGTAACTACTAGGTAATTAGATGGTTTAAACATAGGTAAGGGCTGTTTTTACTACCTACCTATTAACAACCCACAAGCATGTTGTTAGTAGGTAGGTAGAGAAAAAAAAAGCAACCGAGGTAACCACCATGGTTAGCTAGTGAACTGGAACCCAACAGAAAACTATTTCCTGACCATTTATCATTCATCCTTCATGGTGCGCTGGTGGGTGCTGGTTCACTGTGGCCCAATTTTCGAATTATAGAGGCAAACTTTTCCAAGGCCAAATCCAATGAAATTTTGTTCACCGTTTATTTTTCAAGCATTTTCTTTGTGACATTAGAGATATCCTTTCAACTGGCGCCTTGTTTTTCACCCTGTCTCATCCTGACTTTAACTATTGACCCTGACTTTCATATTTCCTTGAAGTTCCCATAAACTAAACTGGGACCCAAACTCAAAATACCGGGTGGAAACTGGATCAGTTTTGAAGGGGGTACATGTTTTGCCTACCTGCTTACGCACCTGACCTACCTAAGGGGTTTACTTACATTCTTAGAGTTTACTTAGAGAATCTACTTAGGCGATTTATTTAATCTATCTAAAGTATCTATTTATCCATCTAGGAAGTTCACTTCAAATTAAAAGGTGCAAGCAAGATATTTTGTACATACTTGTTACTTTGTTTTTTACTTGAATACAAAAAAATTAAAATTAAAATTAAATAATAAAAAAATTGTAAATTTTAAACTTTTCTTTAACATTTCAAAAATAAATGAAAACATTATTATTATTATGAATATATTTAGCCTCCCTTTAGTTTCTCAAAGCAATTTGTCATATCATTTGGACTTGACAAAATATCTAAAAAATGTCTTCAGTAATTATATCATTTTGCAGAGGTAAAAAATGATTTTAATTATTAAAAAATAATTTATCAAAAAAATAACAATAGAATGTTCACCACATCAATATTGAGGTGCATGAAAAACATTCAAATATTTGCAAAAAACATTTCACCTATTTTCAAACTAACAAATTCTAGTTCCAATTCAAGTATTTGTAAATAGTTGAAAAAAACATGATATAACAATTTAGCTTTTGAAGTCCATGTAAACAAGAATTAATAAATAATGTACCCAAAAATAATATTATTATCCCCATAAAACTCATTTACTTGTTAGTTTTTTAATTTTAAAACCCCAATATTTTGTTGCTTACACTACTTTTTGTGTATACTTTATCATGTTTTCATCGTACGAACTTACCTAGATGGTTTACCTAGGAGGCTATCTACCTACATATTTATTCATTTGCTTAGGCTACCTATTTCCCTATCTTCGCCCCCATCTTATTTATCAACCTTCTTGCACACCTATTTAAGCTACCTACAATCATACCTAGACTACCTCCACTTTAGCTTATTTACATAAATACCCAACCATTTAACCTACCTACTTACATAGGCCACCAAGCTACCACATGGCTACAAATCCCTATAAAAACTAAAAATTAAATAAATCAACTAATTATCACATTAGCCCATTTGGGTATTTAATGGGGCCAAAAACATTTTGATAGCAAAATTTTCATTAATGAAAAAAATGAACATCCAAGGTTAAAAATTTGACCAAGGTCTCCAAAAGACTTCTAATACACCAAGTTCTCTTCTCAAAGATCCTCTTTTCATCATTAGTCCCACTAAAGCAAAATCCCTTTATGGATTAATTATTGAAAGTTTCTCAAAAAGTGTTATTTGAATTGTTTTCAAGGTTTGTCAAAAGGTGTTTTGATTTTTTAATGCATTTTCAAAGGTGCCCTTCAAATTATTTTGGAGGGATTCCTTTTAGTGGGTTTCTAAATTATTTAAAGCATTTCCTATTCTTTTCATAGATTGTTATTTAGGGTTAAACAACGTTCCTCTTTAGTGTCATCTTCCATCCATGAACAATATGGATTCTTCATGCACTTTTAACATTTCTAGCATTTTTTATTCTTTAAGCTTTAATGCATTTAAAATTGAAAAGATTATTAATGTCAAGGCTTTCAAATTCTTTTAGATGGTTTTTAAATGGCCTTGATTGATGTTGATAATTCAACAAAGTTTTTCACAATGAATGAAACGATGCCAAATGTCAATCAATTGATGATTCAAATGTTACCATTTTAAGATGTGTTAATGACAATGTTTGTGACATTTAAATCATTTTTGAACCTTGACCAATTCCATTTAAACCTAATTTAAAGAGTCAATGATGTTAATGGTGCTAACTATCATCATCATGTGAAATTAAAGTGCAACATCATGTGGCTTTCTAATTGACTATGTAAGTTGATGCCAAAACAACACCTTTTTAACTTCATTCTCTACTTCAAACACCACAATGTGATCATGTATGATGTATTCATGTGAAATTGGTCCAAGCCTTTAATGTGCAATGATGTACTTCTCATTTCATCATGCATTAATGAAGCTTATTGTGAATTAGATTTGATGGCCAACAATTGACAAAAAGGTTACATTGGTTATTGAAATTTGAGATTGAATATTTCTTAGGTTGCATAAAATTCATTCACAAAACCTTGGCTAAAATACACAAGCCATGGAATAATGTGGCACATTAAACTTGGTTCAACAATAAAAAGAAATTTTATTTGAAAGTTTTAAATGCGAATCCAAAAGTGAAAACATCAAAAGAATAAAAAGTTAAGGTATGTTCCCTAATTCGCAGCACTTCGAAGATAGAGGGGTGTTTTCAAGCTCCGAGATGGGGACTAGGAAGAATGACAAGTGAGTTAATTATTCACATGAGCGTGCACAAACCAAACAACAAGTTGGTTAATGCGTGGTTGAGGCACTTTTGGTGCACGAACAAGCCATGAACATACACAAATTCACAAGACTCACCACGGCTTGGACTTGGGGGAAGCCATCACCTTCCCCCTTATAAATAATATGTGATTAACCACATGGGCTACATCCAAATGTCATTTTGTCTCGGGACTTCCAAGTTGAGAGTCCTAAAATTCTCAAAATTGGGACTTCCAACATTTTGAAGGGTCATTACTTCTTTTAAATATCTTTGATTGAAATGAGATCTAAAGTTGTAGCCCTCATTGAGATCTTTCTAATGACATGTGACATGCTACCTGCATGCAAGTAAATCAAAGTGATTTTCGACTTTTAGTGGTCGAAAATCAAATTGGCAATTTGACTCTTGGCCTTTCTTTCGGCCATAATTTGTGTTTTAAGTATTCAAATGAGAAGTGCGAGCTCATTTTAGACATCTAAGTTCCAAGAGCTTTTTAATGGTATAAATAATTCTTCAACCCAATGAGTTTTGACCCCTTGTAATCACTTTTTATAAATTCAAAAGTCCATTGGGATTTCAATTCCCAAAGTGGGAACCCACTTGGGAGTGTGTGGGTTCATCCCCTCACACGCTTTCACACTCATGGGAGCATGAAATGTAACTCCCAGCTTCACTCTCAGCCCGCACCTTTACAAGCCCTTGCTTTGGTCGCAAGCCCAAGGTAAGGGTCGTGACATTATTGATGATTAAGGTATTTCATCTACATTTGAATACCTAAGGTTACACCAAGATGTGACAATATTGCAACAATTTGACATTTACGACAATTTATATGACCAAACAGAAATTTTGAAACAATCATTTCAAAATTGAAGGTTGAATTTGAAAACTGTTATTTCAATTTGAAATTAAAAAATCGTTACTTTATTTTTGAAAATTGGTCATTGAATCTAAACTTTTGATTTGAATTTGGAAACTTATGTTTTAATTCTGAAAATGTTGTTTTATTTCTGAATTTTTTTATTTGAACTTAAGAAATTGTTATTTAATTCTAGAAACTATGTTTTGGGAAGTTTTGTTTTTGGAAACTTGGACACTTTGACATTTGAACTTATCATCAAAGATTACACCCATATTTTTACCTTCTTTGAGGTTTGCAATCTTGGTCTTATGTTTTTGTTTGGTAATGTCAACTTGGGCCACTAAAAGAACATCTCTAGTCTCATTATTTGATTGAAATTATTTGGCCATGAATGCAAATATTGATAGACTAAATGTGTAACATTTTAACCTTGGAAATGAGTTTTTTTCTACTTTTTGATGGATATATTTATGAAGGATTGCTACCAAGTTTTAAAACATTCTTAAAAATGTGGCCGTTAGTGGTCATCAATTGGGTTAAAACTTTGTCACATTGGAAAGTAGCCTTCTCCAAATCTTCTTCATTGGAAGTCCTTGTTTTTACTTCCTTTAACATCTCCCACAATTGGTCCTTTAATGTTTTTTCTTGGAATGGGGAGTCGAAATACTATGCTTAATAAGAAGCATGCATGCTCTTCCACATTGCATTAGGAATCAATCAGATCATATATTTTTTCCCCATACTATACTACCCAAAATGAATATGGTACACAACTACCATGTTGTTAAGGTGTAAGGATTCCACAAATGGTCTATGGGTTGGGTCCTTCCAAGCCTCCTTTGGCTTTTGGTGTGTTGTTGGTTCCAATGATGTTATTGAACTCTTATAGAAGTGTGTGACAATCATTTGCTTGTGACTCAATGAAAAAATTAGGATATGTTATACTTGATGGACTAACAAAGAGAAGGTAAGAACAATTTTTTTGGGGAAAAAAATGAATTTGAATTGGATTGCCAAAGAAAGAAAAATATTCTAAAAATATTTGAAAAAGAGGTTATGGGTTTAAAATGGATTGCCATAGAAAAAATATATATTGTAAAAATAAATAGAAAAATAAATATGGGTTTAAAATGGACTATAATTTTATTTTTTTAAATAAAATGATGAGGAAGGCCATGGGTCTAAAATGGATGGCCAAAGAAAAAAACAAAAGGATTTTTCTTTTGCAAGGGTTTGTGAAGGTCAATTAAAAATATAATAACCATTTGTACAATTTTCAACAAATGAACAAAAAAATTGCAATCACACTTCACAAAAAAAATGAAAGTTTTGGCAATTACATGAAGTCATTTCCATACTTGCCTACCTAGGGATTTTTACACCACTCCCAACATAATCAAAAGATCTTGAATCTAATCATATAAGGTAGAGATGTTTAAGTCATTAGATTTCAACCAATTTTTCAAGCATTGAAGTTCAAGTTTGAAGTGCTTTTGAAATGATTACCTTGAATCATCATTTTTCACAATTGATTGAAGATAAGATCTATGGTTAATTCTCACCAACTCC
>Ga0209208_10007405_pt1 | contig 14870 bp, 8 predicted proteins | sample S1TSphfallax_3_FD_187694 | JGI IMG/M metagenome (GOLD analysis project Ga0209208, IMG submission 187694) | Host-associated microbial communities from peat moss isolated from Minnesota, USA - S1T2_Fd - Sphagnum fallax MG (SPAdes) (version 2) | ecosystem: Host-associated > Plants > Peat moss >...
TGTTATAGTTAGCTAGATTGCATGCTACCAAGGTGGCCAGATGTGATCACACAACCTCCTGCAAGATTGGCCATGAATCTATGGACTTAACACTCTCCTTTTATGGTAAAGACTATTGTCATGATCACAGTTTTTACATGCCAGGTCCATGAAACCTGAGTCCAGTGTAATGCTTGCTGCTGCAAACATGGAGAAATTTTAATTGGTGAAAGTTCTCTGCATGAGTTATTTCTACACCTCCAGAGATTCACATAATTGTCATCAAGCAGCAAAGAACATGTTTGTGCAATGAAGCATATCCAGTGCAGTTTGCATGGTGGTTAGGTTGCAAGATTGTATTGATAAGGGAAATCAGCTTGTCTCTACAGAAGGCATTTTAACTTAGTCTATTGCTTGTGATCTTTAGGTTCAGTTCAAAGTAATGGATCCAAGAGCATATGGCAGCAGAATTCAGTCCAGTTATAGTTTGAGGAAATTTTTTTCTCAACTATTTTGCTTGCTAAATCCTACCAAGTCTGCGCTTGATGGGTTTTAAGACTCAAGAAGACACAACCAGTAGCATTAGATCATTAATTGATATGATCCTTATTGAAATCCATTCAGAACCCTGCATTGTTGCAGCAATTTGTTTTCACAAACTTTTGAAGTTTGTAAGTCAGAATCCTGAGCTATGACTGACAAAATACATTTCACATGCCACAAATTATCCATCTGTGGTTATGCACAAAAAGGGCCTTTTCCAGGTATTTCATTTTCTTCATTTTCAGTCTCCTTCCATCATGGATGATGCTGTTTCTGCTTAAGAAGGACAAACGACAACAAGTCTTTCAAATGAACCAAAGAGTGACTTGAGTCATGAGTTAGATTCTCTTCATCATGAGGTGTTTAATTTCTCTTGGTTTTGAAAACCACTGTTTCTCTCTGGTATCCTCAAGTCAAATAAGGAAGTCACTGATTTTGTAATTGTATTTTGTGTCTGATCTTTTTTTAAATGTGCATATTGAAGCTCTCTGTGCTCTTCAAGAACTAATGTGTACCTTACCTACCTACATGCTTTGGCCTAGCAGCTGAGCATCGCCAAGTCATGCAAACAGTCGAGATCAACAAATTGAATCAGATACATTTCACTCAAAAGAATCAGATATGAATTGTGGTCAATATGATATGCAAGATGATTGCTGAAGAATTCCACACTTTTATGCAATGTCACCAGAAAAATGTACTTGCAAAGTTGCAAATGCAACACAAACACTTTCAAGATTTCACTTGATGTATAAGCATTCCTGATTCCGAGGACAATCCAGTGTGTGAAGGGGAAAAAGGCACCTGATGCTAGAATTCAGTACCCCTGAAAAGGCAGGCACTACCTCAACTCTGAAGTTGGTGAGCTGAATAATCTGAATGGTGCACTTTTGCCAGCTCCTAGCAACAAAATGAATGAAACACTGGGAAAACTGACACCAAGCTCAAAATCAAGTAAAGGCACATTCAAATTTCTGACTTCCTGATTCTTGAACACTAGAGCTGAGTAATTTTCAGCAGAGCCTGAGACACATGCAAGGATGAGTCCATCCTTCATGCAAACAAGAATGGACTGTACTGACATATCAGAAAAGTCCCAAATAAGTTTCCTACAGTAATGGTCAAAATTAATGGACAGGGTTTACACAATGGGTTGCCAAAGAGATTGTCTTCAGCAAATATAGGAAAGTAGAATTAAGAATAAGGCATCTCAGTGTTGGATCAACTCTTAGCCAAATAGGACTTCCCACTCTGCAGTGAACAGTGACTTCATGATTCAACTGTAGGGGAAGGGACCTCTGTTATGTCAGGAACATAAACTTTGCAACTAACATGTCTGATGAGTACTAAGAAATGCTGTTCCAAATGGATACCTGCCAAGACATCCACATAAAATGGCAGTGCCCAAGCTGGTTTGCAGGCAACCTAATCAGATGACCTTCCAATTTTACTCCGTGATTTATATGGTACCCGACTTGGGGAATGATTTGACATGTATCGGGCATCAAAATCACAATCCACACATGCCAACATTGATGCAAGGCTGGGAGATATAGCTTTGTCTTTCAGTTTCTCATACCGTGGTTTTATCCGGTTGTCAAGACTGTAGCCAAAATACTGCACAGCCAACCCTCCAGATTAATCCCTGGTCATAAAGGGGAAAATGAAACAGATGCCTAAAGATGATCAGGAGTTTTGTGCTTGCCTGAGGAAAGTCAACCACTTCGTTGATGGAGCGTTGCATTTCATTGACAAGAAACTCATACTTAGGGGCAAGGGAACCCTCAATGCTTTGGCCCAGCATGGAGGGGAAGAGAACAATCATGTTGGATATGGCAGATTCACTGAGGCCAATGTCCTTGAAGAAGGTAAACTTTGGGCGTAGGTTTTTCTCAATGCTGCAGCACATAATCTGGGCATTACGCAATAATAGCATCTCCATGTCACGCTCTCTGTTCAAACCCATGCTTTGGAAGAATTCCACTACTGGTTTCAGCTTTTCCTCCACATTCAATGTAAGCACCTATCATCCCTCCCCATGTCCATTTACACATCAGAACTTGGTGGACAACAATTTGGTTGACAACAATATGCCCCACCTCCCTTAACATAGTGTCAATTAGTCTGGATTTAGCTAGGGTGTAAACAGAAAAAACAATTTTAGCCTGTTCCCAGGGAGAGAAAGACCTGGGGAGAGGTAGTGATAACTTTGCCCAACATCTCAGGCTTGACACCAAGCTCAAGAAGGTAGTCCACTGTAGGCTCCAGGCCTGGAATTGTGTAACCCAGCAGCTGTGGTCGCCGCAAAATTACTTTCCCAAGGTCTTCTTTCTTTACACCAAGAGTAAGCAGATAGTTGATAATTGGCAGCATTTTGCGTTTGGGGTCCAGCACCAACACTTCGGCATAACGCTTGACCAACTTTGCCACATCATGTGGGCACATCAAGCTCTGTAAATATTGCACTGTGGCTTTCATACTGTCTAGATCATAGTTTAGGATATTTGGCCGCCTTGCCACTGCCTTGCCTAAGCCTGTACCTAAGCCTGCACTCAACAAAAAGTCTAGTTTGGCCTTGAGATTCTTCTTTGTCACATCTGAGAACAGTTCTGGCACCTTCTTCAGAATGCGTGCAAGATCATCAGGTTGAACACCTGCAACCAGCAGGCACTGCACATTGTGCTGGATGCGTTCTATGGGATGACCAAGAAGTTGAGGCCGGCTTGCTAATATAACTGGCACCTCATTAGCACTTATGCCCACTGACAGAAGGTAATTTCTCAAGTCCCTGATCTGCTGTTCTGTGCAACACAAGAGTCTCGGCCACTGTAAACACATGCTCACCAATGTATCACAATCAAGGCCTAAGCTGTCCATCAGATAGTGCCAGACCTGCCTTACATTGGTGGTCTCTGCCCGCAGCACACCTGAATCCTTACCCACTACCAGCACAATGTCAGCATGCTCCAGCCCTAGGTGCTGAAGAGTGCTTATCCACTCTGCAATCTGCTCTTCAGTCATGCCAGCCCCCTGCTCCACACACTTCGCCAGGGCTGTGCTACGGACTCCCATTGCTTCAAGGCTTCGACCCACATGTTCATCCATCATCTTCACGTCAGTCACCACTGCCTTGACTTTCCTTGGACCCACCACATCCAGTTTGTCCTTGCCCAATTTTATGTTTGCTGACAGAAGTGTCACCTGTCTTGCAGCTGGCTTCCCCACACCTCCTGCCTCCCTTGTTGCTTTGTCTGCTTTCTCAGACCAGCATGCCACAAACATAGGGGCAACCTCCTCTCTCAATACAGCCTGAGACCAAATTTGGACACAGACAGTCCCTCCACGATAAACATTTTTCTTCTCCAGAAAACTGGGCAATTTTCTGCTTTCTGAAAGCTTGGGAGTGAAATAAGAAGCAAGACAAATCTGCTTTTGAACTCCATAATGCCACATAGCCATCCCAGAAAACTCTGGTCTTGTGCTTGCTCTGCTGCAGCCAGCTTGTGACAGCAGCTGCAACGACTGCATTTCATACATAGTGATTGGAAGTATCCAGGAACAGCCAGATCTTTCCCCAGGAAACCAATTTTGCTCTTTATGTCTACTCACTGATCCTATGCCAGCAGATGCAATGGCACCTGCCATATCTTCATTTCTTGTTGATGCATCCCCCTTTTCTTATACAGTATCAAGGCTAACCCTTCTCCACACAACTGTGGTGCTACAGGTACTCACATTGTGGTTCATAAACTCTGCCAGATTGACAGATGACAAACAAGTCTGCACAAAATTGCCACATACTAAAATCAGAAAAGATGTAGCACATATATATATGCTTGCTAAGATACTATTGCAAGAATGCCATCATCAATTCACATCTTCAATCTCTCTTTCTCTCTCTTGCCTAGAAGAAGACTACTGGCATGACAGTTGTCACCGGGAGCGAAGAAAATGATAAGAACAATCTTGTCACACTTGAGAGTGAGAAAGCAAGCTTCTTCATCGAGCCACCTTGACCTTCCTACGGCTTCTGATATTCTAAGATAACGAACTCCTCCTCGCCGTGATGTTCAAATTCTCTCTTGCATCTCATCTAGCGTCCTACAAAATGTTCCTCCCACAAGGACTCTGGATTCTCGCTCTCTCTCTCCCGATTCTTTTCTAATTCTCCCCCTCTTCAAGCTACATTCTCAAATACTAGCACAGTTTCATCAAAACTCCATCAAAAGCTCTCCCGTTTCTTCCCACATGCGATGCACATAGTCACGAATCGAAAATTCTCTAAGGCACGAACTACTTCCTCCTCGCATTTGCCTCACTGTATTTGCTCTAGCGTCGTCCTAATATGGTCCTCCTCCCGCAAATTACTCAGTCAAGAACTTGACATGAACTTATCTCGTCCTCTCTCGCTTTCCCTCTCTTTCTCTCTCTCTCTCCCGAATCTGGATTCTCGGTCGCTCTCTCTCTTTCTCTCGCTTCCGACTCTCTTCTAATTCTTTCCCTCTTAAAGCTAGCTTCTCAAGTTAGTACTAGCAGAGTTTCATGAAAACTCCATCAAAAGCTCTAAAAGTTTCTTCCCACCTGCGATGCACATCGTAAAGAATGGAAAGGACGAGGCGTCAGTACGGAAGTGAGGCTTTTGTGCGTCATTACTTACCTGGAAGGAAGGAAAATCGAGCGATCCGCCATCGCCAAAAAGCATCGCAAGCGGTGGGAGCGCAGAGCAGAGCAGCGAGCGTCGTCTTCTCCGTCGGGATAGGCCTGTCTCTTGTCTATTGTATATCCTCTTCACAAATTCGAGATCCCGAAAAAAATACAGAAGTCTTCTTCCCAGGTCCCAATTTGGAGGGAGATATGCGGATCTGGATTCATTCAGTTCGTCGCCCAACTAACAACTCTCCGGACAGATATTTGAGATCCCAATATTTCCAAATCCTAACATGATGTGATGATATGAATTGAGGTCCCAATACTTCTAAAATCCTAATATGAAGTGAAACTTCCGGGACCTGGATCGAGGTCCCAATAAATTCCATTTCCTAGCATGAAGCTCCCGGTATTTGGATTGAGGTCCTCAAATATGCACATCCCAGGTCCCAATTTGGAGATATGTGGATCTGGATTCAGTTCCTTGCCTACCATCAACTCTCAGTGCAAATTTTGAAGTCCCAATACTTCCAGATCCTAACATGAGGTGAACGTGTGGGGACCTTGATTGAGGTCTTGATATATCCAAATCCTAACTTGAAGCTCCTGGCATGTGGATTAAGGTCGCAATAAAAATCTAAATTTTACCATGAAGTTTCTGGGATCTGGATTGAGGTCCCAAAACGCACATCCCAGGTCCCAGTTTGGAGATATGGGGATCTGGATTCTGTTCATCACCCAAACACCAACTCTCCATACAGATCAAATCTTTCCAAAATCCTAACATGACCCAAATTGACGTGACAATTTCAGGACCTAGATTGAGATCCAATAAATCCAAATCCTAACATGAAGACCCTGGGATCTGGATTGATGTTCCAATAAAATCCAAATCCTACCATGAAGCTCCTGAGATCTGGATTAAGGTCCCAATAGGAATCCAAAAGTCCACATGTATGCACATCTCAGGTCCCAATTTGAAGATAGGCAGATCTGGATTCAGTTCCAGGCCCAACAACACCTCTCCGGACCGATTTTGAGGTCCCAATACGATTCAAATCCTAACATGAAGGTTTCAAGATCTGGATCTGAAGTCCCCAAATACGCACAAGTTTTGGTTCATATTATTCAGCCCATAATATGTTCAGCCCATCCCCAAATAAAAAGGCATGAAAAGGTGCCTTTTTCAAGGTTTTATTTTCCAACATCATATTCATGACCATATTTTCAATATCTTCTCCACCAATTTGCATTCATTTCTTTTCAGTTGAATCTTAATCTGATAATTAAATTGAATTTAGTTGAATTGGAATTCAATTCAATTCAATTCAAATTTCAATATTTTCATTCGAATGGAATGTAATTTTTTAAAAATCAAAATTTTTTTTTTTTCATCAATTGATAAAAAAGAAATTGGTAGTGCGTAGTAGCATAAAGCCAAAATCATTAGGTATATGTTCATTTCATTCACAAAAGGCCATATAATTACAAAGTTTAGCTAAATGCCCATGTTTTAAGAATGTAGTGAATTGTTTGAAGGATGGGCATCATGCACGAATCCTATTATGCATTGCTATAGTTAATTTAATCCTTTTTGGAATGTGGGCAATATTTGTTTTGGAAAAACAAACATTTGTGCAAGGCCAAGGGTTCTTCAAATCATGAGCTCTTGTGTTGAGGTTTTTTTTTTGTTCGAACCAATTGTTTTTCCCTCCAAAATGATGCCATGTAGATTTAGCCTCGATTTGCGACTTCTTTCATCTTGGACCCTCATCCAAAGGAGGTGGGTTCAATTTATTGCTCTCAGCCAATAAGATTGTTCTATTACATTGGACCTTGGATCCTCATTTAAAATGGTCTTAAGTTTACTTACTTGTCTCATTATGTCAAAATGTTTCTTGAAGACAATCGAAAATTAATTTGCATGCATAGTAAAGTGGGTTTGGAGGAGTTGAAAGCTTTTGCATATCATAGAATATGTAGACCTTTGAAAACAAGTGGAAACTTGACAACCCTAAATTAGGATTCATAGGTCACTAGTGTAGCTTGTGTTGTTGGCCGAAGTATGAATTGGCTACCCAACTAAATTTTCCTTCCAAACATTATTTTTGTAATTTAATTGAATTTTTCATGACAAAAAATTGCTCAAATTTCAATATTTTCAACACCTGGGGTCTAAAAATTTCCAAATCACTTTCATTAAATCCTACTCATTGAGAATTTTTCAACAATATCAAGAGTGCCCAAATATTTTTATAATTGTAATTTTTGATTTAAATGAATTTTCAGTGATTGTTCAATATTCAATAAATTTTTCATTATAAATTAAAACATTATGGAATAACACAATGCACTCCTAGTCATTGAGATCTTTCCAATGGCACCAAGAATGTGGCAAGGTGCATTGTGATTTGAGAAATTTTAACATGACAAACAAACCAAACAAAACAAACAAACAACCTTCCTTCATGGATAGATTTGATACCAAGATCTTATCACAAGTTGAAGTGTTATTTTTAATTTGAAAAGCTAGAATGTAATATTTAATTTGTAGTAGGTAACTATTCTATTTAATATTTTGGATTTGGCTTGATTACAATGATCAATTATTTGTTTCAAAATTCAAAATAAAACTATCAAGTTTAGGTAAGGCCAAAACAAACAATCTTACTAGCATTTTAACAAGTTCAATTTCAACCCATTTACATGACAATTTTAATGAACTGAGCTTGCATTGTCTACAAAAACCCAGTTGCCAAACCCAAACTGACGCCAAAAAACCAATTAAGTAGGACAAACTCATTCATTTTGTGCACAAAACACAAAACCCTAAACCCTAATACACACCCCCCAGCAGATCAGCCAACTCGCGACTTGGGGGATTATGTGACCCAGCAACCACCCGTGCACCATCCATGGCAAACCGGTTATGACCAATGTTGCCCGGTTGGTTTTTGTTCTTTTTTCATACTTGGTGGGAAATTGTTTTTTCTGGCTCACCCAGGGTATCAAATGATCAAAATTTGAAGTTTTAAAGACCCACCTATTATCATTAAACCTCTAATTACCCACTTCTTAATTGTTTTGTAATACAATACTCATATATCATGCATATGGTTTTGTGATACTCAACTTATAACCACCTAGCATAATGTCAAAGTAGGTGTTTGGAGTAGTGTATCTTTTTTTTGGTTTGTTTTTCATGACATTGAAATTTTGGCTAAAATTCGGCAAAATTAGGCGAATTTATGCTAGAATTTTTTTAAAAACTCAAAAAAACTCAATTTATATATCAGAAAATGGAATTTTTTTGCCAGAGAAAAAACATTGGTTTGAAAATCAAACTGTTCCAAAAAAGACTTCTTCATGCTTTGTGAATTTCTCACAATTGCCAACCCACATAAATCAAATTCAAGTTTAAAGGGGAGCTAAAATAGAAGAAGTGCAACCAAATGTAATGTTTAAAAATTCTAGAACATTTTGGCACATAACATGGAAAGGTATTGGTTGATTTTTGTTTTAATCAAAGCAATACATAGCCCACAAGGGCCTGACCGGGTCTCTACAAAATGTATTAAAAAAATAGCTAAGGTCTTAATCCAGCTCTTATTCAAATTTAGAACCATATAAGTCAGGTATGAATAACCTACCCTTGGACCCTTGTTGATTACCAACCATGTTTTCCAATAATTGGCAAACAATTAGTTATGAACAATGAACCATGCCTAATTTACAAAGGTTCTTCCTTGTTAACCTCTCCTATAGACCTTCCTATTTCCACATCACACTACTTAGGTAACTAACTTTGTAGTGGACAAGTATTATAGGTTAGTATGTAAAGAAAGGCAAGTGGTCACTAGGGAACTAGGTAAGTAGGTAAGCTATAGCTACTATAGTGATTACTAGGTGAGTAGATACAAGTTAGTACATACCTAACTAGTGTGGTTAGCCATGGGACAAGGGTACAATTGCAAAAGTGTTTCCTGTTCACCTATCATCCATCTGGTGCACTGGGAGGGGGGTGCTGGCTCAATCTGGCCCAACTTGGGATACCTACTTTTATTACCTACACAATTAGATAAATGTAGTCTAGAGTTTCCTAGATACAAGGAGTGCTTGATGTGCCAAAGTCTGAAACCTTTATCATTACTATGAGCTATGTCTCCAGAGTAGAGCCTGTGCCTTGACATAGATAGATGGCCTGCATGAGCCTCTAGCCAGATCACAAAGGCTGTTTCACACTTTGGCCTTGCCATTTACATTATCTTAAGACAAAAGAAGAATTATGGAAACTAAAATATTTCGCCATGCAAAAATATAATCTTCAACAAATCCTCTAAAAGAAACCAAAATCCTTCAAGATATCATAACTCTATAACTAATCTCAAGTTCCAACACAAGCCAAAATTTCATCTTTCAAAAATCCTTGTATCAAAATAGACCTATTACACTAGGGGCCAAAACCCCTTAAGCTACTTTACTCTATAATGAATCTAAACTCAATATCCTTGCCTTGGTAGGCAAGGCCAACAAATTGCACGTCGGCATCCACCACCACACCACGTTCAATGTCATTCTTTTGATGCGGTTCGAGCTTTGCACTCATGTCATATCTGACTTACAAATTGTCCATGCAAAGTAATAAAAGCTGAAATTAGATCAGAGTTGCATCCGAGGAACATGTTTCCCTCCCACCATGAAACCTCAATTGCTTAGGTACTGTACCACTGAATTATGTAAGTAAGTCTTTCATCATAATGAGGCAGAAACTAGTCTTGTAAGGTGTACTGCTGCTGCAGGGCATTAAGCTAAAAAATGGGTACAAGTGAAAACCCATTTATGATCATCAGACTGACACCTAAAAAGCCACCAATATCCTCTTGTAATTTGTAGCTTGTAAGCTGAGCTCTGCTGAGAAGTGTGTGATTCCAAGTAATGAGAACTTGATGTTTGTCTTAAAATAAACTCTATACACAAAATCCCTCCTTACTGAAGGTAAGTAAGTAAGTCCTAATAATTGGGTATTTAATGGATGTTATATTGCTTCTGAAGAATTTGGAGGGCACTTTATGAATATCCCTCCAGAAAAGAACCCAAAAAAGAGGAGAGATATTACACCCAATTCCTAAGAGACTAGAGTGGGATGAATTCTTAAGAGAATGCCTAAGATGTAAGATGCATCTCCCTCTTGCACCTCATTATCTATGGATGTTAAGCTTCATGGTAAGCTTTGTATTGTGCTTTACAATGGGTAAAACTCACGAGTCTGGTTATTCCTCAAATGCAGGGCTGGATTTGAGTACAGCCTTGTCCTAGGCCCCTTATTTTATTTTGGGAATCCTCGCCCTTGGGCTTTACCTTACACAAAGATGTTACTACATGCCTTACTACTTGGTATGGTTTGGCATCAAGGTACCTAATAATTAAGTGTTTTTTTTGTCAGTTATGTTCAACAATAAAATAATAAAATAATAAGTTACAATTCAACATTGTACTAAAATTGGGCTCTGCCCTATTTTGCACTACCGACTATTTTTTTAATTTTCTTATATTCTGATAAGGTTTTCAATAATTCATCATTAGTTATGTCAATTTTAAATTTATTTTAAATTAACATAAATATCATGGACATGGAAAAGCACTGGTTAATTTGTCTTTTCATATCCATGGTGGTGATGCTGGTCATAAGTACAGGAAAAGAGTGAAATAGTGGAAGAGCCTCAAAACTGTTCTTTACCTTATACTTAAGAATTCTCTCTTAGTAGAATGCAAAAGATTTTGAGAATGATAAGAAGTCAAATCTGTTTAAATAAATACCTAACTTAATTTTTTCCTACATATTTATTTAGAGGAACCTCACATAACATAACTTTGTACTATTGTAGTACTTTCAGCATCAATTAAATCATTTTTTAATCTGTCAAAAAAATTATACATTTATTTTTTAATTTGTCAAATTTTCAAAAAAGTTGCTTAAGATGTAAAGGTATGATCGCTGGTTGTTCGGAAGCACACTAAATAGAGGTCCACTAAAACAATTCAAATTGTTTAAAACAAAAGTGTCTTACAATAATTTTTATTTTTATTTTTTAAAATTTCAAAATTAAAAACCCAAGCAACGAACCACTAAAATTAAATTAATTATTCAACATTCATGTGCCAAATCCACCAAGATATTACATTATTCTCTTAGACAAGTTTTGATAGGCATAGTTAGGGTCAAGAAAGTGGAAGCAAACCATTTGGAGCCTCTCTACCCCCATAAATACCCGCAACAAAAACCCTCTGTTTTAATTGACACTAGTGTTTAACAACAAAAAGGGTATTGCTCACAAGAATGAAACTCTCCATTTTTGAAAAGCCTGACAAGATTTCACACTTTGCGAGACACTCTCTAGATGCACACTGGAGAAATCGGAGGAGGTCTTATGTTTCAGGAAAGGCATGTTCAGAGGGGCTTAACCAACTGCCATTGTTCCCATAACCTAAGACCAAAGCCCTCTGGACCTGCCCAGACTTACACAGAAAGTTTACGATTTCCAAAGAGCTAGCCTACTACTCAAAACTTTGTGGTGGAGAGAGAGCTTCAGAGAGTCACACACACCACACTCTTTCCCAAGAGCACTGAAATTGTCAAATACCCAGGAACAAATGCACATTGCATACTAGTGTTGAGCGGGTACTTACTTTGCTTTTGTTAATAACTGCCAGTTCTGGTATTTTAAATATTTCAGAATCAGAGAGCTGTTGGTTCTTGTTTCTTGAAAAAGAAGAGAAAATCAGAGTCGAGGTTATTTCCAAAGAAACTTCAAAGAACATGTGAGAACCATGGTTGTTGTATGTTTGAATGGTTATTAATTTTTGAGAACTGTGATTATGAAACGTTAAGAATACCCTTCATAACCACTGTGGGTCTGTTCCCGTTTTCAATAGCCACCCAACAACTGGTACATACATTGTTGACGAGAAGTAATAAGAGAACAGAACATGGCCAAGGATCAGAATGTAAGCCACACTGGCTGGGAACATGAAAAAATGGACAGGTTTGGGTGCATGTGATCTGCAAACTTCACAGAGCAACAGACTTTGGCAGCAGCATCAATTTCTTCATACAAAGCAGCAGAGACACTTTCACCATAAAAACACATTTTGGTCACCTACTCTAGGATTGTACAATTGATGGGCAACAATGCTCTATCCATGTTTTCATCCGTGAATACCACACTTTGTTGGATCTGTGTTGGAACAGACTCCAACTTAACTATACTTAACTTTTGTAAGCACCCAGGTTTCTATTTTAAACCGTGCTAACAACGTGACCATAATTTAAAAAGCAAACTCTTGAGCCGACTTGAATGTGTTTGTCTTCTTAAGCTTAAACGAGCCATCAAATCCATCCATGACAAAAGAAAAGAAATTTTGAGCCTTTTCTTGAATTAGGAGCATTCAGGCAACTTCATAGGATGAAATGGACTTGATGGGTTATCAATGTAGAACTGGTCATGTGGACTTGGTGATTTGGCAATGTGAAGGTGACAATTTTGACGATTTGTACTTGGCAAACTAGTGAAGTGGATGTGGACTTACCAAATTAGCAAAGTGGATTTAATGAAGAAAGAAAAGTCATCACCTGGCAACAACCTTTTTTCTGGCTATATATAGCCAAAAAGAGAAATTACAAATTAAAGTGCTAAAATCAAGTGCTTTTTCAAATTTTCAATAGCCAGAATTCAACCAATTTTTTAGAAAATTCACCAGATTTCTAAACATGGTTCAAGTAGGTAGCCAAAACCAGGGAAGGATGTTTTTTTTAAAATGTATTTTCATATTTAGCTGGTAACCAAATTTGACTAAATCTTCATATGCATGATTGCCATTTTGGCTACATCAAAAAATTGAGGGGAGCGGGGGAGGAAAACATTGCTTGACAAAAATAGCTGAGCAAATGGGATTCCATAATACCACACACCAGGACATAACATACTACATTATTATTATTATTATTATGATTTGCTTCATGATCAGAACACACATAACATATATAAATTATACTTGATCATAGCAGCATCAGGCTCCCTGTTGGTGCTGAATGAGGAGTAATGTGATATGAATGTTGTGGCTTCAATGTTGTTGGACAGGAGTACTTTGGCTCTGACAGTTTTGCGTATCCGAGTGATGAGCATTGAGTACTTACTTACTTTACTTACCTTCACACTGCCTACAGCTATCATGGTTTTGTGCAGACAGCTAAAACTTTAGTTGAAGATTGCAACAAAACTCCTTCCTTCTGGTGTTACAGTAGCCAAGAAGTTAATGAAAGTTCAAAACTGCTGAAGGAAAATTTAGTTTATTTATTTATTTATTTATTTATTTATTTATTTAACTACGAAAATAAGAAATATTCTATTTTTAAAAAACTGGTGAAGGAAATATTATGGGATAATATGATGTCATTATTAACTTAATTTCGGGGATCAACCTTAATGTACATAATTCTCGAAAGACCTTTGGTGACAAAGTTGAGATCCAAATGGTACTACAGCAAAATTTCGGAGGTTGTCGAATTTTGTGACAGCATCTTTACCTTGGGTAAGGTCCTTCCACAAGAGCATTACCAGAACGTGGGATTGCAGCCCCTTGTGACCCCTTCCTTCAAAGGGTAATGCCCTCGTCCCAGGGCCTTACCCTATGCATTTTCTTCTTCTACTATTTTTGGGGGAGAAGGGGGGGGGAAGGGACGACTGTGGAAATATTGTTGAATCCTTGAACCTTTGAATTAAACTGGGGTTAAACTGGGGTTAAAAATAAATGCTTGTATTAACTCTGCTTAAAGTATACCAGCCATTATCTTTCTCTCTCTTCATAATCAACAAGCGAACGTGGTCAAACGAAAATACCCCATGGATGAGAAATTTCATTTTTAATGTGGGAAATGAAAAGCGAGACTACAACGTGAAAAAAACAAGGGAGTACATAAATCCATACCCATTCATCCACCTGTCCATGCATCCATCCATCCATGTCTCCATTCGTTCACTGGGCTATCGTGAAGACCCAGAGTACATGCCAGGATTGACGCCACGTGACGATATCGACGGTGGATGAGAAACTTCATTTTGAGCTGGAAATAGAAACTGGGACTATGAAGTGCAAAAAAGAGTACATTCATCTATCCATATATCCATCCATCTATCCATTTTGTTCATGGGGATGTCGTGGAGCCGCAGACTAGACGCCAGGATTGACGCCACGTGGCGATATCGACGGGCAGAGTAGAAACTGAGCCTGCCCAAGAGAGGCAGTTCCTGTTGTTGTTTTCTCGCCTGCTGTGTGTTTCTTTGCGGATTTGCGCAACAAAACCAATTTGCCGCTTATCTCGCACCGCGGAGTATCGTCGCGACGCGGAATTGCACTCGAAATGGAGCTGAGTTTCCTCAGTTTGTGAGAGAAGGGAGAAGAAGAGAGGAGGAGAATAAGCGAGAAGTTTTGTCTATGTACAAGACACAGACAGAGACAGAACGAGAGACTCACAGACAAAGTGAGAGAGAGAGAGAGAGAACGCAGTTTTCATTTCGTCCAGACGACAGCGTGGAGGATCAGTAGTAACGGATTTGAAGCAGAAGATCCACCGAATTTCCCCTTCTTCATTCCTGAGGTATGAGAGGGCTTTAGTGTTTTAAGAAAGGATTTGGTTATAGAGA
>Ga0209208_10007406_pt1 | contig 14869 bp, 13 predicted proteins | sample S1TSphfallax_3_FD_187694 | JGI IMG/M metagenome (GOLD analysis project Ga0209208, IMG submission 187694) | Host-associated microbial communities from peat moss isolated from Minnesota, USA - S1T2_Fd - Sphagnum fallax MG (SPAdes) (version 2) | ecosystem: Host-associated > Plants > Peat moss >...
ATGTCCATGCAAAGATGTTTTTGAACTCCTTCAACAATTCAATTAATTAAGAATTGACAACAAGTTCCATATCAATGTTGACCTTAACATGTTATAGGTTTTTTTAGAACCCAAGTTGATTTTGGTTAATTGTTTTTCTTTGGTGATAGTCCAACAAGCAATGCAAAGGTTTTGAACTCTTATCCAAATAAGCATTTCATTAATCTCCATTTCTCCTACTTCATGTTGGAAGAAAATCTTTGGCAAATGTTGTTTGAAAGCAATAGGAAGTATAACTATTATAACATGTAGTACATATACTAGTTCGATAAGTATAAATACATGTTGAACTAAATTCAAGCTTGATGATGAAATTAAATTAACATGTTGATTTGACTTGACTGGTTTAGGAACAAATATGGTTTCTATTGGACTTTTTAATGTTGTTTTTTATTTTGTGTTTCTTTCACACTTGGAAACATGAAAACATATTTTGTTTTAACAAATTTTTTTTTGAAGCTATGTGCATTTTGAGTATAATTTAGGAATTATTGATAGATTTAGAAACTTTAAAATTAATATACTTGTTGCTATTTAATAACCTATTGTTAGAAAATTCAAAAGTTGAAAATTTAATGGAAATAAAAAAAATTCATTAATAGTAACATTATAATTAACAAGTTTAGTTCAAAACATGTTTTGTACTTCAATCTTCTTAAAACATTTTCCAAATCTATGCTTTGAACTAGAATTAAAATTCAGCATGGATAACAAACATGTATTTTAACTGGTTTAGCAAATTGGGTTTAGTTTTTGTTATAGTATATGTAGACTTAACTATGGTGGTTAGTAAAATGAATACCTTTTTTTTCTTATTATGATAGGTCTCAAGTGTATGACATGTTTTACCACAATTGGCATAAATTAATGATGATTTGGATGTAACAAAAGGTACATGTTTAACTATTGTATTAACCTCTAGTGTAATTAGTAGAACATTATAACTCAAATTAATAAGTCCACTTTCTTCACACATTACAACGAATTCCTTGTGTTTATTCAACGTATCTCACTTCATACATGTAATTATTGATCTCAAGTAAGGTAATAAACCTATTTTGAAAACAATGGTGAGGAAAACATTTGTTGCTTTAACCTTAAATAGTTGGTTAATTTCAATAGGTGTTCATAGTAAACTTCAACACATTTAGCAGTTTATTGTTGTATGTTTCACAATTGGATGTAGACCTCCTCATCATTCTTCACAATTTTGAATCACTTGCATAATGCTTACTCCAACTTTTCAAAAGTACAATTTGGATGGTTTTGAGCAAAGTTTTCACCCCATTCAAAAATATTATCTACAAGAATAAAACTAAACAAGTTGATGATGTTAATTTCCATTGTTTCACCATTAACTTTAATGGCCTTCTTGAACACTCTAATATGAACATTTAGATCAATGTCTTTGACATAAGTTGGATATTGTAACTTTTTATATGGTAGTTTGGTTGTTAGTTCTAGTATAAGTTACACAATAGGTGGTTGATACCACGGTGATATAAACATGCATGGGTTAGGTGTTAACCGTCCAAATGATCCAATAGGTGGATTAAATGGTGGTTATCCAAGCGATTATTTTTTGAGTGAACTTCCTCCAGGTGAATCTCTAGGTTGTCTTCCATCTAATGGTTGATGAACAAAACCTTTAAGTACATAAGTTGATAAATTAATATTAACCTATACATTGGTTTGTACTAGTGCAGTAACATGTTCTTAAATAAGTCTTTTGTCCATAATGGTTATTGGTTAAATTGGTGTAAGAAACTCATTTCCAATAGTACGTGGTGTAAATGCAAATGGTACAACAAATTATTTAGGTACTGGGTACACATACCCAAATACATAACTTGTACAATTATTAAAGTTTGAAGGATCAAGTCCTTTTGTTCCAGTTGGTTATACTAGATATAAGCTAGGATTTAAAGGCATAAAGGGGGGTATGACATTATACCACATTGGGTATGTTGAAGTAGGTAGCATACTATTTTTGATTCGTACAATTGGCGTAACAAGTTGCGGCCGGGTTATTTGATAATTAACAAGTATTATTGTATAACCTATACTAGGATTCATGGTTTGAGTTCCTAATAAAAACACATTGTGTATTAATGTTGTTGTGTTTATAAGAACATTTTGATGAACATTCATCATCTCCTAGCTCAATAAGTACCTCTGTTTATCATCGACAAATGAGCAATGATTGAATAAGTGTCCCACTTATTGACAATATGAATAGGTTATAATTCCAACACCCTAGTTTCCTCCTGAAATTGGTTTGTGATGTGGAACTTGTGATATTTCACCTTGACTAGATATTGATTTTGCTCGCCTTATTGGTATGTGGTTTCTTGTTGAACAATCGTTGGTTTTATTCGAGGTTCAATAAGTTCAAGATTGGGTATGGAAACTGATTGATTAAAAGGTCTTTGGTCAATGTGACAAAGCTGCTCTAACCTATTGAGTAATTGGAGTAGTTCCATCTCCGAATTAATGGATACTAAATTGATAGTGCATTACTATAATTTTTATTTTTTCAAATTAACCAAGTTAACTATATGGGTATTTTATATAAAAAACATGTATTTTTTATTAGAGGCCAAGGGCTTGAATGATAATGGGTATTTTTTTTATTAATCAATTCAACTAGAGTGACCAATTTGACAATTAGTCAATTTGAACATCTAGTCAAATCAGACTTTAAAATACCACTTAGTTAAATTAATTAGTGGCTTAATCAATAAAACCACCCAATCTAGTCAAATTGGCAAATGCCCTAGTCAATAAAGACACCTATTATATTCAATCAATAAGGCTAACTAAATAGGCCTTGTCAAAGTGGCCAATTACAAATTTTAATATAAATTGGGTATCTTGGGACTACATTTAACATTTTGACTATGTTTGACCAATTAGAAAGAGTTGGAAAATGTAAAAGTTAGCTAGTCATAACTAAATGAATCATGACCAAATTAATTATGATTAAATTATATATATATATATATATATATATATATATATATATATATATATATATATATATATATGGTTTATCTAATAGTGGTTAAATTGATTATATTGAAATTAATCATGGTTCAACTACCTATAAAATAAAATAAAAAATTAACCATAATTAATCTAACCATGTTCAATTAACCATAGTTCGTTTGATTGTATATGTTTTAACTATGGTTATTTTAGCCATAAGTAATTAAAAAATTATGAATAGTTTCACCATGGTCAATTTGATAAATAATTGGTTTAACTTTAATAAATTTGCCATGATAATTATTTTAGCATAATTATTTAACCATTATTAGTTAGGCAATTGTTGGTTTTGCCATAATGAATTTAACCATGGTTATTATAAGCATAAATAAATTAACTATATTTATTTTTAACGTATTATTATTTTACTCTAATAAATTTAACCATAATCAATAGACCCATAATTAATTTTAAACTATTGATAATTTAGCCATCATTGGTTTTGAAACTTAACCATAGTCAATAAAACCAAAATTAATTTTAGATTGTTGTTAATTTAACCATCTTTGGTTTTGCCATAATTATTTTATTCAGGTTATCCTAACCAAATTCATTTTACTCATGGTTAATAGTTAAACCATGATCAATTTTGCCATAATTAGTTTAACCATTTTGATTTTGCCATAATTATCTCATTCATGTTTATTTTAGTCATAATTAATTTTTCCATAAAATATTTATTCATTAGTTAGTTTAGCCATATTAATTTTATTAGTGATTAGTTTAGCCAAATTTATTTATTCATGGTTAGTTTAATCATTTTGATTTTAGCCATAATTATTTCATTCATGTTTATTGTAACCATAATTAATTGTTGCATAATTAGTTTTTCCATAAAATATTTATTCATTAGTTAGTTTAGCTATATTAATTTTACTAGTGATTAGTTTAGCCAAATTCATTTATTCATGGTTAGTTTAATCATTTTGATTTTAGCCATAATTATTTCATTCATGTTTATTTTAACCATGATTAACTTTTGCATAATTAAATTTTCTACAAAATATTTATTCATTAGCTAGTTAAACCATATTAATTTTATTAGTGGTTAGTTTAACCAAATTAATTAATTTATGGTTAAATAACCATTTCTAGTTTAGCCATGTTTGATTTTGCCATAAAAATTTTAACCTTTTTTATTTTAACCATAGTTATTTCATTCATGTTTATTTTAACCATAATTAATTTTTGCATAATTGGTTTTTCCATAAAATATTTATTCATTAGTTAATGTAGCCATATTAATTGTATTAGTGGTTAGTTTAACCAAATTTATTTATTCCTGGTTATCCATTTTTAATTTAGCCATGGTTAATTTTGTCATAATTATTTAACCATTTTTATTTCCACCATAATTACTTCATTCATGTTTATTTAAACCCTAATTATTTTTTGCATAATTGGTTTTTCCATAAAATATATGTTCATTAGTTAGTTTAACCATATTAATTTTATTAGTAGTTGGTTTAGCCAAATTTATTTACATATGGTTAGTTTAACCATTTTAAATTTAACCATGGTTAATTTTTGCCATAAATATTTTAACCATTTTTATTTTAACCATAATTATTTCATTCATTTTTATTTTTACCATAATTAATTTACACATAGTTGGTTTAACAATTAAATATTCATTGATTGGTCAGTTAGTCATATTAATTTTAGTCATGGTTAATTTACCCATAGTTGGTTTAACCATAAAATATTTGTTCATTGGTTAGTTTAGCATATTTATTTTATTCATGTATAGTTCAATCATTTTTAGTTTAGTCATAAAATATTTATTCATTAGTTAGTTTAACCATAATTCATTTAGTCATGGTTATTTTTCCATAATTATTTTTTATTTTTGGTTGGTTTAGCCATTATTAATTTAATAATCATTAAGTTCTCCATAATTACTCTAGTTGTGGTTGGTTTAAACATTATTTTACCAATCATTAGTTTTGTCATAATTAAAATTTCCTAGGTTAAATTAACCACCTATTTAACTTATGTAATTTAAGTATGTGGCTAAATAATCTAAATATAATTAGCTTATATGTAGGTGTAATTATTTGTACATACCCTACCTATACTCGACCTATTTACCTATATTTTAGCCTATAGGTAACCTACTTATATAGGTTAAGGCAAGCCATTTATATACTTATGATAAATTATTAGCTAGTTAATTAATTAATACCTATAATACATTATGAAGGTTTAGTTAAATAATTAATTATTACAAATACATTGTTGATAATATATATTGAATTAGGTCAAATTTGTAAAGATTAATTATAAATTGGTTGTGAGGATTAATTATAATTAAATAACTGAATATTAACTATTATTAATTTTTATTTTAACTTAATTAACATACATATTTACCTACCTTTTTATTTATTGATTTTATGTATCTTACATAGTTATTTAGGAATAATGTTATGTGAATTAAAAGGCTCTAGTGTTGTGTGAACATGAAAAAGGTTTTTCCCTCTCAAAAGTTTATCCCATATTGTTTGTCTTTTCAAATGATTAATAATATAAATAAATGTACCATAAGCATCCAAGACATAAAAAATATGTTAAATGGGAAGGCCACTTGGGATGAGCTAATTGAAAAGGCTCAACCTTAAAGGCCAAATTCAAAATGAAATAGGATTTTTGTACCTAGGTCATCTAGGTGTAGGCTTAATTTAACTAGTGTACATTTAAGCCTGGTAAAGGTCATAGCTTAGGTTGTGTTAACTTACTTTAGGCTTTTATACCTAGGTCTAGGAGTTTAGGTTGTAGTTCCTAAACATAAGGACCTTGGGAGTAGGTATCTAATTTTAGGTCTAACCTAGGTTGCTTAGGTTCTATCCACGTGGCATAGCCTAGATGGCCAATGTTTAAATGCCACATAACATAGCCTAGGTGGCCAATGTTTAGATGTTACGTGGCTTAACTTGGGTGGCCATTATTTAAATGTCTCATGGGATTTGCCTAGTCAAAATGGTGTTTAATGAGTCAAAAAATCATTTGATTGTTATATTGACTAATCAAAATGACTGGTCAAAAATGCCAATTTAGGCTTGGAAAAAATGCATGGCCCAATCACAATGGACAAGTTCAAAACGACTTGTCCAAAATGATTGAAAGGTTTTTTTATGCCCAACCAAAACGGGTCTTTTTTTACCAAAATTTCTAGTAAAAAAAAACAGGAATTATAATAGTGGTGGTATTTGGTGGTTGGTTTTGAAACCCAATAGATGTTGCAATTGGTGTAAGTGCACTATGTAAATAATAACTTGGGGTTGCAGATCGCCATGGTTATCTTGTAGAGTCAATTTCATCAAATGGTTGAACAAGTTCGTGATTATCATCATGATGAACATTCCTTTTTCGGGGTTAGGTTGATGTTTGTGGTGTGATTGATGAATGGTTGAAAGTGCAATTGGGTCTTATGCACAATCGGTTTGGCTACATTTTGATGTTGCTCATTGGTTTTTCCCCTTTGTGCTACATCCATGTTTAGTGCGTTCACATGTTCCTTTCCCATAGGTTGCACTTGTTGTTCATCTTGTTCTTGTATAGGTTATAGAACAAGTCTTACCAATTTTAACTATTTTTTAAGACTTCTAGTAACTATTATTGACATTTTTTGAAATCAATAGGTTCTAGGAAAGCCTTTGCACCTAAAACTAAAATGACCTTTCCTAACATTAAAAAAATTATAGATTTTTTAAAAACAATTTGGGTGGTAGTTTCCTTCAAAGACTATACACTAACCTCACCCTATTTCCTAATGTTTTCAAACTAAATCAATAAACATAAATTCGAATCCTAAAATTGACACAAAACAAACAAACTAATACAAACCAATTTTTTAAAAAAGTTTGCTATTTAAATCTGATCTACTAAATCATTAACAAAAACATTTAAGCATGATTGCTTCTAAATTTTGATCCATTGCGTGGTTCTTAAATGTTAAGGAGTTTTTTCATTCCCATTAAGTTTTCAACTTTTGAATTTTGTAGCAATAGGTTCTTAAAACAACAATAAGTACATTAACTCCAAAGTTTTTTAATCTATCTATAACTCCTAAACTAACATGTATTCAAATTACACATAGCTTCAAGAAAAATCTTATTGAAACAAAATATGTTTTCATGTTTCCAAGTGTAAAAGAAACAAAAAATCAGAAATCACATCAAAAAATCTATCTAAACAAGTTTGTCCTCTTAGTCTTTATACTAATTAATTCAAAATTAAAATAGTCATATAAGACCATTTAAACAATCATTAACCAATATTAAACTAACAATCCAAAATTTTGAAAACTACTCAAGTTGTTCAACCACATGTTCCACTACTTTTCCTCTTAACCATAGGTTCTACATACTATCAATTCTACAAATTATTGATTGACAATCAACCTATCTATTTGCTTAGTGTAATGTTCCCTATCATTTTTTATAATTGGTTAGGTTAATGCCACAAGTTAGGTTAATATAATAGGTAGACCACTTGTTAAATATAACCACTTGCCCTAACCTATAACATGTTAGGTCACATGTTACAAAATTTGGGTAACAATGGTACAAAGGATGTAGCAAACACATTTTATAATGTGTATTCCATGTAGGTCTAGGTCACTCCAATTTCTTCAACTAGTAGGTGATGCGATGCTTTGTTGTAGTTAGGAAAAGGCCTTCTTGGCCTAGGTTTGCATTAAGGGTACTTATGTTTAATTGTTGCTTGTAGCATATGGAATGAGTTGCTATTCAACTCCTCCCACTCTGTTAATTTTTTGCACAACATCGTTGTTTCCCTCCAACATTTAAGTAGCTCCTTTACCCAATTGACAAATGTGCTTGCTCCTTTGGTTGGCAGTTCCATATCAAAAATTCCAATGGGAAACGTTGCTCAACGTCCTTCATATGGTTGATGTGCAAGTACCAACTTACAATAGTATTTGTAAGCATACACACCTAGATATCCCACTTTGCATTCTAGCCTCCCATAACCTTTTGGGTCATAAAAGAAGTATTCACATATAAGATTGTACATAAGGTATTTTCAAAATTTGATATCCTCCACAACCCATAATGCTAAAAAATCTTGTTCATTCACACTTGCCCCTATCTTGGGTGGTGTTATACCCAATCGTAGACAACTCTAAAGATGGAAAATTGTGTAATAACTTTCCACAATTTTAGAGTCTTATTGGTGGATTCTACTTGACCATTCCCTTGGGAATAATAGGTGGTCAACTTGTGGTGCATAATCCTAAATTCTACCACTAATGCTTCAATGGTGTTGTTCATGAAATGGTTATCTTGGTCACTGACTAGGTGTGTGGGTAGCCAAAATGTGTGATGATGTGTTCATAGATAAGTTTTATAGTGTTTTTTTCTAATATTATATTGTAATAGTTATGTTTCAACCCATTTCCTGGTGTAATTTGTTACACAAATGTATTAATTCCCAGTGTATATAGGTGTAGGCTTAATTAGTCCCATGAAATTGATGCCCCATTTTACGAAGGGTTCAAAAGATATAACATGATGTAAAGGATCCTTACATGTGGCATTCAAAGGTTAGGCGTTGGCATATTTCACATGTTTCGCACATTTATGTTGTGTCTTTTTGCATGGTGGGCTATTAATAACCAATAGCCAATACTTTTTTGATAATTGTTTGAATTTTGTAATGCCCTCCAGCAAGTCTTTCATGCATTTCCATCATTATCTTTTAGTTTTGTTCATGGTTCAAGCACTAATGCAAGACTCCTTTCAACCCTAGCTTGTAAAGGACCCCCTTTTTCAAAGTGTAAGGTTTGGCCGTGACAGTAATTTTCTTGTGTTCTTCATTTGGGGTATTTTTTTCAAAATACCCTTGTTCTAGGTATCTCTAATTTGTCCATGTTAGTCCAAATCCATAGCAAATAATCCAACGTGTCACAACCTTAACATTAGGTTCACAACAAAATGTGAAGTCCAAGGGCCCATGAGGCTGAAAATGTGTTTAGATGCGAAACACACTCTCACAAATGAGGGGGAAATGCAAGGGATGAAGCCCAATGACTCCCAAGTGCACTCCAACTTTGGGATTTGCACTTGTGCAAGAGTTGCAAATGTTCAGACCTTGGTTGGAAAGGTAAACAAGCACAAAATTGGTCCTTGAAGGTACCATTAGAAAGATCTTGAAGCATAGATGCTTAAAGTGCTATTACATTGTTCATTTAAACCTGATTTGCATAAGTTATGATCAAAAGAAGGGGCAAGAATCAAATTGAGAATTTGACTCCCGACCATAATTCCCTTGAAAATAGGGGTCAAATGAGGTCTGATTGGAGCGTGTTATACACCATTACAAGATATTTTTAAAGGATATAAAATATTTCCTCGCAATCTCGAAACATATTTGATTTAAGAAATATATGAACATCCAAAGTTTTGAAACAACAAGAGTCCCAATTTTGGATGAAAAGTGACATTTGGATGTAGTCCCCACAAAAAGGCATAGAGTATATTATAGGGAGGGGAGTGGTGCCTCCTCCCCAAGGTTGCGGGCCGTGTAAACCCTTGTGTTTGATGTTGTCCCTATTAAGTCCACCACACCATTTCCATTTGATTTGCACTAACCACCTTCTTTTTTTGGTTGTGTAAGTTGATCTCATTTTGAACCCTTGCTATGAGTTCATCCTAATCCCATCCTAGAGCTTCATGCCCTCCTACCCTTGAAGTGTTACGAACTAAGAGTGTGCCTCAACTTTTTTTTTTTCATTATTTCATTCTGGGACCCACCTTTGGGTCACTTGAGGAGTTTGGGGGCGTGTCACAACATCTAACTACTAATCTTTTACCCAAGTTTTTGGCTCTCAATGGGTAATTCAAGAGAGATGATCAAGTATAAAATGTACACATCTCGGCTTATAAATTATCTTGAAATCAAATTCTTACAAAAGTAGCAACCATTTGGCAATCTAGCCAGTAATTACAAACTTTTTTACTAGATGTAATAAGACGTGATGACCGATAAAAAAATGAAACTATTTTTCAATAGACAGATTAATTTTTTTTTGACAACATAAATCATAGTTAATGCCTTTTTTTTGGTTGTGGTATAATTTTTTTCAATGTTATTCATTAATTGACTTGCATAATAAATTGGGCGATCAATTGTGTTGTCAAGATTTTGTGCTAGCATTACTCCAAGAGAAAAATTAAAGGCGTTAGCACATGAAATTCTATTTTCCAATTAGGCACAATTAACATTGGTAAAAACATCATGGATGATTTCATCCATTTTAAACAATTTGCACATACTTGTTACCTTGTTGGTGAAGTCCCATAAATATCTTTGGTAAAACTTGGTTACACCCAAAAATCGTTTGATTTCAATAATGGAATATTTCCCATGTGTAACCATGAGACTTCCCTTCCTTTTACCTCACCGTCCTCCACCATGTTGAAACATAGCCCTTTAGATAAGACTGAACAAGTTCCATGATCGAGTGTCACCGAACCTTAGTGGCATGAAGGTAATCCTCCATTTCCACAAGCCAAGTATCCACAACCTTTCGATCTAGGACCCCATCAAAATTCCCAAGCTTAATAGGCTTGAATCTTACATTTATAGATGATCCTCCTTTAAGGGCCTCAACCAACTTAGTGAAATTAGGCCCATTCATTTAAAATAAAACCTCTAATTGTTAGGTACTAAAAAGGATTCTGGCTGGTTCCTCCTTTTCATTTTTATGATCATTACGGTTGTCATAATCTTCTTATTTTTCATAATCTTTTTATTCGTCCTCCCTAATAATCTCGGATGGAACATCTAAGTCATGGGTGGGTTTTTCCACCATGGTCTCATGTACTAGTTTATGAGTCCTCTTTGGTGCCATCGAAATTCACAAATTGGTGGATCAAACTCTATTGGAGCTCTGATAGCATGTGACGCACCCCCAAACTCCTCATAAGACTCAAATGTGAATATGAAGGTGAAAACAACAAATAAAGGAGTGGGGATACATTCCTTAGCTTGTAACACTTTAGGGGTAGAGGGGCGTGTTGGAGCTCCGGTATGGGGTGTAGGACAAATGACAAGCGGGTCAATTATTCACAGACCTATACAAACCAAACAACAAGTTGATTAATGCATAGTTGGATCACTTTTGGTGCACGGATGAGCCATGGGCACACATAGATTTATAAGATTCACCATGGCCCGGACTTGGGGGAAGCCATCACCTTCCCCCTTATAGTATTCTTTGTGATTAGCAATAGAAGCTACATCAAAATGTCATGATTTTGTCCCGAGACTCCCAAGTTGGGTGTCCCAAAATTGGGACTATTGTGACTTTGGAGGCCCATAATTTTTTTTTGCAAACCTCCAATTGAATTGAAGGTTTAAGCAAAGTTGTAGCCTTTGTCAAAAGCTTTCCAATGATATGTGGCAAGCCACATGCACACAAGTAAATCAAGGAGATTTTTGACTTTTAATGGTCAAGAGTCAAATTGACACTTTGACTCCCGACCCTTCTTTCAATCATAACTTGTGTTTTAAATACTCAAATGGGATGTGCGATCCCATTTTAGACATTTATGTTGCAAGAGATTTTCAATGGTATAAGGAAATTTTCGATCCAATGAAGTTTGACCTTTGAAATTTCTCTTTTAAGATTTGGGAGTCCATTGAAACTCCAACTCCCAAAGTGGGAGCCCATTTGGGAGTGTGTGGGTTCATTCCCTCATACCCTCTTACATTCTTGGGAGCATGAAATGTTATTCTCGGGCTTCATTCTCAACCCGTAACTTTGTAAGCCCTTACTTTGGTCATGAACCCAAGGCTAGGGTTGTGACATCCATCAAGACTTAACCAACCTTTATGATGAAGTGGTGGTTTCTTTTGACTTTTCTTATTTTAATGCTCTACATGAATGTGATTTTTTTAGCAATTCTTCATATGGATTGATTGTTGTATAATTATGTATAAACTAAGTTGCGGGCTAATGAAGTCGTCAAACTTGTCAAATTGCTAAGATTTGTGAGTCAACCAATGGTTTGTCATTTTGGGTTTACATGAAGTCCATCATAATCATGTTACCCTAAAAGTCTTGTTGTGGATATTGATGTAATTTTTTATTAGATATGCACATTTATGAATTGGAACAATAGATAAAAATCACAAATAGGAATCACCATAATTCTAGTGGGAGTTTAATGGAAAATAAACAGGGGTGTAGTGGACATGCAGTGGTAGAAGTTCTGAATATTAATATTATAATGGGATTCCTTGGAAGGACCTTAAACCAAGTTGGTAACAACTTGATATCACATGTAATAGTAAAAGTGTGAATTGAAAAAAAAGGGGCACCATGTGCAAGTCACATGGTGGCCCAAAACAATCAACGATTTCCTTTCGCAAATCCAAGCATGTGAAGGTTTGAGATTTGAAACTATGGAAATGTGATGAAGTTCATGCAAATGCTAGTCAATTTTTGTAGTACTTGTGTTTGTGTCACATATACCTAGGTGTTTGACCCTTTACACGGCCAACAATTCAAAAACATTTGCAAGATTTTGGATGACACCTTCGTAATTGAGGTTTGATAGAGGTACAACTTGTGTAATAGCCTCGATGGATTATATTGTATGTAGTGTAAGGACCAATTTTTTTTTTTTTTGTTGCACCCTACATTATAAGGTGATCCATAGGATTCATTTGATGAAGAATGGGCAACACACATGAACCAAAGGCCATTTGGTTATGTAGACCTTCATATCCCACTTCAACAAATGGATGTAGATGTGGACACGATGGGATTGGTTTAATGACCATGCGGTGGAAGTTGAGCATAAGGGGGTCAATTAATGACCATGCGGTGGAAGTTGAGCATAGGGGGGTCAATTAATGACCATGCGGTGGAAGTTGAGCATAGGGGGGTCAATTAATGACCATGCGGTGGAAGTTGACCATAGGGGGGTCAATTAATGACCATGCGGTGGAAGTTGACCATAGGGGGGTCAATTAATGACCATGCGGTGGAAGTTGACCATAGGGGAATACAAAGGCAACTTGAGGATTATAGTCACAATGGTTCTCCCAATGGAGGGGAGGAATAAATGGTAGGGGCAAGGATGTGGTAGAACCCCATGAATTAGAAAAAGCCATGGTAGCAATGGCTAACAATGATGGGTCAAATGCAAACATGAACTTTGGACATGAAAGCTTTGAAGATGCTGCAAAGGTTCCATTGTTTGAAAGTTCCACACTTTCTAGCTTATTTGTAACTATTTTAATATCAAATTGTTGTCAAACTCATGGTGTATCTAACGCATTCATAGCAAACTTGTTAGCACTTTTGAAAAAGAGCATCCTACCCTAGTGAAATGCATTGCCAAGGTCAAAATATGAGGCCTTAAGCAAATTTTTAAAACTTGGACTAGCTTACAAGGTCATTGACGCTTGTGTGAATGGTTGTATGTTATTCCAAGGTGTTCATGCTAATGTAGACCAGTGCCCAAAGTGTGGAAAGCTCATAAACAAGCAAGTGGGGAGGTCAAATGTGCTTTGAAAGGTGTTAAAACATTTTCCCCTCACATCTTAGTTGGAATGCATGTATAACACTTAAGCACAAGCAAAGTTAATGATTTGGCATGCAAACAATTGGAGTAAAGACGGGTTGGTGTATCATGTAGTGGACTCCAAGCAATGGGCATTCATAGATAAAAAATGGCCATCATTTGGGAATGAACCAAGAAATGTGCAATTCGGGTTGTTCACTAATGGGTTAAATCCATTTGGGGAAAAACAATCAGCATGGTCTTTATGGCAAGTGTTATTGGTAAACTATAACATCCCACCTTGGTTAGCTAAAAAACACTTCATGATGTTATCTTTGATCATACCTGGACCAAATGTTGTCACATGTGAACAATTTGACATATTTATTGAACCATTAGTAGAAGAATTGAAGATGTTGTGGGATGGTGGTGTTAATGTGTGAAACGTTGTTCAATTCAATGGCATGGGGCAATTCAATATGAAATCTATATTAATGTGGACCATGCACGACCTACCAATGTATGGCATAGTAGTTGGGTTATTGTTAATGAGTTTTTCTATTCCCATAAAGGTTAATCACTTCCAACTATTTTCCAACATGTACATGAATTGTTCAACTACAATCCAACTTTTCCAACAATGGGTTCTTAAAATAGCAACAAGTACATACAATATTCTAATAAAACTTGAACTAACTACAATCCTAAACTAACATGTACATGAATTGTTCAAAGCTTAAAGGAAATTGGCAAAAGAAAATTTGATTCATGTTCCACAAATTAAGATTGAACACATAATCAAAAATTAAACCCAAAAGCTTTTCGACAGGTCTGTCCTCCTACTCTTATATTAGCTATTTCAAAATACAATAGTCATGACTAACCATATAAACAATCATTAACTAGTACCTAGATTAACAATCCAAATTTTCAAAAAAATTACCCTGCCTAACTACTTGTTCAATTATCGATTTTGCCAAATATAGGTTTTGTGATTCACCTATTGGTTAGTGTGTTAACCTATCTTCCTAACCTAGTAACATCACTACTAGAAGATGCGGCCCAAGTTCACTAGGCATTTCACTAGGATTTTGAGTGAACTAGGACAAATTCACTGTATGAAATCATGGTAAAACATGTTAACCCCTAGTGACCGGGGACCGGTCGAGAGGACAGGTCCATTAAGCTAGTGAAACAAGATGACAAAAAGTGATGCCCAAATTTAGGTGGAAATTACACCTATT
>Ga0209208_10007407_pt1 | contig 14866 bp, 13 predicted proteins | sample S1TSphfallax_3_FD_187694 | JGI IMG/M metagenome (GOLD analysis project Ga0209208, IMG submission 187694) | Host-associated microbial communities from peat moss isolated from Minnesota, USA - S1T2_Fd - Sphagnum fallax MG (SPAdes) (version 2) | ecosystem: Host-associated > Plants > Peat moss >...
TTGTTAGAGGTGTTGCGGAGCACTTTGTGAATAAGTTATGAAGATGGGGACTTGACTGTGCAGGTCATCGATGTTCTCCATCCTGGCCGTGCAAACGTTTCCAAGGTGATCTCCTGCTGAAATGCTGTGTATTTCTCTATGTTGTTGCCTGCTCAGCATAACCGGTGTTCAGTCTTAGTGCTTATGCAGATACTTACAAGAATCGATCAATGCAAAAAATCGGTTTATCTTGTTGGGGTTAGAGCAAGGAGAGTACTCACTGCTCCAACAATCTCCTATCAATCAAGCTATTTTCTTTGCACGGAATTAGATTGCTGGGTTTTTGTTGCATGGCCTACAAGGTTATTTCAATTATTTTTTTGTTTCTAAAATTAACTTGCACTATTCAGGCAGAGCTAAAGGAGAAACTTGCAAAGGTTTATGATGTGCGTGACCCTCAATCTATTTTCGTCTTTGGATTCCGCACTCAGTTTGGAGGTGGCAAGTCCACAGGATTTGGCCTGATTTATGACAGTGTTGATGCTGCCAAGAAATTTGAGCCCAAATATCGCCTCATCCGGGTACATCTTTCTCCACGTCTTACTGCTTGTGAGATTATTGGCTTGGTGGTGGGGGCTTGAGTAATTCTTCAAGTCCCCATCAGGTGAAAGCGAGGGTTTCTGGTTGTCATTTTTTTTTCCCTATCAGCTCCTGCCACAAGAATCCATGTTGACAGGGTAACTCTCACAGCATAGTCCCCCTTGTTATATTCATTAAATACTCCTGTTTTGATGTAGTTTGTGTGTGCTGCTCACAGAATGGGTTGGCAACAAAAGTGGAGAAATCAAGGAAGCAGATGAAGGAAAGGAGGAACCGAGCCAAGAAGATCAGAGGTGTTAAGAAGGTAATGTTTTCTCTCATGGTCACTACACATTGTTTTTTGTGTGTTACCCTTGACTTGTACTCTTACAATCAAGACTAACACACTGTAGAGAGACCCTTAAATGCCCCTGTCCTCAGGATTGCTGAGGTATCAACTATTAGCCTTCAAGGTCTTAGGATCTGGATAGTCACATCATTAACAGACCCCTTGTTTTGTGCAGACAAAGGCTTCAGATGCTGCAAAGAAGAAGAAATAGAATGACATGTGCAGTGATTCCTCTTTTGTAACTTGATGCCCATTGCCTCAATTTTCTTTGGGGGTAATTATCATCTCAATGATGGGCAGATGAGCCCAATTTTTTCATGCACTTGGACTCTGAGTTTCAAGCAGCTACTTTTACTTGTTCATTTCTGAGCTTCCGTTGTTGTGATCTTTTGGTTTTCGGATGGAATCAAACTGCCATATTTGTGCTTGGGGAATTTGAGTTTCCAGCAATTTCTCAGATGTATCCTCCAACATATCTCTCAGTGGACACTAGTAAGGAGAAAGTTCTGTTTGTGGGATGTTTCCAGTTTATGTTTTTTTGGGTTCAAAAACCCCCAGATGATTCAAGGAACACAATGATATTGCAAGAAACTACACATTTTCCATTTCAATAAGCAAATGTTGGATTATTTGTCCATTCTGTTCAATATCATTCATGATAAACAGCTTTCAAACTGATGGCCGGGGAAGTACATGATCTTCCAGCCTTCTTTACTTATAAGAAATCCACAAGTAAATATGTGGAACTGCAACAATGAAGTCCATCTTGGAACTTGCATCTATGTGTTTTGTGAATCTCTCCTTGATGGGACTCCTATGAATATTGTATGCAAACATGGTAGCATGAGGCACACTCAGATATGTGCCAAAACTGTTATAGTGACAACAATATCATGACCTAGGTTTAGCTTGTCCCTGCTTGTCTGTGTAGAAATTTGTGCCCTGAACTTCTCAAGGCCAATGGTATAAAATGCAATGGGATATAACACACCTATGGCTTTATATATAACAGGCTTGTGGGTTTCTCATTCTACTTGCCTTTGTGTTACTGCAATCATAAGTGAATTACTTCTGGCACAGTGGTTAGAGTGGCCTTGCATATAGGACAGGTTTTGGTTTCTCTCCATATCCTCAATGCACAATCCAAACAAATGGTTGCGTGGTTGCAAGGTCTGAAGCAAGCCCTTTTCTTGCCATTTGTGGTACCACTGCCTGAGTCCAGTTCCTCAAAACAGACACTACAGTCGCACACAGTTCCTGGTGTGGTTGAGCTCTGATCAAATACTTCTGGTCTTGTTGAGTGCTGATCAAATACTCCTTCAAGATGCCTCACGATTGCTGCGAGTTCGGACATGGACATATGATGCTCTTGTCTTGCCAAACGATTCTGTTCATGTTGCAACAAATCCAATGTAAACCATACTAGATACACAACTTCAAGTCCTCATGGTCTAAGTGATATTTCAAAAACAAAAGTTACCCATGTCTGAAAGTTTCACTAACCCATACATGCTCTTACAACAGGCTTTCATACAAAATGGTAATACATGACACAGAAGATGGTCATGTCTAAAAGTTACCCAGATAGCTGCTCTCTTTCTGATGGCAATAGTGCTCTTACCTCCAGCCAACCACAACAAGAATTTTACAGTCTACTAACTCAGATGGGTACCAAATGAGAATTTCAAAGTCTAGTAGTAACTCAGAAGGTCAAGGATTGCATTCTGCACCTGCTCGAGCATGGTAGAAGCATCACTTAAAACAGTTCGTGTATTGGCCTTGGTAGCTTCCACCTGTTCCAAAAGTAGCATCCTGGAATCTGACCACTCATCTAGCAGCTTGTCTCTTTCTTCCCTGTTACACTTGAGATGCTGCATGACAAGAGGCATAGAACAATAACAACACTCAATAGAAACCCAGAATGCATTGAATGACATGTTCATGAGTAGGACACATGAGACTTACATTTATTATGATAATGAAGAAGAAGAAGAAGAAGAGAAGAGCATGCACCTCCAAGAGTGTCTTGTGTTGGTCTTCTCTGAGTGCTAAAATTGAGTTGTGATGCTTCTCGTCAAGCTCCTTGAGCTTCATCTGTTGCTCCACAGCACAAAGACTCCTGTTTACTATTTCTTCCATGATTTGTCCTTCATCATCCGTAGCACTGTTGATCCTGATGAGCAAAATTCCACACAGTTTGTCAGAAAATGGCATGTGAGAAAAAAAAACCATGGAAGTGTAACATGCATGTGTGTCTAGTCGCGACTGGAGGATCTGCATGTCCCCTGCAAGCTCTGCTATTATCTATTGATGTCTTTGACCAGTTGCAGCAGTTCAAACAAACTCTTAAAAGCTCCCACACGAGACCTAAATATGATGGGCCCGGATTAGGGCAAGAGTTTTTTTCACATAACTGTGACTCCAAGTCGTTCAAGCATTCTTCTTGAGCAATTTGATTCTTGAGAGCAATCAAGTCTCCTTGGCGGGCCTGACATGCCTCCAGCAGCGGGACTCCTTCTACTGGGTACGACTCCAGTTTCTCGAACTCACTTGCCACGCTGTCGTCCATCAACTGTTCAATCTCTTTCCACTTTGCATCCTCACGGTCCTTCAGCTGCAATTCACAAGATAGGAGATAGCCCTCAACCCCTATGCACAAGTTTCACAACATCACGAAACAACCCAACAACATCCAGTACCTTCATACCCATCATGAGAAAACGCAAGATGAATTGTCAACGCCACCACATGCAGCAGAGGGAGAGAAGAATACTACCATCGATGCAGGAAATGGTCATGTTGCAAGCAAGCAAGCATGCGTGAATCTTCTAGGGCGATCCAAACTATGAACAAAAACATGAGAGTGGGACGAGGAGGAGCAAAAAATTGAGAGACCCAACCAGTCTGAAATCAAGATCGATCATCATCGCTGCTTCCTGGATTACTACAAGTTAGCAAAAAGCATGGCAGAATGATGAATGTCGCGGGCCGGTGGCACATACATTGGTCTTGAAATCGTGGGTTTGCGAGATTCTGAGGACGAAGACGTCTTGGGAAGAATTCATCATCTCCTGGATAGCCGAAGTGGTATCTTCTGGTACGCCGACAGTAGCAGCAGCAGCAACCGCGGCGGCGGAAATATCGAAGTCCTCTGCATCGTCGAAAAGTCCGAAGAACTCTTCGTCGTTGTCAGTAGCCATCACTGTGAATGTCGAACTTGCTTCTTGCTTGAGAAAAAAAAAGACAAAAACCCAGTGTGCTCAAACACTCAAGAAGAAAAACGCCGCAATCCCACCCCCGCCAAAAAAAAAACACAACAACAACAACTCCTCCTCCAGGCGTCACAATACCGATTCCCCAGAGCGTAAACCCCAGCTTCCAAGGTATATATCACCAACCAAACTAGCACTACAGTTCTAAAAATGTCTCTCGCAAACCCATGTAACTAAATGTTCTCATGAATCATCGCCACTTTTGGCAAGGCAGTCTTCATTCCATTTGAAGTTAGCCTAGTGTTGAATATTGTGCCCAATCTTATTCTTTTCCAGGAAGATGTGAGACGGACTCACCAGCTGCCTGATTGAGGCGACACGCGTCCGCTGCTTCTGTCGGTAATGGGCTGTCGTAACTCTCGCGTTGATTTTCATTTTTTTCCAAATAATTTATTTTTTTGGTCGTCGTCGAGGCGAGATGAAAGTACAAAGTACCGATTGTGATGCAACGCTGCAAAGTACCCATTTTTCTTCTTCTTCTTCTTCTTCTTCTTCTTCGTCGTCGTCTTCTTCATCCTCTAACGAGTACTCTTTTTTTGGCCCCTCTCATCAGCTCACACATGTCCTGGAACGCGACTCATCTGCGCGTTTCACCACCGTCGTCGCTGCGCACGATGCTTCATTCATACACGCCCCCTTAAATGCCAGTTCTAGAGCACGACTTTTGGCCTTGGTGAGCGGCGGCGGCGGTCGGGGGCGGGGAACAGAACGAGGGAACGGGAGAACCGTGGGGGAGCGTAGCGAAAAGCCCCTCCTGTTTAGTGTTTTTTTTAAAAGTACAATTTTGGGGATTGAAACCATTAAAAATGAATTCATAGGCAAAGCTAACTCCCACATGATCCGCAAAGTTCAAATGCACATAGTTTTTGCATAGAAGCATCCAAAACTAGGCCCTCAAGTTCAGGAAGAACTTCAAAGGGATGCTTTTGAGCATCTCCAACACACTTGCACCTTTGTAAACTCCCCTATAAAAGCATTTTTGATAGGGAGTGTGCAAGTTTGTGGCTTACAATTGTTGTTACAAAATTGCATTGCCTCATACCAAGAACATCATACATTTCATTAATTCATCCACCACATCTCTCATGCACTTCTGAGATAGCTTTGTGAAAATTGACATGGAAATGTATTGCATTTTTGTTGAGTGATGATGATTTTTGATGGGCCTATTTTAGAGTTTTCATTGCAACCAATTTGCAAAGTGAAATTGTGAAGAATTTTTTTTTTTTTTGTAATGATCAAGGTATGAAACTCTTTTTGTTGATTTTCTTTTTTCTTGGACGATTGTTCCAAATGTCGTCATAATGGATCTTTCTTTCCATGTTATGGTATTGTTAATGAGTCACAAGGGGTGTCCTCACTTTTATTTTGGTTGATTATTGGTGATCAAGGTGCGAGAGGAATCAAATTCTCTTTAAGAGGTGTTGTTAATGTTGTTGTCTTTTCCCTTATCCATTAAGCCAAATTCTCAAAGATCACAAACTTTGGCTTACTTTTGTGAAGATTTCAAAAAGTTGCAATCTTTGTCATGAATCATGTTAATTTAGAAATCTAAGAAAATACTAACTTGCAAGTATTTTTCTTGTGTATGTTGCATATATTCTATGATATTATTATGTTAATCCAAAAATCTAAACTTGGAAAGAAATTGCCTTTTGTTTGCAAGCAAGCAAGCAAGTAAGCAATTCCCTTTTGTTTGTTTGTGATATTCTACTATGAATATGTGTTCCGTGATTAGTAAATTAGATAAACCAAACCTACTTCATCAAGTCTTTTCTTTTCTATGTTCTATTTCTTTGTTATGGATGTGTGTTGCTTCATTGATCTAAAATTAAAAAAAAGACAACCTATAGGCAATTCTCTTATTAATTACTGTAGGCGCATAAAAAGGGGATCTAATAATTCAATAACTATAAACATTCACATGACTCAATAATGGAAAGATGTTTTAGAAAAACACATGTATGATAATGAAGACAAAAAATGGTTCATGAACATGTTGGTTCATAAGAATGTCATTTTTGCAAGCAAAACATGAACACCAAAATCATTCGTGTTGGTTCCAAACGTAGTATATCTCCTAAAATTTCATTATAGGTAAACAACCTAGGCATCATAAGATCTATGCAAGTTATTTTGGTGATAACATCATATATGATAATAGATTCTTTAAAGGTGATACAAGATGAACAAAACTTTATTTTGGAGAATTATGGACACATTTGTTGCCCATGATTTTTACTTTCATGTAGGTGAAATGTTTTAAGGTTGTAGGGTTTAACTAACATTCAAAATTGCATTGCAACAATATGAATGTTTGACTATGAAGTGGTTATAGATGCAATTGATCAATATTGTAGGTTGGGTGAAAACACAACCATGGAGGTATGAAACAATTTTTACAAGAATTTGAGCTTGCTTTAGGAATTTGAACTTGTTTCAAATTTTACTTATTTGAGGTAACCAACATGAGTTGACCTCATCAAGCAACTAGCAATCAATGAGGCCAAAGGTTTTCCCAATATGTTTACATCTATTGACTACTTGCATTATGAATGGAAGAATTGCCTTGTGGCATGGCATGGTTAATTTCAAAATAAGGATAGACCAAAAAAAATTATTGTTGAGCCATAGTCGATCAATATTTGTGGATGTGGTGTCACCAAAGAAAGGGGAAACATTTTCTTCATTATATAAATCCCAACTACTGAGCATACATAGATTAATGCATATTATTGAGGTTTTACAAAGATGGATAGATCTGCTTCAAGTATTATTTTTTCATCAAAACACTTGCAAACATCTACATTCTTTCGTCTTATTTCTATGGACCACAAAGGATCAATTTCGCTCTTGATTTCCTCTCTAGGAATCAACAGGTTGTTTCACATGAATGGCAGCTCATACCCAACAACAAAACCCCATAGAAACCATCTCAACAACTTCACATGATTCCTCTAAAAGATTTGACAAGGATTTAGGGCATGATTAGTCAAGGTAATATATTCTATTCTCTAGTATCCCTTTCCCAAAAACCCTGGAACTCCCATAACTACAACACGTACTCTCTCCTTAAGATGGAACATATTGTTCACTCATCATCTCAAGATCCCCAAAGTTATCACATATGAGCTGCCACACAACCACTTTGGAAATCCTTGACACAATCATTTTCTCCTTTGTGTTGGTCCCTATAAAAAAATATACCAAACCTCTAGACCTTTTCTTGACTCTTAGCATAGCGAAATTTCAAGCATCAGGGTTCTTCTGATTTAACCGTCTTAAAGAAGTTTTATTCACCACACCCAAAATCCAAAATCCCACATACATTTCTAGTCTTCCGAAAATCTAGCCATTTAAGTTTTCTTCATCACCAAAAAGCCCTTAAGCTGAATAGGGTTTTTAGCCTTCATCCATCGGAAACATTTGACATTGTTTCTAAATTATAATGGAATGTATTTTTTGGTCTACATGGGGATAACAATGACATCAATGTATTGAATAGGTTTTCATTAGTTGCAAACTTATGAAGGGTGAATCTACAAGCATGACCTTCATTATGAAATATGCTTGTGTGTACCTTAGATATTATCTCCTTGCAAATGTAATCTACGCTACCTAGTGGTTATATTTTGTGTATACAATTTGTGAACTTTACCTGATGAGAAGATGTCTCACTTTACAATGATGAAAATGTCACAAGTATGAAAACTAGGAAAATAAAGGGATTCCCAAAGTACATGACAACCAATATGAACTATGGCAAAAACATGTTTAAATTTAATTTCAATCATAGAACATGAAAATAAAAAGCAAGAACATTAAATATGTAAAACAAAAATGTAAATGAAAATTTATTTTGGTAACATATCAAATTATGAACATGAAATGAAGTGAACAAGGTTATGACGCAAGATCATATTTCAAACTAATGCTAGACAAACTGAAGGTAATGGGGGGTTTTACTTTTGTTTTCATTCCTTTGGGGACCTAGTTTCAAAAAGTTTTCATAGAAGCCTTCATAAAGTTTTCATGGAAGCCTTCATATGCCCATTATCCAAACAACTTTCTTGAAAACCTTTTTAAAATATAAGTGAATTACAAGTAAACTATAAATGAGCTATAAACTTCAACTACAAGTTGGTTATAAATAAACTCCATTTTAAAACTACAAGTTAATAATGGATGAATTTCATTTATTATGGATGAAAATTGGATGTTTGTGGATGAAATTCATTCATGATGATGTTAGCAATGATGTTGGTCAATGTTGGTGCTTATGACATCATTTTTTTTTAGTGATGAGTTCCACAAGGAATGGCATTGGGCTTATTTCGATATCATTGATGGAAATTTTTCACATTTTCCATGGCATTGCATAAATGTTTCCAACAATGGAACATGAAATAAGATGGATTTTCATGGAATTTGGAAGTTTGAATTAGATAGCCACAACATTGATTTTTTTTCAATGGTGAATGGATTGAATGTTTGGTAATCCAATTTCCTTAAAAGTCTTGTTTTGATGTTTTATTATTGAAATTAAACTTGGTTTTCAACCTTGAAGCTTGGTTGTTTTTTGTGATATTTGTTAACATTTTCATTGTATCATTTTTATGCATTATCAAGGTTAGACACAAGTTTTGTCCAAATGTCCACCAATCATAAGGCTCACTTTTTATTTGTAGGATTCATAATTTTATTCATACCTTGGATATCAAATTTAGGGTGTAAATCATGATTTGTAAATAAATGTGTTTGTTGTGTTGATGAATGCATTGTGTTGTTGTAAGCAAACACCACCATAGATAAAATATTTAACCAATTATTTTGATGATAATTAATTGTGCATTGTAAATGCTACTCCAACATTTGATTGACTCATTTCATTTGTCCATCCATCTAGGGGTGAAAGGTTGATGATAACTTCATCTTCACACCTAATATTTCAAAAGAAATCATTCAAAACTTGGAGGCAAATTAAGCTTCACAATTACAAAATGACATCTTTAGGAAAGCCATGGTATTGGGAAACATGATCAAAAAATAATTTGGTTATTCCTTTGCCAATTATTGTTTTGGGACAATGAATGAAATGAGCCATCTTTGTCAAACGATTTATCACCAAGAAAATGGATTAATATGAATTAAAAGGTAAAAGATTATTGATGAAATGCATGGAAATTGAAGACCACAATAATGTAAGGATTGGTAGTGGTTGCAAGAGGAGCCCATGTGGGTAATGACAAGGGTTATTTGCTCATGTGCAAACATCACATCAACCAACAAATTTTTTCACATATTTCCAAAGATATGGCCACCAATAATCTTGTGATATTAATTCCATGGATTTAAAAAAAATCATGGATATCTTCAAGCTATATATGAGCAAATGAACATGTATCCAATGTTCGGTTTTTCATGTTTTAGTGTTAAAAAATTATTAATGCTATAAAATTCAAATATAATTACATAAATATTTTTAAATATATATTATGGAAACATGTGAAAATTTTGGAATGCAGCTAATGAAGATAGAGTATTCAAAAGCATTTTTAAAAATTATGACGAATGGTTTTTGTTGTTTGATGAATTTTTAAATAATTTCAAAATGAATTTTTTAAAAAAAGATTTAAAAAAAAAAATTTTACATGATATTGCAATGCAACATCTTTTTGGATCATAAGAAAAATTTAATAATTTTTCAATTTAAAAATAAATAGTCATTAAAGGTGCACCGTTGGTTCATGTTAATGTGAATGTACCCTCATGCCTAGCTTGGAGAACTCAAAGTCAAATAGGGCCATCAAATACATATAAAAACCCATCATGATATAATAAACCATTTCAAAATTTGAAATTATCATGATCATTTGAAAGACTTCGAATTTGATATCAAATTTTCAATTGGTTTTCAATGTTAATAATTGTCATGCATGATAGCCTTAGCATCATGTCTAACATCATTGTCAACATCATCATGAATGAAGTTGATGCATGAATGTTCACTTTTCATCCATTATTCATCCATATTGGAGTTGGGAACATTCCCAACAACGTTCCTTGAAATATTTTGAGATATTTTCTTTGAGTTCAATCTTCAATAATGTATAATTATAAGATTCACATAACCTTTAGTCTATTCAAAATTAATTTTGGGTATGATATTGCACCATATTTCTATTTTATTATTTTCATGTTTTCATAATATAATTACATTTAAACCTATGTCTTGCACACTTCATGTTTTTGTCCTTTGATTTACATGTTTCATGTTTGGATTTTAAATTAGGCTGATCTTTGTCATGATTGGTTTGTGTCTTTCAAAAATTTTGTTGTTTTGGTCATTTTTGTGTTGATGATAATTTAACAAATTCCCATCAGGTTTATTTTTAATATTGTTGTTATTATTATTGTTCTTGTTTGGAAACCATGTCTATGTCAAGAAAAGAGGTGGGTGTGTTTGTGGAAGAAACCCTTGTTGTCCTCAAGATTTGCTACAAGAAAATTAAACATTTCATGACTTTATTGTTCATTTTCAAAATAATCAAACCTTGACATCATTCAGGTGTGTGTTCACAACACAACTTTAAACAAGAGACCCACAAATTAGCTTAGATGACAAAGTTTGATGGTACATGTTCAAAGTTTCAAGGTTTTGTCAACCAAATGTGCTGAATCATTTGACTTCATCTTCATAGGCACTCGAATGGCCTAAGATAGCCCAAGTTGAACTCATCAATGTTTTGTTTTCAAGCATGACCTTTATTTGGTTTGCACATTTGTTGGAATGAAATAATCACCTTTATTTGATGACTTCTAAGCATTTCTTTAAAATTCAATGCCACTTACGAAGATTTAAACACAAAATGCATGTCCATCAACAAGTTGTAATCTTTTTGGAAAATGCATGTCATGTATTTTAGCCATGGTGTATGTATCAAAATTTAAATAGTTGGTTCATGACATTTCATGGGATAAAACTACATTCATGAATCAATTCATGATTACAAGACTTGCTTATCATGATAATTCTTCTTACTTTTAATTGATTAAGGTGCTTGAGTTGTTCCTTTGAATATTTGTAAAGACTATTTATCATAAGACTTTTTGTTTTTAAATATTAGAATGTTTGAATGATCAATATGAATTCTTGTGTACAATCTTTTATCATAACACTTAAAAAGGTTAGAGTGCTTGAAAGACTCATTTGGGTGCTTGCAATAATCATTTATCAAAGGACTTCTTGCTTCTAAGACATTAGAGTGTTTGAGTGACTCATTCAAAAGCTTGTATGAACTCTTTATCAAAACCCTCCTTGCTTTTATATGGTCATAATGTTTATGTGATTCATTTGAAAGCTTGTATGAACCACTTATCAAAGTAGTTTTTTCTTTTAAGTGATCCTAGAGTGCTTTAATTAATTCATATGTTTTTAAAGACAAATAGAAATAGGAAATGTCATGCAGTGAAATTTAAGTGATTGATGTGGGTGGTTGGCAAAGTACAATGTGCTTGGAATAACCTATTTACAAGGACTTTATACTTTGTTGGGTGCTTTGTGGACCTTTAAATCTAACTTTGTGTTTTGAAAAGACCACATGGTTTTGTCCGTATAGATTTGCCTTGATTCTTGATTAACAAAATTGTGTGTTATTGAGTCCATGGCGAAGGTACCACATGGCCCTTAATGAATCCAACAACAACTTGAAAAACATTGGAATCTAGGTGACATTTTTTCATGCACTTGTATTTTTGAGTCACACTACAAGTTTAAGGTGGTTTAAATTGTTTTTACTTTGGTGATTATACTATGTAAGAATCTAAACATTCAATCTTGCACTAAAATATTATAATTTTGAATGTGCACATTCTATCTTGTAATAACCACCTAAAATGTGTATTTTGAATAATTTCAAAGTCCATATGATTTGATGGGCATACAACTAGGTTTCCAAGAATCTATATTTTGTTCGATGTTTCAAATGGACCTTCAAGATCTACTTAAATTGTGCTTTGAAAGGACTATGTGGTTTTGTCCTTGCAAATTTGTTGTGATTTTAGATTGATAATTGTGTGTTGTTCAACTTAAATGGTTAAGGTGCTACATGACCCTTGCTAAATCCAACAACAACTTGGAAAGGATTAGAATCTAAGTGACATTTACATATACTTGTGATTTTTCAATTATTGATTTAGGGTCCTTATGAATCCAAATACAATTTTGCATTGGAATTAAACTTTGCAATTATTTCTAGATGTGTGTTGATGTCCTTGAGAGTTCAAAGAATATTTTCTAATCTATTTTTGAATTAAAAAAAATTGATGTGAAATTTTTTTGATTGAATTTGATTTTGTATTGTCATATAACTTAATATCACAACTATGTGCCCAAACCCATTGTCATAACTATGAGCAAGTAGGAATTTGTACTTGGATTTTTATGGACCTTCAAATTTAATGTATTGTTGATTTGAAAAGACTTCATGATTCTATCCTTACAACAATTAAGTCTTGAATATATGAACTAAAAATTCTATTCTATTGAACACATGGTTTAGGTGTCACTAGAAGCTTGATGAATCCAAGAATAAGGAAGTTAGATGAAATCTATCAATACACCAATATGTGTTGAAGTTCATTAGATTTTGAGTGAACAAATTTACCACGATGAAAGTGGCCAACACCTTAGTAAATGAGGACTACTTGTTATGGACATGTGAATTCATTAATATATAATTAATTAAATTTATCAATAATTGATCAAATTCATTAATAATTGAATCATTATTAATAAATTCATTAATAAATAAACCACAATAACAAATTCATTGATAGTTAATTACAAACATAGGCTAGGCACCTAGGAACCTTCATTAGGGTACCTAACCTAAGTTAAAAACTTAACCCACCTAAACACCTAGCACACCAACTTAGGATCAAGTGTGAAGGTTTTCAAACCCTTCACCTCCTCACCTTCATGTTTAAAGAGCAAGTCTTTAACCATTGAACCACTATTTAAATGAATGATATTTTTTGTCATCACATATTATTGTGCACATTTGTTTTACCCTAAATAATTTTTGGAAATTCTTTGCAATTTTAGCATAAAATATTATAAGCTATACTATTGTAAGTCATTGTTGATTATTTTATGTTATTTACCATAGGTTATTCTTAGCTATTTTATTATAAATTATTGTTGATTATTTTTGGCTATTTTAAATTATTTGTCATCACTATTACAAAATATTCACTGCATCTTAAATGAGCCTCTTAAATAATTGAGGTTAGTTAGGTTAAGTGGCTTACCTTAAGTAGGGTATGTGGTGCCATTTATTGAACTTGGGGTTTGCCACATGTCAACATTTTAGTGGTAAAAAAAAACTTAAGTGCCCCCTCATTCTATTTGTAAAACTAGTTGCAAATGAATGTGCCATGTAAGCATATGTGACTACAAATTTTAATTAAAAAAACTTAGCATAAATAACCATGTTACATTGGGTGGATGTTAATTGAATGATAAGTTTGTGTTAGTCACAATTCAATGTAATTTCCATTTTGATTAGGCTAGATCATGTCTTTTGTGACTAAATCTTTTTGTGATTTGTCCAAGGTAATTCGAGGAATTTGCAATCGCATGTGGCATTTATGATTGAAAATAATAATTTATGAATGAAATGGAATTTGTTGGGTCATGTGATATTTTTGCACAATATATCATCCTTGTCATTGCAATCATCGATTCCTTTAGCCATTTTTAATCCTTTCATCACCATGGATTTCATATCAAATCTTTACCACCTTTCAATTTTATGATTATGTTTTGTTGGTGGTGGACCACTTGACAAAAAATAAGTCATTTCACCCTTTGTACCAAAACAATAATTGGTGAAAGAATAACCAAGTTATTTGTTGATCATGTTTTTTTATTATCATGGCCTCTTTGAAGATATTATTTTTAATTATGCACTCTAATTCACATCTAAGTTGTGGAAAAGGTTTTTTGAGCTTTTAAGTATGAAGGTGAAGTTATTTTTAGCCTTCCAATCTAGACATATGGGCAAATAGAATGCGTCAATCAAATCTTGGAGTAATATATATGATGCACAACTAATTATCATCAAGATAATTGGTTTAACCTTTTTTTCATGGCAAAATTTGCTTACATCAACATGGTACATTTGTCAACACACAAACACCTTGTTTTAATATCCAAGGTGAACAAAATCATAAATCTTGAAGCCCAAGATCGGGCCGTGGTTAGTGGACATTTGGATTCAACTTGTATTTAACTCAAAAGGTGCAAAACAATAATCTAAGAAGAATGTTGATGAACATCACAAGAAACAACCAAGTTTCGAGGTCAAAAACCAAGTTTGGTTTTGATGACAAAAGATCAAATCTTTTGAGAATTGGACTACCAAGACTTGGTCCATTCACCATCATGAAGAAAATAAATGATGTCACATTATAGCTCAAGCTTCCAAGTTCCATGAAAATCCATCTCATGTTTCATGTTTGTTTGTTGGAACTTTATTATGCATCCACCATTATAAGAAAAGTTCTCAAACCACCTTCATTAATTGAAATCAATGGTGAACAAGGGTATGAGGTGTAAATTTTATTTTGTTTGAGGAGACCAAATGGTTAGTTACAATACTTCATTCACTGGCAAGACTATGAT
>Ga0209208_10007408_pt1 | contig 14865 bp, 8 predicted proteins | sample S1TSphfallax_3_FD_187694 | JGI IMG/M metagenome (GOLD analysis project Ga0209208, IMG submission 187694) | Host-associated microbial communities from peat moss isolated from Minnesota, USA - S1T2_Fd - Sphagnum fallax MG (SPAdes) (version 2) | ecosystem: Host-associated > Plants > Peat moss >...
TGAGCGGGTCACAAAGTTTTGTTTGTCGTATATGTTGCAAAAGTGCTGCGATGATTAAAGGTACATTATAAATTAGCGATGGGTGGTGCACCACAAGTTGCAATGCGTGTCGCATCGCAAATATGGCAGATTGTTTTTGCTTCGCAAACCCTTCAAGTTTTTTTTTTTTTGCTTCGCAAACCCTTCATGTTTTTCGTTTGGCCCTTCGCAAAAAGGCACAATATGTAGTAGTGGGACAACACTACAAACTAGCAAGTTATGTCGAATTAAGAGCACCTTTGTAACCTCCATACTTTGCTTAAACTTGCTTGTATTTTTCCCTTGTTGGAATGTGTGCATGTTCTGATCAAATTTGGACAATCTATAATGTGTTTGTGTGATTTGGTGGCAACCATCAAGGTTTGTCAAGGTTATGTTCATAGCATGTACTACGATTAAACTTCTAAGCTCATTGTTGATAGCTTTTGGACATTCAAATCATCATTGGAGTTGAAGCATGAGAATATTCACATGTGTTGGATAGTTGATGCAATGGCTAGCAAGTTTGGGCAAGTCATCGGGATTTGAAAACCATGGTGCCTTCTATGGTAATAAAGAATGTCTTTGTTGTTGTTGAATCATTGGTGAACAACCAATGCAAAGGTAAACCCTACAACTTTCTATCTTCCAACCCTTTGCCCCCATTTTTTTTTTCCAATTATTTGATTCATTTTTTTCTCCTTCCTGTAGGCAATAAGTGCATGGTTTTGTCTATTTTGATAGGAGTTGGAGAAGCTTTGGTTTGAGAGCTTGAAATTAGGTTTCGAACTCATGGTGTCATGGATGTTATTGGGTTTGTGTACCCCCAATACTAAATGCAACCAAACTTTATGCAACATTTGTCAAACACCTTCAAGTTATTAAATTAGCTTTCTGCTTAAGCAAAACCAACAACGTGGATGACCAAGATATGATGGTGGGTGAATTATTCAATGGTAGTGACCTTGATTATCAGCAGGGCATGTTTAAATTCACAATGAAGTCAAATGCAACAACATGTATGGCACCTCCTTTTGATTTGAATCCTTTAACCAAAATGTGACGCCTTGTGACAACTTCTCAAATATTCTCTTCTATCTTCTTAGAGTATTTGAAATTGGCTGAATTGGCCATGGTGTGGATAGTTGGTAATGTGGAAGATGAAAGATGCTTCTCTACTTTGGTGTTTATGAAATCAAAGCTTCAAAATAAGTTACTGCCCACCTACCACTTGTTGTGTGCATGTTTACACAATAATTCTATACTTTGCAAAATTTCCCTTATGTAGACTCTATTGAGTACTAGTGAAGAGTTCACCATCAATATTTTTATGATGGTTAGGCAATATGCATTCTACATTTTTTGGGCTAGTGTCTATAGAGGCAAATATGTATTGCTACAAAATTGAATGGTTGTTTTATGAGCCACAAAACTTTCTTTCCATGGTGTTGGCATTTTATGCCTTCTTCTCAAAGTGCAATGCCATGGGTTTATCTTTATGCTCGAAGGTCATTTATGCTAGAATGGCCAATTCCAAGGGTCCAATTCCCCACAAGTGCTTGAATTTGTTGTAACTTAATATGATGTGTTTTGCAAAAAAAAAAATTGCACTTTGCAATGTGTGTGCAATATGCACATCATAGTGTTTATTCACATGCACTAAATCCTACTATTTGGGAGAAGTAGTCGTTAGATTTAGACAAAGGCATTTCATTCATCGACCAAAACACTATAAATATAATAACAAAGAAGCCAAAAAAAAATTAATTTAATTTGAAACATAGCTAGATTTTTTTTCCTTTAAATCTAAAAGAAGTTCGAGAAATTTCACCTTCACAATAAAGTGGCACTCACTTGGAGACAAATAATTTGGAAGTGGGGCCAAAAAAAGCTCCCAACAAATCTAAATGTTAGCCAATTGAGCACCACATGCAGTGCAAATGTGGCCCACATGCTATTTTGCAAAAATGAAAAAAAAAACACACTAGCTAGCACCCACCTGCACACAGTCCATTGGATGCCCCTAAGACTCAAATGTGGATGAACCTCAACTGAGTTAATATTAGGTTTCACTTTGGTAACCATTCAAATAAAAAATAAGTTGGATATATAGGTAGATAGGTAAAAAAAAAAGTGGTTTCAAGTAAAGTCTATGGTGTTTAGTTTCTAGATAGGCAAGGGTTGTTTTTACTAGTGACCTATTAATAACTCACAAGCTAACCACTTGTGGGTTGTTAATAGGTTTTCTCTTGGAATCTTCTATGTGTCTGATGACATACAAAAAAGGCATATAGATCATGGCAACATCAGCATATTCATCATATCAATATCAACCTAGTCCAGTTGAGTACATCTATCAAAGATTTCACACAAAAAAAACTTTTTGAAAATTAGATTAATGGTTATATCAAAGTTACAAAGTAAGCTAGAAATACAACTTCACTCACAATGTGTTTTAGGGTATCTAACCATTGCCAAAAGAGTCTTTAGTATCGAAGTACAAAAGTTTTTGAATTTTGATAAAAAGATTATCCACAAACCCACAAATAATGGATAGTTGATAATCTCTCAAGCACAAAAAGGTTTATACAACACAAAGTTATATATGCTGCAAAAGTTCATATGTGTAATGATAGATACATAAAATCCAAGGACAAACTTATGTCTTGAATTAAGCTATTGTATTTGTGTCCAAAATCTAACAAACAACAATTTATCTATACAATAAAGTATGATAGCTACAAATTGTTCACAAAGATCCCACAGTGATAGTCATTGCATGTAGTTGAACTTGTATTCATCCACTTCATGACCAAAATGGCCGCCAAAATCGAGACTTTTGTTTAATGTGTGTTTTGTTTCAAACCTAACATGTTAAAAAACACAACAAAGAATTCACAAAAGGGGAAGCAAATGAATTAACAAATTGAACTTCTACTTGAAATGAAAGAAAAGTGCAAAGGATTTTGCACCTTGCATGCAAGGGGACATGTATGATCCCAATGATGATGTACCACCAAGGAGTGTAACTTATGTGCTACTCATTCTAAACATTTCTTATGCATTGGATGCAACAATTTAAAAAATTAGATTTTCAAATTATTACTAATGCTATTTGATGATGTACCTAGGTTTGTAATCTTTCATAAAGTAGCCCTTTTTGGCATCATATTTGATAGTGATTTCTTTGTTATCAATCATCTCATTTATATTCACACCCAATAAAAATAATTAATTTGTCCACACCCCGAAGGTCCTATAAGTGTCATTGTCATTGATTTTTTCTTCCAGATAATCATATAGTTCAAAATTATTTGCCTGCACATCAATCATTTTTCTAGCTTTCAATTCTTTTCTTTTTTTTGTTTTTGTCCCATTTGAAGTTGTTTCAAATACCACAAGGGTTTAATCGTGCCATTAACCAATTTTTGGTGAGCTTGTTCATTTTTCATTTTCACTGACAATACTTCATAATTATGCTCTTGAATCAAACTAAATTCAAACTTTTGCAAAACATAACAAATTTTTTTAAAGTATTCATTAGAAATTGGCCATGTTTTGCAAACATCTTCTAAAAGAGTCACAAAACCTTCAAGCCAACAAATGTTTTGGGCTTAAACCCTAAATTTCAACACTTGTTTTAGATTAGATTTCTCTTGGTCTAGGATTCAGTTATAGTTTAAGCTCTCCATTTCATCCCTACTAGAATAAGAGATATTATAAACCTACAAAATAAAAACTTCAGAGTTCAATTACTATGAAAGTTGATCAAATGATGAACATGAACTCAAAGAAACAATTGATATTGTGCAATTATAAGGCAAATGTAGCCAAGATAATTAACCCAAGGACTCTCTTCCTACATGATTATTGGTTTAGGGTAACAATATTGTCTCATAATCTTGAAGGAAGCCAAATGGATTCATGAAGCCAAGTTGACAACAACAACTACAACATGAAATCAACAAAATTATCCTAACTAATAAGGATATGGCAATTTTGGATTACTTGTTCAAGCTAGCTACTATGGAGACTTGCACGATTCGGGTGCACACAAGAGGAAAAAATAGCAAGCCAATATGATGAGTAAGAAGAGGAGCAAAGGTAGAACGACAAGGCAGTAGTATCGACGCTTTAATCCTTCAACTTTCCTCAATTTCTTCTTAAATTCAAGTCATTCATATTCACCTTGGAACCAAGAGAAATCAAATTCGTTTCCTATGTTTTTCACTTACAAGATCTAATCATGCAAATCTTACAACCAATGATGATGGTTTAGCAATTTTTTATATACATGCTAGACTCTTTTAGTAAGTAACAACATGGCGCTTGATAAGTTAGTACTCATGAATAGACTAACAAAAAGGAAGAAAAATCTCACACACACACACACACACACACACACATTCTCTAACCATGGTGATTAATTTTTTATTTTTTTTCCCTACCTACCTACCTATTAACAAGTTCCCTAACTAAGCATGGTGATTAGCTCGGTTGCTTTTTCTTTCAGACCTACCTACTTATTAACAACCCACAAGTTCCCTAACCATGGTGATTAGTTTTTTTTTTTTTCCTACCTACCTACCTATTAACAAGTTCCCTAACTAAGCATGGTGATTAGCTCAGTTGCTTTTTCTTTCGTACCTACCTACTTATTAACAACCCACAAGTTCCCTAACCATGGTGATTAACTTAGTTGTTTCTTTCTTTCCTACCTACCTACCTACTTATTAACAACCCACAAGTTCCCTAACCATGGTGATTAGCTTAATTGTTTCTTTCTTTCCTACCTACCTACCTACTTATTAACAACCCACAAGTTCCTTAGTTAACCATGGTGATTAACTCAGTTGTTTCTTTCTTTCCTACCTACCTACTTACCTACTTATTAACAACCAACAAGTTCCCTAACTAACCATGTTGATTAGCTTAGTTGTTCTTTCTTTTTTACCTACCTACTTACCTACCTACTTATTCACAACCCACAAGTTCCGTAACTAACCATGGCGATTAGCTTAGCTGCTTTTTCTTTCCTACCTACCTACCTATTCACAACCCACAAGTTTCCCTAACTAACTATGGTCATTAGTTCAGTTGCTTTTTCTTTCCCACCTATTTACTTATTAACAACCCATGAGTTCCCTAGCGAACCATGGTGATTAACTCAATTGCTTTTCTTTCCTACCTACCTATCATTAACAACTCACAAGTAGGTTAATAGGTAGGTAGTAAAGATAGATTTTACCTATGTATAAGCCATCTACTTAACTAGTAGTTACTTATTTTCCCACCTATCTACCTATACATATGAGAGCTATTTCCTACGAAATTGGTTACCAAAGTGAAACCAAATATTAACTCAGTTGAAAAGGTTCATCCACAATTGAATAATAACGGGCATTTGGTGCATGGTGCATCCACATGTGCTAGTTCATTGAAGAAACCAATGGCTTTCGCCAAGGCACATGTAAAAATTAGTGTCAACTGGTTATTGAATTTTCACATGGTTATCAACTTGGTTTTTAATAACCTTAGACCAATCAATTCTTTTATTCTTATAATATAACCAGTTAGATTAATAATTGCTTGTTATTGAATCTTCAAAACCTAATATCATGGCTGCTTGGATGACCCAATTATCATCAAGGTAGGTTATCAAATTTTCAATACTAACACCCAAAACATATATATAATATTTTTTTTATATAAAAATCCCTATAACCATGAGGTTGGTGAGATTCAAGGGAAAGGTGTGCATGTTGGATATTAATCTCCATGTATGTCATTATGTGTGTGGTGGACAAGAAATGGTTCATATTCACTAGTGAACCTTCATGTTTTTGGCCCAAGTGTGATCATCTTCAAGGTTTTCATATACATATTTCCAAAAGACCTTTTCAAGGATCTAAGAGACATGATTTTTCAAAAACAAATCAATTGGGAAATAATCTTGTTGACTCAAGCACAAACTCAAATGTTAAGACTTGGGATATGAAAGGGCAAATACAAAGGCCAATATGATGAGGAGGCATCAATTGGTTTTTTTAAATCAAAAATTTAATTTTAAAATAATTTTAAATTAAATAAAATTTGCTCTATTGGTCCAAAAATTGTGAAATGATCATTGTTCACACTATCTTTTTGAGGCCTTTCCAATGGTTTGAAAAGTGCAACAAATTGTTCCATGATTTGGGAGGGTTAAGGCATGGTTGTACCAACAAACAAAAAAAAACCTAATATTTTAATATATTGATTTGATGCATGGAGGAAGTGTTATCCACATCCATGTGTTGAACAAGTTATGGATGCAATGGATACAATGGATGTAATAGATAGTTAGGTAGGTAGACTAGGTTAGGTAGGCTAGGTATATAGGCTAGGCATGGTGCTAGTTAACCCAAACTACCTAGGTAAATTAGAAAAAAAATGACCATAATAATAAAATGACACAAAATGTTGTTTGTTGAAAATGTGGTGCAATGGTAAAAGACTTGGTCCTTTAATGTGAAGGGATGAAGTCTTCAACCTTGCAACCTATTTGTATGTTGAAGCTAGTCCTAGGTTGTTGGTTATGCTACTTAGCGTAGGCTACCAAGCTTAGGCTACCTATTTACATTTTAGAAACTTATTAATTATTCACCCCCATCACATTTTTATCCACCTATTCATCCAATTGTACAACTCAATCACAATAGATAATTGCACCTTCAACTAAAAATTTGACACGTGAACATATTGCAATTGCAAAATTAACTCATTTGTCACTAGATGTGATCAACTATGGTTAATATGGTTCACCTCTCATCCACATTTTCATCCAAAATGCAAAATAGTTGCAACAAATTGTTATATTTGCAACTATAAATCAACATGTTCCAAAATTTAGTTACACTTTCAATTAGAAGTGCTTATGACTAGGGTACACATAGAACTACAACAATTATAGTCACAAATATAGTTCATTTGAACACTAGTCACACCAATAGTCACAAACATAGGGTTCAAATGGACAAGATTTTTCATAATGAGGTAGAACTTCTTAAAATAATTATATTCTACTTTCCTTCCTAGATATCCTAAAAGCAAAACCCAAGTGACCACTCCTTCTCAAATTTGTCCAAAAGTTTCATGCACACACCCATAGGCCAATAGAGCGTGACAAGAAAACGTTTTTATTACCCCAAAATTAAAATTTCAATGCATAAGCAAAACAAGCATGAATATGGTCACATGCAAGCTAGTGCCTCTTACACAATAGTAAGAAAAAAGATAGAAATGACAACTTATTCATAAACTGAAAAATAATAGACAAATAGTAGTACCACAAAAGAATTTAAGCAACCCGAAATTGAGAACATCAAAGATGGGGATTCTTTCCAATGCATAAGAAAAAAAAAAGATGCATATTGAACCAAGAAATTTTTTAAGGCCTCTTTTGGAATCTAAATAGAATAAAAAACAAGTTTGAATGGGATAGAAAAGTTAGGAAGAAAGGATGGATATTATTCAACTTTTCATTTGGGAATAACAAAGCATGACAATATGTTATGCTTGCCACTTTCTCAAAATGATGTGTCATGGTAGATCTTGAATTCATACATCCATCAAGGAAAATAGGATTTGGACATGTAAAGTTTTAGGATCTAAATCCTAGAAACATGATGCATGCATCATTATCTATATCACACACTATTAGATGGTTTAACATGTTTGATTTTCACCCTATGCTTTACATAATTTCCTTCAAATACACAAGGTACAAAAAACAAGTGGATACAAAGGGGAGATAATTAGTTATAGGTTTTGAATGGTGACATAAGGGTTTTAAATCTATGGAAATTAAGCATGCCATTCTTTGATTTTTGCCCCCTACCTTTCCAATTGGTAAAGTTATTACACAACAATCTAAAGAAATTCACAAATGCAAATAATACAAGCATGTAAAGAGTCTATAATATCCTTGATAGTTTGGAAGTCACATAAGGTCTCCAATGAAAATTTTAAAGTAACACACTAGTAAAAATTGGCCACAATGTAACCACTATATTTGCAACTACATGTGACTATTAGTTATTTGCAATTACATTGGAACATATTTGCAATTATTTATTGTGTTGGTCATATTTGCAATTACATTGCATTTAATTTGCAACTATTTTGGTGTTCATCCTTCCATGTGAACAACATTTAGTTTGGTTTTCATCCACGAAAAACAATTTATGTCCCATTAGTCGCAAATGTGATCAATTTAATTGCAACCCTATGAGTATACAAAGGTGTATTTTGTGAATTTTAAGGGATGTATTTGGGTGTATTAAGATTTATAAATGTATATTTTCAATGTACATGAACAACCATATTACATGTGTATTCAAGTATTATTATTAACATAAATGGCCTCAATAGTATGGTTACATTAATTAGTGTATATTTTGAATATATTAAAAATTTATGTCATAAATTTATTAAATATATTGTGCCCATATAACAAGTGAATCCGAACCATCTTATTATACTTCTTAAAATTATTAACAAAATTATTATTATTACTTATATTTATATTATATATTAATATTTATATTTATATTAAGTACATGTAATAAAACAAAATTTCCAATATTATCTTCACTATTTTTAACATAACGATCATAATGATGATGATGCTTATGATATTAGAATGATAGGAAATATAGTTATATAATTACTGAAATAATTACTAAAAAATCATATAATATAGTATTATTATTATATTATTTTCAAATGATTAATGTACTTATTAAATTTCATTATTTATTTATTAAGTAATAATAATAATAATACCTCTAACAAGTGACATAATAATATGTAATTAAAAAATAGCTAACCTATGCTAGCTACAAATTACATTAAACTATTATTATAAATAATCAATTATAAATAATTATTATATTACAATAATCACCAAGAAATATTAGTATATAATGTTAAGATTTTATATTTCAATATTATAATTATTGAGTATTATAATCAATTACTGATATATAATTTTCATTCTTATTATTTTATTACTTTATCATAATTATTGTAGTAGTTAGAATGGAAATCTAATGAATTAATATACAAATGCATAAATTATTTTCAATTGAAAAATATACTTATTAGAAATATAAAATATTTGAACTTAAGTTCATAAATAGCTATAATGAGTGAAGCAATAATATGAATAATAAAACGGTCGACCTTGGCTACCAACTAGCTATCATAATAATTGAATTAATGTTATTGTTACTATAAAATATTTACATTTATGTTTATTATGAACTATAAAAATGAAAATAATAATGGAAATAATAATGGAAATAATTATAATAAAATAGTTGGACTAAAAAGTTTTAGTCACAAATGACTTGGAACTAAAAAGTTTATCCCATATGTTTTGCCTTTCATTCTCATTTTGAAAAGTATATAAATAAAATGTTTTTGTCTTTACATTTTCATATTTAAAAACATGGACATATGGGATCAACCAATAAAAACAACTTAACCCAAAACAAAATATAAATATTCATGTACTTACACCTAACTACATACTTCCCTAACTTACCTACCTAGTTTTTTACCTACCTACCTACATAAGTAAGTATTTGGCGTAGGTAGGTAATTAGGTCCTATCTAGATAGGTGTTTAGCCTAAATGGATACATAGGTATATAGATACTGGGTTCAACCTACATACCTAAATATTGATTTAAATTGAATTTGGACAAATTCAATTAAATATGCCATGTGGCAACTTTTTATTGCACCACATGTCACGATCTAAACCACCCAAACATAAAAATTAAATGTCTTAGATTATTTCAAAATAATAAATAAAATATTTTAATTATTAAAAGTTGGGACACATGGCAACACATAACTTGTTCCCATTGTTCACCAAAAAAGTTGCATCCTAGTTGCAAGCGACAATACATATATGACAAGTCAAAGGATGAAGGTGTATGTCTTTGATTTTTGCTTTCATCCAAAATTCATTGTTGTTTGCGACTAATGTCAATGTGACTTGTCCAATGCAACTATTAAGATTTTAGTTGCAAATGTCACTTACAACTAAAAATTAGTCACATGGACCAATTGCAAAATGACCATTTTCTACTAGTGATAATAAATGCACCAACTCAAACCCATCCTAGGGTGGTACCACTAGGAATCACCTCAATTAATGGTTCATGAACTAAAATTGGTCAAATAATATTCACAAACATTTTCCTTAAATTTTTTCACACTTATGGATTTATTTTTTGTCTTGTTTATCCATTGTATGTCAAATTACATAGTGTTAAGTTTTCATTGAAATAAAAAGGTGAATTTATATTCCTAATTGGCATGGCCTCTTTTGAAATCATGCTTTTAAACTTTTGGGGTGCAAATGCAATAAAATGACCCACACCCAACTCCTTGGTGTTTTGCTTAAAAGTAATGGGTTAGCCAATCAAGGTGATGTGGCAAAATTGGATTGGTTCATCATAGAGAATATTCTTTAAATCATTTTTTACAAGTTTTCAAAAAAATATTTTGACCCAATAAGATTGTGCAATTTACTATTCTTTAGAAAAATATGTAAGTTTTTTCCATAAATATGTCATTTGTTATAAAGCCTTTTAGAAGTCCTTTGTATAGTGAAAACATTGGATACACTACTTTAAAAGTGTTTTTGGGTAGTTTGTACTCATTGAATTCATTTCAAACTTAACCAAATGTGTCCATAATACATTAGAGTCATTTTTGTATAAACCAATTTTTTTAAACATTGATTTGATGTAATAATTAAAAATGTGAAAAATCAAGTAGTGGTTACACTTTGAGTGGGTCCTTTTATTGTGTTTGAACCCAAGGAAATTCATAACTAAATTATATTTGTTAAATTAACTACATAATATAAAAATCAAATAAAGTATGATCAAAGTACATTAGAAATTTCATTACACCAATATGTGTTGGAGTTCATTTTGTATTTTACTAGATTTTAAGTGGACTTCAACAAATTTACCATGGCAAAAGTGACCAACCCCTTAATAAACAAGGACAATTATTATAGACAAATGAATTCACTAATAGTTAAATCATTCATAGATGATCAAATTCATTCATATTTAATTCACTAAATTTGCCTTTTAGTGAACATAGATATGTTATGCTATGAACCTAAAAACCTAAAGTAACCTAAACCATCAATTTGGGGTCCAAGTGTGAAGGTTTAAGCCTTTTCACCTTCATGTTTAAAGAACAAGTCCTTGACCATTGGACCACTATTTTATTAAAAAAAATGGTTTGTCACCACATATTATTATGAACATTTTATTTTTAACCTATGTGTAAGTTGACATAAGTTAAATTACTACATCAATCCTAAGTTAATATAGATTACCCTAGGTGATTCTTAGTTTACCATAGGTTAAGGTTTTATATTATTCTTAAATTATTTTAGGTTATTATACCTTGGGCTATTATTAGTTATTATAAGTTATTTACCCTATGTTGTTTTAGGATATTTTATCCTGACTTATTCTCAATTATTACACCCTTGGCAATTATAACTTATTGTACTGAAAACATTCATGGTTAGGGTACCAATAAAATAAAATTCACAAAAAAAAGGACTACAAAAAATAATTTTAGATTCTTATTACATTTATTACTCCATGACTATAATGGGTTGGTGTATGACTTTAATTATAATGATGCCATGTTAATCTAGTAAAAAATCCGATAATAGATTGGATACAACATAGATGTACTTTTGAGCTCTTTTAAATAATTTGAATCCTTGTCTTAAAGAAATATAAAATTATATATATATATGGCAATGTTCACATAATGCATTTGATTAAATAGTATATGATATAAGAATTTTGAAAGCTCCAAAATCCATTATGAAAAGGTTGTAAGGAAAATGATTTTTTTTCGCCATTTGCTTGATTTTCTAGGTTCACTAGGTTAAAAAAATTGTGGTCCCAAGTATTGACAACATGTGTAGGAAATAATCGTACAAGAAAACATGTCAAGTTGTTTACAAAAACTTATGTATTCATTATTTACATTTATGGTTTTTTACCAAAATATTGATGCATCATTACATACACAAGTGAAAAATCACCACCACCATGAAAATTAACATAATTTGAATTATCCAATATTTTGAACTTAAATTTATTCCATATAAATTTTGTGTTTGGAAGATAGCAAAATAAAAAGAGTCTTTCAATCTTATGTCCAAAAAGTAATACCCTAACCAAGAATGTCCTTGAAATTAAGTTATTCTAAACGGTTATTTTCAACCTTACAAATTAATCCACTCTAAGTTATTATAGGTTATTTTATTTTGGATTATTTAGAATTATACTATTTTAGGCTATTTTGAATTATTTTTATCTAGGTTATTCTTGTCTATTTTAGGTTATTTCACATTAGGATATTTTAGGTCATTCTACCTTAGGTTATTTTCTATTATTATAAGTTATTCCACCTTAGGCTACTTTAGGCTATATATCCTAAGTTATTCCCCAATATTATAGGTTTAGGGTAACCCATGTTATTTTTGGTTATTTTATATTATTCCACCCTAGGTTATTATAGGTTATTTTACCCTATATTATTTTCAATTATCATAAGGTATATCTTATAATTACATAACTTTAGGCAAGGTGAAATGATTAGGGTGAGGTGAACTTATTTCATTTTTAAAATCTCATAATGATTTAGGTTATTGAACCACACACCCACCCCATTTTTGGACTAGTGCACCTAAGTGCACGTATCCCATTTTCATGGTCAATTAATTGAAAAGGACAATTACATTCTAAACCTTGAATATGTGAACATAATGGAAGATTTCATTACTCTTTTACAATAATGTAAGGATCACAATAGGCTTTGATGTTTATTTAGAATATGCCTAAAAGCCTTTTGAAATTTCAATGTTTAAAAAAAAATAAACAACATAAAATACATTTTCCAATGAAAATTCAGGGAAGAAACACACAACACTAAAATGTGTCTTTCATTATTAGGGCAATTTGCGACTATGTCCTAATTCAAATCATGTAGTCATATATGTTTTTAGTCATGTATCATTATTTATCATTACAACTACAATGCACCTACATGATTATATATGTATTATGTATAATGAAATAACCTATTAATTTAAATACCCAAGGAAAATTACAATAATCCCTATCATTTTTAAAATGGAAATAAAAAATTTCAACAGATTTTTCCTTGTCCTAACAATAGGAAATTTTTTAATTGTTAAAAATTTCTCATTTTATAGTGGCAACTAGATTAATTTACTTGAAAACACTATAGATAAATTCAACAAAATTTAATTCCATCAACATATTTTTCAACCCATATTTTGATCTATTTAAAATTTTAAACCATTTATAATGTTTTTAAAATGTAATAAATAGGTCGCATCTATGAGTGGTGAAAAATGGCATTGGAAACTATCCACCAATTGGTATAAAATGCTCGAGGTCACAATGGAAAATGGGATTGGGAACTATCCACCAATGGGTATCCATTACCTAAGGTCACATTAACCCTAATTTTTTAATTTTTATGTTATGGCATATCTCAAAAAAAATAATGGTTCAGTTTTTATTCAAGAACTATATCAACGGGTTAATGATATCATAAAAAATGTTGTGGAAAAATTGAACAACTCATTACATTTTGCTTCACCCAAACACTCACACTTGAGGAGAAGGAATATGGGGTATTCTTGTCTAAGTGCCATGACTCGGACCTTATGATCATGTCAACCACAACACAATTGGAAGGAGCAAAGAAACAATAGTGTATATTGCAAGGCTTTTTTGTAAACAAGAATTTCAATAAGCATGTTTTTTCTAACCTTCAACTAATTGAAAACCTTGCAATGTGGACAATGGAACCAATGATGTTGGTTGTGAACTTGTGCCCCATTTGCAAGTGTATTTTCTAGTATTTAAACATCCTTTGTTACTCAATGTGGTTGTATGTGCCATATGTGGTGCATGGGGTTCTAGTTGTAGTTCTTTGGAAAATGTGCCAATGAAAAATGTGACCCTCTATTTGCCCCAATGTTGTGTATGAATGTTGGGTTAAAGATGTTTTGCTTTTGAACCACCATTAGTTATATTGTAGCTTCATGCTTGGGGAAAAGGTACAATTTCATGTTGAATTTTCCTTCATTGAAATTAGTTTGGAATGTGCAAGCATCTTCAATGTCTTTTTTGAGGCTTGCAATTTTATAGATTATAGTTGCAACATATTTGCATGTCTTTTCTAGAAGTGGATCAAGGTAATCCAATGGCTAATACAGTCTTTAAGCTTACATCCATGGTGCTTGGTGGTTTTGACGATACCTTTAAAATGAGGATGTCAAAATGGAAGATTTTGCATGTCTTGCCATCTCCTACAAGATTAAATGAATTCATAATAGTAAAGAGTATGGACTAAGGGAGAATTATGAAGAAGAGGAGTTTATTTATCACAATAAGATTTTATCCAGCTAGTGTACCTTGTTTTTGATACATTGTAACTACTATTGTTACTAATTTTTGTCACAAATGTGATAAGGGGACACATGGTCAATAGCTAAAGATTTTTCATAGATTTTCATTACATTATATGAACCTTTGATGGATAATATGCACATGTGTACATGATAATTTTAATCATGATAGTGGTTTGATGCATTGTTTAGATTTTGGGCTTTCTTAGAAGGCACAAGAGTGATTATAAAAGCCCATGTGTGATTCTACTATGGTTCCTAGGTTGTGTGGTAACCAACCTAAACTCTATTATTCTACCATGGTTA
>Ga0209208_10007409_pt1 | contig 14865 bp, 12 predicted proteins | sample S1TSphfallax_3_FD_187694 | JGI IMG/M metagenome (GOLD analysis project Ga0209208, IMG submission 187694) | Host-associated microbial communities from peat moss isolated from Minnesota, USA - S1T2_Fd - Sphagnum fallax MG (SPAdes) (version 2) | ecosystem: Host-associated > Plants > Peat moss >...
TTTTTTTTTTTTTTTTTTTTTTTTTTTGAGATTTTTGGGTCATTGATAAAAATATGGCCCACATTGGATAAATTAAACTATTCTCACTTTCATAAGTGAAAAATAATAATATTAAATGCCTATATAAAATTTGTAACAAAATTATTTCATTCGACATGAAAAAAAAAAAAAAAAAAAAATTTAGGATAAGTCATAGGAATAGTGAAAAAAAAGTCAATTTGAGTCCTTAGGAGTGTGTCTTTAGTGTTCCTAAAGAGGTACCCCAATCATGTTTTGACCCGTTTTGACCCTTTTAACTTTCCTCTTGCTAGTTCATTTGCAATTTGGACAACAACAATCTCTTAATTGTAAAAAGCAAGCTATTTATGGTTCTTAACATAATTGTAAACTTTGGAGTATTAATCCCTTCTTTTTTATATTAGTGCTTATCTTCTTTTCACTTATTTTATGACCTTCATGCTTACAACTTGAAAATACCACTTAAAAAAAAACTAGTGTTGTCTTGGTATTTTTTTTTCACATACTAGACTTGTATATATATGTCCAAGGGCAACATGTAGTTAAATGGGTATGGTCCTAGGTAGGATATGTTTTTCCAAGGTAGGGCATTTTCATTGTATGAATATTTTGAAAATTTTAATGCCTTGATCCTAAGCATGAATATATCAAAAAATAACTTGACATACTAAGGGTGTATATAGAACGACAAGGTATTAAAATGTTGAGATTTCAAAAAAATTCAAAAAATACATTTGCATAATTTCTAATACAAAAACATCTAAAACAAAAAATAGATGGCAAAATCTTACACCTCGAAAACCTTAAAAGATGAAGAAGGAAATTACAAATAACTTTATAGAGGAGAGAAAATAAAAGAAATATCAATTGGGGCCACCTAATAGCCTATTCATGACTTTAAGAGGAAGATTTACAATGTACAACCTAAGTTACATTTCAAGAGCAAAAAAGAAACAAAGAACAAAAATATTCCAAGCAGGGCCACTCTAAAAACTTGTCCATACCTCAAAAGAAGATTTGTAGCACGGTTAAAGAGAAGAAAAGAGAAACTGGGCCCACACTAAGCACATACAACTTTCATTTTTCAAAAGAAAAAAAAAGACAAAGTGGGCCCACATGGAACCCATCCACTTTCTACCTTAGCATTTGTAGACATATCTTGAGATCATCTTTACATAAAAATGAAAACAAAAGCAAAAAAAAATGGTGCTACAAACTTATAACCACCTTGCAACTAGCCACAAAAACTTGAAATTTACCCTAAAGGAGCCCATTGCATTTTGATGTTGTTGACATTGCAAATTTGTTTTGCCTTCATTAGGCACTCTCCTAGCAGCTCTTTCGAAGCTTTCTTCAAGCTAAAAAAAAAAAATGCCCTAATTACCATTACACCTACCCTTCCCAACCTCAATCTCTCACCTTAAGTATTGGTCTTTAACACAATATGAAACATTTCAAAACTTTGATTAGTATGTTTCAATCTAGGTATGTCCACACAAAAAACCTCCTAGGTTCTAGAATCAATCTAAATATATATTTTAAGACATACCCAATGAGTAAGTTCTAACATACTTTTATACATATCAATGTACATATTACAAGTGTATCTTGTATATCAATACAACACTAAAATAAACAATTTATCTTTCTTTTCCACCTCACTATATGTCATGCACTTGACAATGTGCAAATTGCCATTTGACCCTATACACAACTATATTCATGGAAGTCTTGAATTTTTTTAAAGTGACATCATAGTTCCATTTCTTCATTTATGACTTGGATAGGACATTGTGCAAATCTATTGCAAGGATGGGAGAAGATCCACCCAAGGACCTAATAGCATCTTCATGATCTAGATTAAAAGGATCAAAACTATTTAGAAAAAAAACAAGGGGATGATGAAAGAGGACCATGAAACAAACAAAGAGGCAACATTGGGATTGGGAATTAGAAGAAGCCCATCAACAAGAAGGGGGGATGAAGGATGGAAAAAAAATTATTCTTGTATTTCCATCATGTTCCCAATGATGTTCCTCCAAGTTCTCAATGTGTTCCCCAAGGGTGCCCTCCATAGTACCTCAATAGTTATCCCATATCCTTTGCCCAAAGTTCTCCTCCCCTTGTCACCATAGGTGACCCCAAGAAACTCCTATTTTGGGGAGCTACTTCCCAAGTTTCAGTTCTTTTTTAATGAAGGGCAAATTAAAATGGCTCATTGCAAAATAAAATAAAATAAAATTGCTCTGTTTTTTTTTCTCCATCTTGTCGCGTTTTTGCACCCGTAACCTCCCATGTTAGAACTAGCAAGGGAGGACATAGCATGCCAAGTAGCATATGAGAAGGGTCTTGTAACATGTTACATAACCCTAGCACTCACGCAACATGCCCAAACCGTATATAACATGGACCCAAAACATGTTTACAAATGCCAAGGTGGAAATAAATGGGGGCAAAAGACAGATTGTGAAAAGAGAATTAGTACCCATTGGCATTAACAACTATGGGGACATATGTAAATTTTAGGGATGGCTTGCATTTTGGGAATGCAATATTTTAGGGATGGGCTTTACTTGTTAATTGTAGAGTATGAGGCAAAGTGTTCATGAACCTAAACATACTTAGATCACGAGGCTTGGGAATGGGAGGGTTCTTACGCCTAGTCCTTAATTAACCGTGGCAGAGTTCTTACACCCAAGTGTAAGACAAGTATTGAGTAATGAGGCTGTTTTGAGAATGAAGGAAGGAATGGTGTGAGGCTGGAGCTGAGTGCACGAGCTGAATTCACAGAATTGCCCCCATTTGGAGTTTCTTATCCAAACTAACGATCTAGTAGGTTGCGATTTTGTTTTGGAGGAAAGGAAAAAACTTTACACACAAGGTGCCCTCCACATTCGCTAAATCACTTCTAATGAGTTCTTTAGGGAGTAGGTGTCATATCGTCCTGTTTTGGAGGGATGATATTTGAAACGAGGAAATTCCTCTCTGAGTTGAGTTGCTTTACTCGGTGATGAGATGAGATAGCCATGACACCAGCCCAACAACAATGAAAGGATTTTCTTCTTCTTTTTGGTGTGGATATAGGAGGGGAGTTGGGCGAGTTACGTGTCGTATCGTCCTGTTTTGGAGGGATGATCTTTTAAACTAGGAAATTCCTTTGAGTTGCTTTACTCGGTGATGAGATAACCATGACACCAAGCCCAACAACAATGAAAGGATTCTTTTTTTGTCTTTTCTTTTTGGTGCGAGTAGTATCCATGTTATGATTAGACGAGTAATATCCATGTTATGATTAGACTCATGTTTCATGAACGACATGACGAGCCTAAATATATCACACCAGGTGTGATAAGAGTGCCAAGCAAAGTGGTATCTGCAAAGTAAGGAAATTTTTATTAAATCTGGGTACGAAATGCTCAAACTCAGCATTTAATGCACAAGGTTCCAGAGTACTAATAATAGTTGTACAGCTAAGAGGAGTGACAATATATGTAGCAGCAGTGGAGGCGCTCAGGAAAAAAAAGGAAAGACAGGATGAAACTCAGTTTGGGTCCCCTCTGTGATTATGGGTATTTATTGGGTTGTTATGAACCAGCACCCACACTGGTACCTACAGCTTTGGAGTGAGGCCTACTAGAAGTAGTATGGGGTACTTAATTATTCATGCTTCTATTAATTAGTGAGGGGTTGCACTCACAGTTTTTTTTTTTTTCCCCCTCAGAAGGAGCCATTTGATTCGCTCACCACCAATATTTTTCGGAACATGGGGGCACTCCCCCCCCCAACATAGGATCCTAAATGTTCTTCCCTCCCCAAAATAGAAGTATGCTTTGTCAAGGCTTTTAGCTACTTATTAGGAATGGGTTGTAAATTCAAGAGAGTCTTACCTATGTTAAAAAAGCCATGTTCACCCACTTCCTAGTACCCATTCTTTTAGTGATGATTCCAATGGTGGTACCTAATAATATAAGATCATCTCTACTCATATCGATAAAAATGGATTGCACATTGCATTTTTGAATGAAGTTTTCTTGTCAAATAACATGAAACTCAATTTTGAGCCTATAAACATTCCTATGATAGGTTGCCCTTTATGAGAGCTAGTAAGAGGAAATAAGTACAAAGACCACAACCAAGGAAGGAGATCAAATCATGCCCTTAGCCATAAAAGCTTTTGATTGTTTATGCAAGTGAGTTAATATTTCTTTACATCCTTGTGCCAACAACATATGGGGAGTGAAAATCTTGGGAGGCCTACTCTCACCACTTGTTGAGCCTCACCCATCCTCACATCCGTCTACTAGTAGATGTAAATATATGAATATTTATATGTAGGGTAAAGGCCTAGGGTGGGGTGAATTCTCAAAATAAGGGGCCTAAGATGAGGCAATAGCCAAGTCTGGGCCTCGCACTTTGGGGATGTCCCCGACCATGGGCCTTACCTATCATAAAGCGTGAGACAAGATTTATCATGAACCAAACCTACCTAGATCACTAGGTGTATGAATGGGAGGGTTCTTATACCTACTCATCAATAGTGGGAGGGTTCTTACACCTAGAAGTAGGCATAATTCCCCTCCAAGCCTTGAGGATTATGAGTTTAAGCCCCCCCACAAAATGTATTAGATTTGTTTGTGTTTAAGTATGACAAGTGTTGATCATGGAGGACATGAATTGAGTAATGCACAAAAACATGTTTAGGGCACCATAACTAGGCTTTGGACAGAACTTGTTAGGGGGTATTTCATGAGTCAGGGTGCCCTAACCTCGAGAGCCCTAACAGGGAGTTCTAAGTTTATATTCACAGCCTTATGTGATATCACAAGATTGGTCAAAGAATACTTTAAGTAAGGTTTAAATAATCTTGAAATAATGCTGAAATAATCAATCACAATGCTTAAAACAAGTTTTTTTGGATATTTAATTAATACTTATATTGAATTACTTTTGAATTTATTCACATGTTGCATTATATATTAGAAACATTATGCTATAAACACAATGGACATTCATGAAAAATTAAAATTAAACATGATTTTAATTTTGTTCACTAAGCATTGGTTACAATTCTTATGGCACTTTAATTTGTTAATGTACCCATACCTTAAACCTATTCATATACATTTTGCACAACTCTCACTTGTGCATATATATGCCCTTGCAACATTTGGTTCATGCATGTGGTAATGTTTTATTCATACTTTACAACAAATAAAACCACAATAAAGTTATTCATTCACAAAGACAACAAAATGCGAAAGCAAAATTGTGGGGTTTCATTGAAATTGAAGATGACAATCAAAATGCAAGGCAACATGGGATTATGTACATCAAAAGAAAATATAGAGGGGGAGGAAACTAAGTTTTTTTCCCAAGATATTTGAATTTTCTTCTATTTTTTATGTTTTACCTATGTCCACCTAGGGACCTACTTACATTATGGGATACTTAACGGGTACTTAAAGGATTACATAAAGCCCACCTATAGAGTTAGTTAAGGATTTTTGAGGTTAGAGGGACACTTAATGATTATTTAGGGGACTATCCAAGGTTGATTCATAGTGCAAGAGAGGGTTACATAGGGGATTACTAGGGATTACATTAGGGGTTACCTAAGGATGACTCATAGATTCTTATGTAGACCATATGTAACTTTATAAATAATTCTTAAGTATCCATAATTTAGGTAGATGCTTAGGTAGTCTTTATCTAGCACTTTAAGTAGTCCCTATGTAACTTCTAGTGTAGGCTTTTGATAGTCATTATTTTAAATAATCTTTAAGTAAGTTCATAGATAGTCCATAAATAAACCTTAGGTAGGTCCTAACTTAGTTAGATTAGTGGTGGTAACTTTCATTGTCGCAACCCTAGCTTTGGGCTCGCGACCAAGACAAAGGGGTTGCAAGGGTGCGGGCCAAGAGGAAGCCCGGGAGTCACATCAGAGACTCCCGGGAGTGTAGGAGAGTGTGAGGGAGTGAGCCTTCACACTCCCAAGGCAACTCCCAAGTTGGGAGAGGGAGTCCCGGTGGACTCCCGAAACCTCAGAGAGCGATTTGAGGGGTCAAATCTCAATGGCTTATTGCGCTCTTTATATCAATGAAAAGCTCTTGAAGCGTAGATGTCTAAAACGGGCTCGCATTGCTCATTTGGACATCTGAAACACAAGTTATGACCAAAAGAAGGGCCGAGAGTCGAACTCCCAGGAGTCTGCCAGTTTTGACTCCCGACCACTAAACGTCGTGAATCGACCCGAAATACTTAGTTGCAGACAACATGCGACATACCGTTGAAAAGCTGTTGACAAGAGCTACAACTTTGCTTCAGACCGCACTTCGATCCGAAGTCTGCTCGCAAAGTTATGGGGCTCCAAAGTCCCGGGAGTCCCGCAAGGCGGGATTTCGGGACTCTCGGCCGGGAGTCCTGGGAAAAAGAGTCATTTGGATGTAGTCTCTGCGGAGCGTCGCAGAGAATACTATAAGGGGGAAGGTGGTGGCTTCCCCCAAGTCCGGGCCGTGGTGAATCTTGTGTGTCCGTGTTGCCCGTGGCTGTCCTAGCACCAAAGGTGCTCCAACTATGCACTAACCACTTTGTGTGGGTTATGTGCAGGCCCGTGTGAGTGAATAAGCTTGTCAATTCTTCCTAGTCCCATCCCGGAGCTCCAACACGCCCCTCTACCCCTCCAAGTGTTGTGAACTAGGGAGCGCCTCCCGACTCTTCCCACTTCCGCTGTCTTTCACTTGGACTCACATTTGAGTCCATCAAGGGGTTGGGAGTGCGTCATTCATAAATTGTAGTGTGGTTAGAATTGAAACTATGATGACCACTTTGGGTGTTCATCTTTAGGTGGAAATAATGATACTCACTTTGGTGAACTTTATGGATAATTCAAGAGGAGATGAGTGAGTACAATGAAGTTCAAAGAAGGATTCACATGTTGGTGGTCGGTGGACTTTACGGATAACACATGAGAATAATGAGTGAGTACAATGAGACTCAAATGTGAGCATTACTTTATGGACAAATTTTACATTCCTTTGCATGTGAGTGTGGATCAAGTTTTTATTTTATTATTATTTTTATTATTTTTATTTATTTTTATTTTGGGTTTTATGGTTTTGAAATTTTGAAATTTTTTAAATAAAAAATTATCAATTTTTTAAAAAATTTACACTTTTAATAGGCTGCAACCAATACCAATCTGGTATGATACCTGAGGTAATATGAGGCTTATATCTGCCATATACCAGCCAAAATCAGCCTTTGGATCTAATACCCGTAGTAGATAGGTATGAAAGTTAGAAAAATGTACCTAATACCAGTGTGGGGCAGTTGTATGTAATTTTTTTGATAATAGTTGGGTCCGGGTTTCAGATTTTTTTATTTTAAAAAAAATCCACAATGGGTCCGGGTCTATGGAAATTAGAAATTTCAAATAACAGGTCGGGTCCAGTTTTTTTTAATGTAAGTGAGCAATGGGTGTGAAGCGAGTCCGGGGGTTCAAGGCATTTGAAGCCATGTATACAATCTCAGGTCTTTATCAAAAACCTTGCCCAATATCCTATTGAGTTCTTTAAATTATTTTGGTTCTTTAACAAAAACCCTCACAATCACTCTTGATTTTTTGCCCGGTTCTTAGAAATGAAATATTCAATTTTTTTTACTTTCACAAAAGCTATTGACATTTAAGGTTTAGGGTTCAAGGATTATGAAATTGTAATCCAAAGTTCAAAGAAAGAATTTTATTAACAAAGAGTTTTGGAAAGACATTACACTGTCTTTTTCTATAATTTTAAATTCTAAACCTAATTATAAGAACTCATCCTAATGTCCAACCAGCATGCATGAATTAGAATGATTGTTTGTTTTGTTAGATATGGTCTTTTGTATCAAACTCTTTCATGTTTTTTTCATCTAACATGCTCCAAAGATCAAAAGCTTGATCCAACTAACCTCAAAGACTAACACCTTCATTCAGTCCCTCAAAGACAAAGACACATACTAACTTTCAAAGACAAACACAACCTATAACCCTAAATGATGTAAACAAATAAATAGATAGACAACAAACCTTCAAAGACAAATATAAACAGACAAGCAAACAATAGACATATATTGTACATATACCCTGAAAGACAAACATACAAACAAGTAATCAACAAATGGCTAACCCTCAAAATAAACAAATAGTAAATAGTAGACCTAAAAAGACAAACTAATAGGCCTTGAAAATAAAAACAAACAATGAACATTCCTAGACATTACATACATAATCTAAAAGACTAATATAAGCAAAATGTAGACATTAAATGTCACAAACATACATATTCTAAAAAGGTAGACACAAAGTAAACTTGAAAGACATAAAGACATAAACATAAAGATAACTAGACAATAGACAACACATCCTCAAGTGCACAAACATCCCTTCAAAATAGTTCAAAGTTTAGAAATTATAAATTTTATAAACCAACATAAACTAAACTTCAAAGACCATGAATCCAAAATCTTCAAATTGTCCATGTTTAACACTAAAACAAAGTGAAAACTAAAGACTTCAAAATCTATAAACATGGAAAAGCTTTCTATGCAAAACCCTGACACATGTAATCAATTCATTAGTTTCATATTTAGCTAGTCCTCACACGTAAGGAATGATTTTTGGCAGCTAAAAATCCCCATCTGCATATTCTTCACGCTCCGTTTCATCCACAAATTAAGGATCCAACTCATCCATCAAGTCAGATTTTGCTTCATAAACAATTACCAAATTAGATGGCTTTAAACAACCAATAGGAGTGGATTAGATGGCCAATTTTTATGGACAAATATGATTTTGTTTAGATTGTTAGTTTGAAGTTAACATCTCCTAAGTATTGTGAAGACTCCAAAAATTGAAAAAAAAATTTCAATTTCAATTTGACTAATCAAGATTCCCAAAATCTATCTTGCAAGTGCAATCAATTTTGGAAACTTTTGCTTTTTTGTTTGCCACCATGTCAAAGCACATGAACAAGATTCTGCATCAACATGATACCGATGAAACGAACCAAGTTTTTGGCATACAATGTCCTTGTAGGTATCTACAATTGTGTTAGTTTGTTGGAATAAATCTTGAGAATCCACAAGTGAGGTAGACTCCTCCATTTGGTAGCGAACCTTTGTAAACTTCTAATAGTAGAGGCAACAACAATTGTTTGTCATAATCTACCACCAAAGTGGTGGTAGCTTCATGTCATGAATAAATAATCACGAAACACATATTTTTGTACTTGGGATTTAACATAATAGCCAACATGTTATGGCTTTTTTAAAAAAAAACCATGCATCACATAAATAAAGGGCAGAAAGACCTTTAGCATTTGGCACTTCATATGAGAAATGAGCTTTTCCAATTCATAATCAAATACATTTACTTCCTCTTCAACAAGGTTATTAGGCACCTTCTGGTGTGAAAGTTCATCATGAAATTCTTGGCATTTAGTTAGAATAAAATGGAGGGCATCCCCAAGGAGCCAATGCCTTTGGCTCTGGTTTAAAACACACCCTCTCATAATGGGTGAAAGAACTTTCATAATAGATTTGCACATAGCCCAAGTTCAATGAAAGGATATGTGGCTCTTTAATGTAATAATTTGTCGACCATAACAAACACCTACAAATAACAACACAATTAAATTAGATATTTTGATATTAGATCTCTGCCATTTTTACAACCCATGAAATTAAAAACAACACATGAAAAAAAAATCATACCTTGTTTCCATACGTGTACTAAGTTTTTAGGGCCTCAAGTGAGAATCCACACAAGTTTTATCCCATGCAAATATCCCTTTCCTAGACTTCTTTGGCTAGGTAATGCACTTTTGAATGTTGGCTTGGGTAGTTTTTATAGATGCATAGGACATTCCTTGGGCAACCTTTTCATTTATAATGGCATACTAGCAAACCTTTGATAAGGCATGCCCAAAACACAACCCATCAAAAGGTTCCATCATAGCCAAGTTAACACACAAAACAATAGAGTTCAAAGCATTTACACAAGTTTGTAGATTAGAACCTTCATCCTTAACATAAGCAAGGGTCGTTTGGGTACGAAAAAACTTATCTAGAAGTTGTTGTAACCTTGGTGCCATAATTACACCACTAATGTCAAACACTTCAAATAGTTCGATAATGACGTGCTTGGCCTCCCATTTGTTGGACAAAAAGTTAACAACAATAGCAAACACATCATGTGCACCTTTTGACATCCATAAGTCAAAGGTGCAAGTGGGTGAAATATAATTTACAAGTGTAGGATGCACATAGGTAAACATGGTTTTTTCCACCAATCTAGAAAGCACATCATCAACAAATGCCTTTCTACTAGGAAAAACCACTATTGGGCATAACTTGTATGCCATTTTCTATATCCAAATGGACTCAACAATCCTCATGGGCAAAGAACCTTTGATTACAAATAATATCACATCCTCCAAGAAACAAACCTAGGTTTCATTATATTTTTCAAATTGGTTTGTAAAAGAAAAAAACTAGATATGGCACTTGGAATCACATGTGCCCTTTTCTTGGTTGGCTTACATGATAATGAAATAATAGTAGCCACATCATATTTTTTTGGACAAAACTTTTTAATTAAGGTGTTGTGCTCAAGCTCTACATGTTTTTTCATGGTTATTATGCCATTTGACTTGTGGTAAGTATAAGACCTTTTCGTAACTTGGTGTGCAATGCCAAAATTTCAAGACCACAATGTTATGGCATACTATGCATTGCATTATCTGGTTATTAGAAAGGTTTATGGGCTAATTGTTGTTCACCTTAAAAAAAGCCCATGTTCGTGAATTGTAATTGTAAAACTTCCAAGTTGCATGTTGTTTGTCCAAATTTGTCAAATGCAACTTTGATATGTATGCATCAATGCCAGGAGCATCTTCAACATCATCCTCAACAACATTCCCAAGAATCATAGTCCCAGGAGTAGCATTTTCAAGAGTCTACAATGTTTCGTGTTCTTCTAGCAACATTTCACCACTCATGCTAGTATTGTACCTTGCAAAAGCTAAAGTGTTTACATTAAAAGTGGGATCCTCATTGTTCAAGAAAGGTTGACTTGAAGAAGCCATGAGTACTAGCTAAGGAAAGAAATGTAAGTGCAACTAATTCAAACAAATAGGAATTGGACAAAAAACATCAAATAATCAAACTCAGAACTTGCATAGCCATAGGAACTGGTTTGTTGTTTTTAAGTTCCCAATTCCCACACCTATGCTCCTTTGAACTCCTTTTGGATCAACTTGAAGAAACTTGTTATCGATTATCCAACAACCATTGGAGTTGTAGCAACTATAACCTGAATAATTGGGAATTCAAAATTAACCTAGAACCCAAAGTGCAAAGAACTTAGAACCAAAAGTGTAAAGAACCCAAAACCTAAAAACCAAATGGCCAATGTAGAATTCGCAACTTGAACCAATGTGAAGAACAAATTGTGCGCAATGCAAAAATTGGAACCAAGTAATGCAAAAACCTAGAAATTAAATAGAAAAGTGTGAAGAACTAACAACCTAGAAACTAAAACTCACAACCAATGTGGAATCAACAATTTTGAGGAAAATCATCAAGCTTTTTCACAATTGCAACAAATGTAACATGAAGCACAAAATGTGCACTATGCATGTTGCACACATTGTAACCTTAATAGAGACCCAAAAACCAAGATGAAATGATGAAACAAAAAACCAAGACCAACCAACGTAGACTTGAAAAAAGTCAAAGATTGTTCTTTCGCAACACAAAGGGACTTTCTACATTCATCCCACAAGCTTTATACAATGCAAGCAAGAAGGTTGAAAAGTTTACCTTCTTTTGTGTTGTTGCCTAGTAGCTCCATAGCTTTTGCTTTTCATTGCTAGGAAACTCATAAACTCACATTGATGATTGCAAGACCTTGAGCAATCAACAAAATGGCACTGCAATGTCCACCATGCACTGTTAAGAAGTGCCAAGTTGCAAAAGCGCTTGTTGAAGGCAACGAGATACAAGATTTGACAGACCACAAATGAACAGATGAATGATGAGATGAAAAATGAAACACAAAACTAACCTAACCTTAAACATAAAGTACACAACAACTTTTAAAACCCTAACCCTAAAATATACCACCTTTGGGTATACGCCTACAAAGGTACTTGGGTATTTGGCAAATACCATTTCCTTTATTTATCTCATGGGTCAGGTATGGGTGTATATAAAGATTATATCCTGACGATGGGTACGAGGTGGGGGGCGGGTTTTTGAGAAGTTCACATCCACCGGTTCTAACTATGTATACCAGGTTGATACCCAATGGGGGTTTGGAGAAAAATTTCTGGTACCCGCCCCACACTGGAAGAAACCCCTGATACCAGGGTTAGTCTGGAATGTTCCTTCCATATTTCAAGAATGCCCGCATCATTACCCTAGAATTTTAAATCTTAAATGCACCCTCAAATAAAGGCACATCCTGAGGCTCATGGCATCTTTTCCACATGGGAAGAAGGAAGCCCATCTCTTCTTCCAAGCCTCTCCAGGAGAACTGGAGAGGCTTGGAAGAAGAAGAAGAGAAACGCAAGCTCCGAAGCTGTGTGCTATATATTCCTATAACAAAATACTTCATATATTTTGTCATCTTCTTACCTTGTGTATGGTGTTCGACATCTTTTTGGGATGCCCATTCATTCCATTCCATGTAGCTGGATCAGCAGGACATTTTTTAAGCCTCCTACAAACAAACTTTTGTGGGTGTTAGAGAGGCATCTCCAATGGTGCTCAATATGTGACCATGCACAGTAAAAATGAGGTGAAGAAAAGTCAAGATGTGCGGGTTTAGCTGGTAACTGGCATAGCAAAGCTATGCACCTGCTAGAGAAGAGTGTAATGAATATGATTATGATCTGCCTTTGCTATGCACCTGCTAGAGAAGAGTGTAATGAATATGATTATGATCTGCCTGCTCTGCTCTGTTTTTGATTGGCCAATCATAATGATTCGTCCATGTGGTTTGCTATTAGTAAGTTCCCACCTATTTGAAGTCTTAGTTTCAGTTTTATTTGGATGAGGGTCACATACTGAGCACTGCTGGAAATGCTTGTCCCCTCCCTGCCTCCCTCCCTCCCTCCCCCCAAATGATTCTCATGTAGAGTTTATAGATGGGAGTGCAAAATTTTGCCAAAGTAAATTTGGACTTTTTAGATTGTAAATGACCGGAATGAGGTTAATGGTAGTCATATGGCCTTTCTATCGAGATGTTGCTAGACAATGACAAGCAATGTATGCAAAACAAAACAAAACAAAAAATTGTTGTGCAGTTGGAGCATGGAGTCCATGAACTGACCATGGTGTCCCTCTCTAGATGATGTGAAGCCTCTCTCTAGATGATGTTCAAGAGTGTTGGTCTTCAGTGAAGCTGAGGCTATGATTTAATCATGGTCAAAGTCACAAATTTTCTTAGGTGGCTTCTAAACATTTTAAATATCTAATCTTTTCACTAATCGGGCTACTCCAAATTTAGCATTTCCAAGGTTGAAATATAGCCTTCTAGAAGCCTTTGCTCCATAACGTGAAGCTAACGGCATATGAGATAATCCTTGTGTAATTTCTCCCTTGGGTGCTAACTCATTTTAGCACCTATTGAAGACTTGACCAGCAACTGCACTCGTATCTGCACCTTCTTGAATGAAGACTTCTTTTAGAGCAAGTTGTCTGCGGGGTGCTTAGATACACATCCAGCATGGATTGTTAATTGTTTTTTCACCCTCACCCATAAACACGAAATTTTCAACAATATAAGCGGTGAGAGAGACTATAAACATCATCACCTGAACCAATCATTATGATTAGCCAATCAAAAATAAAATAATAATCTTTAATGAGCATTGTGAAGACCGTTATATTGTGTGCCCATTGACAAGTCCAACCCCATTTTCCCTCCATTTTAGAGCTAAACTTCTATTTCCATGAATTGTATAAAATTTTGTAATCCATAAAGATGAATATTTTAACAATTTCAAATTGGAGCAATGACAATGTGAAAATTGGTATATGTTGCCTGGTTACATTTTACATAAAAATGTTCAAGTCATCCAACAAGTTCACAATACAAGTTGCTTCATCTTCAACAACCTTTCACATGCCTAGAGCATCACTTTTAACCATGGCCCACATTTCATAGGAAGAGAAAGGAATCTCTATAACTAAAAATCAAAGAAAACATAATAACATCTAAGTTATAGCTCCACTCTTGAATAATCTCAAAATATCTCCTGAAAGGGCTACGACAATAAAAAAAGTTATGTCCACGAGACATAGATAAAAAATCAAACATTAAAATATTTGACAATCCCATTTGCCAAACCTTACAAAATTTAATTTCAAGTGTTAAAAATGATGTCATAACTTAAAATTAATTGATTTCAACACTTGCCCATTGACTCTCACCATCTGATACAATGTGTCACATCTTGGGTGAACCAGGACACACATTGGTATGATGACAAAAATGTTGAATTGCTTCTAAACATTATGCACACACTAAATAAGGTCTTCAAGTCCAAAGTTAATGTTTCCCACATTAAATCTGGCCTCTAATAGGCCTCACTCAAGAAGGTGAAAGTATTGGTGTAGGTGACGAGCACCACCGTGGTCAAAACCAATGTGGGCAAGTACTTTGTTTCAATGGTTTAGAACTGTGAGTTTTGGTTGGCAAAAATCAAATTGAAATTGGGTTTGATTTTTTGAATCAGCTCTAGAACCAAATTAGAAACTAGATTATTTTAAGAATCAGACTTGGAACCAGGTTTCTTGATT
>Ga0209208_10007410_pt1 | contig 14864 bp, 12 predicted proteins | sample S1TSphfallax_3_FD_187694 | JGI IMG/M metagenome (GOLD analysis project Ga0209208, IMG submission 187694) | Host-associated microbial communities from peat moss isolated from Minnesota, USA - S1T2_Fd - Sphagnum fallax MG (SPAdes) (version 2) | ecosystem: Host-associated > Plants > Peat moss >...
AGTTCCTTGAATATTGAGAAATTCTCAGTACTTATGAAAATATATATATATATGTTCTCCCATTATCTTGATGTTAGGACATGATGACAAGCATGCATGACCTGTATACATTGCCTATTCAGTTCTCTACGCTTAATGAAGATTCTCAGTAAGAAACACCACCTGACCAATGAATGCCTCATCCTGGATTGTCTTTTCAGAATAGATTTCTCTCTTCCACCTCCAAGCAAAGTAAAGTAAGGGAAAATGGAAGCTTGGAGAGCTTAGAACAGAAGAAGTCAAGCAACAAAGAAAACCAAAGTTCAGTCCAGTCAGTGCAGCTCCAAATTCCTGAACCTTCCATGTCAAATAATCAGTTTGTACATCCTTGATCCAATTGGTAATGTGCTATGAATGCTTTAGGGAATGTCACTCCTGTACATGAGACTAGCTGTTTTTTGTGAATTTATCCACTATCACTCTACTTTGCTACAATGCAGTGCAGCTTGTACATATCTCACACCTTCAGAAAACATGTGGATGAGGGTCACTCCATAAGGCTTGGCAGATATCATACATGCTAAATGTAATGGTCTAACATGATATTGAAGATATGATTTTTCTATGTTATGGTTTGAGATGATATTGTGAACATGAATTTTGCAACAAATTTGCTTTCTGTACTCAGACTCAATGTGTTTTTAAACAGTTTGGGTTTGTGGTCTCATTGTGGTCAACAGTCTAAGATTATGCTTGTGCATATCGATGGCTTTGGGACCTAAATTATGTTCCAATATTAGATTGATACTGGATGTTAGAGGCTCTGTTAAAAATGTCATACGGGTACCTGGGATGAAGTTTCCTAGTGCCAATGGACTCAACTCCATGTTCCAGCCTGGTGTGAGGTCATTGGACAGATTAACTCCATGTTCCAGCCTGGTGTGAGGTCATTGGACAGATTAACTCCATGTTCCAGCCCAGTGTGAGTCATCATTGGGCAGATGCAGACCAGAGCTGAGGCCACTTCTTCAATGTGTGCCTAGATTCTTTTTTTACCACATGCAATGGATTGGAACCAGTGAAAACCATCATCTGCATCCTTGGGGTAACTCAATGTACAACCTCAAAGTTCAAAATCCTCCTGTCTGTAGCTAATCCTTGCATTTTGTGCAACACATGGGCACTATGGCTCTATCACAGGAATCATGGTGAGCAGTGCTGTTGAAATAAGGATACTCTACTTTGTCTAAGTATTACTTTGAGAATTTGCAAGGCTAGGGGTGCAGGGGCGAGTAGGGGGGGATGATTGGCTTTTGTTCAAATGTTAAAGAGTCTCTGTAAAAGAGATGCAGTAGTCTGGTCCATGAGAAAGACAGTGCAAAACTTTTGTGCAAACATTTGGAACTCAACTCCAGATCACTTCCACATAGTCATGACTAAATCCTTTTCCCAAAAGCCTGAATCAGTTGCTCGGACCCTGACTAGAGCCATCTTCACTCATTGACACCTAGCAATGCTAGTATCACAGGATGGATTCATAGTCAAACAGAAGGTGGATATATGTAAAACCAAGTTGCAGATCAAACGAATACACATGCTCATAGCCTTAATTCAGAAAACAGTTGCAAGCACCCAAATCTTTCACCAATTCACAAGCAACTTTCAAGCTCATTGTCTTGGGTGTGCACAGTTTACAATCTTGAGTGCATGTTCTCAGCCAGTAGAGATTGTATAATCACTGGATTTGAACATCAAATATCTGTACACTTACTCACACGCCTGACAGTGTCTTATTTAGTGGATTTACTTAAAGGCTGTTAGGATCTACAAATCAGCTTGCATTCCCATCCCTCCAGGCAAAACTGTTCAATCATTTGCTGAGGTCGGAATCTGTGAACTCAATGCCAAGGACGAACAGTCTGAATAGCCGTTTACGAAAAAAAGAATGCAGTTAATGCTGATGAATCTAGCAAATCGATGCATTGAGTTACACTGCAAGTACCGGTTGTACGCCGTTCAGTATGCTTCTCGGAATTGATGAATCTCGTCGGTTGGTGCGGATTGTATAGTTCTTTGCTGGACGTATCATGAGGCCCTATGGCACAACAACTTGGACGTCGGTGGGTGCGAATTCTTTCAATTGTGTACTGGTTGGTTTGTATGAGGAGGTGTGCCAGTCCAGAACTCGGATTTCCTCTTCACTTGCTTTGCCTTCTTCAATGCACGTAAAGGGTCGACGTTTCCGATGACAGTCACCTTGAGATTGTACTGGTCGCACATCACGGCACTGACGCCCTTCACCTCCAGGAGTAATTCCCTCACTTTCTGCTCGCATTTGGTACAACAAATGGGTACCATCAACTCCAAGACCGGCACCACATTTCCATGAGCGATCAGCTGCTGGTGACCAGTTTCATTGTTGTAGTAGCTACTATTTGGGGTGTGCCTCGAGTAATCGACAATGTAGCTAGGCTCACTCGCACCGTAGAAGCATTCAGTCATCGACATTGCCATCGAGGTCGCACGATATTCGGACACACAAATTCACTCAACTATAGAATAAAACTACGAGTGTCCCAATCTCGTTTTCGCACTCGACACCAAAACTCTCCCTTGTTCACAAATTCACGAACTACTTCACAGGAACTTTCTTCCCAATACTACGGACCCTATGAGTGAGCTTGACCACATCACCGCTTATAACGTTAAACTCGCAGACTTAGGGATACTCCAAATTCTTTAGCACTCTTGGCAGTGGACATCGAGGGACAACAAGATTGCGGATGCACATCATGGGACTTAAGGTGGTTATATGGGCGATTATTCTGTGTGTTGGAGAAGGGGCCGGTGTGGGGCTGGAGGTGTCGGGGGTCGCGTGTGCGAGAAGCTTGTGCAAGAGTTTTTAGCAGAAGTTACACGGAATGGTGCCAGTAGCCTTGAAGACCGAGCCTGTACAGAAGCCGACTCCCGAGAAGATTCTCTTCTTCTGCGGCGGAGGAAACGAGGACACGGGTTTCTTCCACCCCGTGATCGGTCGGCTCCATCTCAATGAACCTCCCACACAGAGGTCGTTACCTTGTCACCTACCTCTCTCTCTCTCTCTCTCTCTCTCTCTCACACACACACACACACACACACTCGGCTCTGATGTTGTAGTGACAAACGTAAGTTAACCAGACTGTGTTCATGTTCACAAATCACCTTTACGTGTTTCTACCTTATAATTGATTGCTGTGCCACTGCCGGCGATCTGGCATGGCCCTGATACATCGCCCCCATTGTCTCTTATTCGAAGTTAGAAAAAAGGTAATTATTTGTGGATTACTTTATCAGACAAAATTGCCAGCTCTTTCTCTTCTCCTGAGTCCTGCTGCAATTTGATTTTGTAACGTGCTACCTACTCTCTGTTTCTACTTTAAATGATGTAATTTGGTTCTGTAACTTGCTAGTGTGTAGTTTGCCTGGTCCTTTTCCACATGTGGCAGCAATGAAGATCTTTGGTTTTCTTTTTTTTCTTTTGAAGCACAACAGCAGACTTGACCTGCCAAATGGTTGGCACCCCCAAGTCAAGCTCATGGGCAGAGGGCCTGCAGGCCTTCAACCTACACTGCACGGGGTTTGAACCCAGGACCTTTTTTTTGAGTTCCAGGGTCCCAGAATGGGCTATACGAGTGACCCATCACCCCTCGGCAATGATCTTTGTTTTGAGTATACATGTGCATGACAGAGATCCTAGGTCATAGGCGGTCCTACCCACTGCATCCTTTCGCCCCTATCCATCAGTTTTCTGCTTGGCATATGTGTCTCCAATGGAATTGTAGGCTTGGGTGGCCTTCCCAACCCATTATACGATTCTGAAAACTCCCTTCCCTCAACAACACCTCCTCACACCACCTAGAGAATGAAAAATGGTGATGTTAAAATGCAAAAAAAGTGAAGACATTTTGAGTGTTTCAATTAGAATTTTTTTTAGAAATAAAAATCAACGTGTTAAGTTCCAGTAGGTAACTAACAATATAAAAGCACACTTTTTAATTCTACTTTCATATCTTGGTTATAGCCAAATTTGGCTAAATCTTCCAGTGTATGATTGTCAATTATGCCACATCATAAATTTGAAAACAGAAACACTGCCTCACCCCCTTAAAAAATTGAAGCTCGATAGTAGGGTACACAAGGGTGACTTCCCAAAAACATGGGCTATTGAGTGGCCATATTAAGACCTTTGTTGCTCAACGATCTGCTTTCCTCAATTTGCAGCATGTGGTTTTGTTTTAAAGGGGGCGGCGGCCAGTGGGAAACAAGGGAGGGGGAATGGGAGTGACTTTGCTAAAAGTGTAGTTGTGCAAAAAACGAAAAACACTTAATGATTGATGCGTATACATAAATGGAGCTTTGTTATTTGGCAATCTTTTGGAAATGTGTGGAACATGTTTTCCAATATAAAATTATGAAATGCACCAACAAGGAATGAACCTGGAGATAACTAGTGTCGTGAGGGTATCTGATTTGCAGTGTTAATTCCAGGGGTTCAAGTTCTTGTGACCTTGACCCTTTTTTTAGAACTAGCACAAGGATTTGAAACTACGATCTTGAAAAAAAACCATTGTTGAACATAGGTTCAGGTTTTTTAGTAAGCACTTTTTAAAGTTGGCAAGTAGATTGAAATTTATAATTAAATTTTTATTTTAATTAGTTGTAAAACTCTATATTTATAGAGTCTGTAGCATTGGAAATGTGTAGTGTACCTGGAATTGAACCAAACCAAGCCCAAAGGCTCTTGAATTTGAAAAACTGTGCCAAAACCAAAGCTAAAAGGTTTAGAAATTGGAAGACCAACACAACACTTAAAGTAACCAAGTAGTTCAATTAGGAATTGTTTTTGAAAAATATAAAAATTTATGTTATGTATTGGGTTCTTGGAAGAATTTATATTCCATCTTTTGACATTTCTTTATAATTCTTAGTATAATTTTTTTATCTTGACATATATCTTGTTATTGATGAAACCTCCCTTTTGTAAAGTTATCCACATTAATGAGATGAAAGGTTTTTTCTAATGCTAAACCTAGTTATGTATTAGGGTATAAAGGAAGCTATCAACAAGTTAGCAATTTTTTTTTTAAAGTTGAGAACCTTGTTGTCAATTCTAATCAAAAGTGTCAAATTAGGTTAACCCAAACAATGAAAAGTTTAGAGTTTTGCAAAACCTATGTGATAACAATGCCCAATGTTATGCCTTGAGCTCAAGTATGCTCGAGAAGAACCTAGTATTAGGTTAATGTTAGAGGTTTATGAACACCTTCTTTAGAAATGATGGCACAAATTTGAGAAGATCTTTTTATGCAAAAGGGGCAATTTGACATTTAAAAGTCATTCTTGTAATTTTCATCTATTGTCACCTAGAAGAGCTCCACATGAAGAGATGATATTTCTTCCTTTTTTCATTCACTTTCATTTTATGTTTTTGTGTGTGTGTCATGTGTCTTTTGTGTTTCCATTGTGTTTTCCTTTGTGCTCTATGTTCTTCTTTTTTTGTGTTTATTCATTTTCATTTTTTTAAAACCTTATATTCCTTTTTGTTTTGTGTAATTGATTTTCATGTTTGCTGGTTTACTCTCTAGATGTGGATGAACTTGAATTATTCAATTATTTTAAAGATGAATTTCACAATTTAAAGTTTGTTAATCTAATTGTTAATTATATTAAGACGTCCAAATAGTTTCAAAAGAAGTCTTGAAGGACAAAAGTGTTGTTGAAGAGTGATTAGTGGAAAAGGACACATTCTAATGGTAACATTTGATGCAATTTGTCACCAATTTGAACTTCTAGGTTTTGTCTCATTATGTAATAGAATCATAGGTTTTTTCATGTTGAATGCCAATAATGCCGTGGTTGACATGCAAGTGACACAACTCATGAAGTGGATCATGTGTCACTTTTTTTATAAAAACTTTTAAGTTTTCATAGTTCAACGAAGTTTCAAAAAGGTTTTATATCTTACAACCCTTGTGTTGATGAATATTAAGGGTTATATGCCATTGTCTATTATGGAGAGCCCTTAGTTGAGGAGAATGTTGTTGTGCCTTTATGGTCAAATTTAATTTCCTTCTCAAAAACTTGTTTGTATGAACATCTTTCTTTTCTATTACATAAAATTATGGAAAGGTACATTCAACCTGCCATTTCTTAGTGTGCAAAAAAGGAAAATAGCATTGCATCTTTGTGGTCAAAATTAGTTTCCTTCTCAAAAATAACTTGTCTAGATGAACATCTTCCTACTCTATTGCATAAAATTGTGGAAATGTAGATGCTTGCTACCATTCCTTAGTGTGCAATTGGCAAAACATTCAATTTGTCAATGTTGAAGTCATGTTATGACATTCTTCCACTAGTTATCAATTTTATTAACCAAGCTTGGATTGTTTGAAACATTCAATATTTTTAATGTAGCTCTTATAAAAGAAATGAAGGTTTTGTTGGGTTAATTCAACTTGACAAATAAGGTTATTGTGTATGTTAAGGATGAAGGAATCAATCTAAATTACAATTGCATTCATAGTTATTATGTAATGCACCTCTACAATTATTTCAATTATTTAATGGTTTGTGTTTTGGTCATACTATGTCAAAAGCATGTCAATAAGCTATCATGAAGCTAAGGTTGATGTGGGCATGAAGGAAGTTAACTCGAAAGATGCCCAAATTGCTTTTCAAAAAACAATCACATGGATTATAAAATAATGGGAGAAGGTTTGCCATGAGGTTGGCATGTGGAAATTAAAAACCCCTATAAAAACATGTTTTGATTCCAAGGTCATCTTATTCCAAGAGACCTTGGAATAATATGCCCATGTAATCAACATTTCCTACACATTGCAAAGTTCATCTTTACAAGCTAGGGTTCTAATAATGGCCTTACATGGGCAATTGTCCATGTTGTAATTGAAACCTTAAACCTTGTTTTCCATCATTGTTTGTTGAATTAATGCAATGGTTACCAATTGTTATTTGATGTATTCTTTATTACTTTGGCAATTATGGGGACAATGAAGAACAAGTATGTGTGCCAAGCTTTTGTTGCTCCTCCATTGCAATGTGGGCAACTTGATCATGATATTGAGATTTTGTATGGCATAATTATGGTTGTACATAAGTTTTTAATGTGTTGTGTCATTTTCTAGGTTTTACAAAAACCTTCATTTGGGATAAAACTCATAGCATGTTCATTTGATGTTTCATCCAGATTTTTAAAACATGGATTACATTATGGATCATATTGGTAGAAATGTTGCAACCGCATTAGTGCAAGATCTAGTTTTTCTACCCTTGATGAACACTATTCTAAGTTTTTTGAATCTAAGCCAAATTACAATCCCAATTCCTACAACACTTGAAGTACCTTCAACTAGGTCATTTGGGTCAATGGCTTCATCATATTGAAAGACTTTTCAAGGTGGGTAGATGCAAGCTACGGTGGCTCACTTTTTGCATCTTTTTGGATTTCTTGCAAAGTGTACTTTGTTCAAATGCCACACACGCATTGTAAAATCATCAATTTGACAAAAATATTTATGAATTAAAATTTTCAACTTGAATAGGAATATTTATTGAGGGGTGAAATTCAATAAACATACACCAATCATATAATAATGGACACCATATACTAGTTCGTATGGTGTGTGTTGTGTGGAAACCTTGTGTGCAATTTGGTGGGCCCATAATGTAGTCATTAGCATTACATCCTAGTCATTTTGGTTAGCATTTACTAACTTGGTCAATATTTGCTTCAACATTTTATTGGTTGATTTTGTCTAACCATTTCCTTGAGGATAGTAAGTGGTAGATTTATGATGTGTTATCATAAATTCTTGAACCAATAATTCAATAGAGGTGTTTATAAAATGGTTCATTTAATCATTAACCAAGTGCATACGACAGACAATTGTGTTATAATATTTTTGTAAAAACAATTAGTAATATTTCTTGTTGTATTATCATGTAATGGTTTTGCTTGAACCCATTTTGTTGTATAATCTATGGTGACTATAATATATTGATTCCCAATATAACGAGCTATAGGTTTGATTGGACCCATGTAATCCAATCCCCATTTCATAAATGGTTCAAAGGCAAGTATTAGGTGTAGTGGCCCCTTGCTGCTTTTATATATGGTCACCAATCATTGATAAGTATCACAAGACTAACACAATTTAGCCACATCTTGTTGAAGGGTTGGCCATCGATATCCTACATTAACATTTTTTAAATTTAATTGTGCTTATACCTTAATGTTTCTTGTCAAGCCTTCGTGTAGTCTGGTAAGAATGACACTTACCTTGGTAGGTGAGAGGCATTGTCAAAGAATGCCATCTAACCCCAATTTATATAATTTCTCCCATAAAGAATATAAGGTCTCGACTTCATGGTTAGACGTTTTGTCTCCTTTTAGGGAGATCATATTTGAAATAACCCTCCAACAAATATTCTTTTATTGGTGCATACCAATTGATAGTTATTAAGAAAATAACAACATTAGGTAATTGATCCTCCACACCACACTACTAGAATTCCTCTTTTATTTTACTAAAAATTTTAGTCAAAAAAGACCCATTTTGGACAAGTGTCAAAAAAGCCTCTCAGTCATTTTGGACAAATCATTTTGAACTTGTCCATTGTGACTAGGCAATGTACTTTTTGACTAGGCTTAGGTTGGCACTTTTGACTAGTATTTTTGACTAGTCAATACAACAATCAAATGATTTTTTGACTAGTCAAACACCATTTTGACAAAGCAAATGTCATGTGGCATTAAATAGTGGCCACTTAGGCTATCCCACATGGCATTTAAACATTGGCCGTCTAGGCTATGCCACGTGGCATTGAAACATTGGCCACTAGGTTATGCCACATGGCATTTAAACACCGAACATTAGGTTATGCCATGTGGCATTTAAATATTGGCTACTAGGCTATGCCATGTGGATAGAACTTAAATAACCTAAGTTAAGCCTAAACCAATATACCTACTCTTAAGGTATCTATGTTTAAGAACCTACAACCTAAGCTCTTAGGCCTAGGTCTAAGAGCCTATAATTAACAACTAGGCATAGAAGCTTAAAATAAATTAGGGCAAGTTAAGCTATGACATTTACTAAGCTTAAATGTACACCACCTAAATTAAGCATACACCTAGATGACCTAGGTAGGAAAATCCTATTTCATTTTGAATTTGGCCTTTAAGGTTGAGCCTTTTCAATTCCCTCATCCCAAGTGCCTTTTCTTTTAAAATATTTTTTATGTCTTGGATGCTTATGGTGCATCTATTTATATTGTTCATCATTCAGAAAAGATGACAAACAATATGCGACAAAATTTTGGGAGGGAAAAATATTTTCATGTCCACACCACACTAGAACCTTTTAGTTTGCACAACATTATTTTTAAAAAACTACATAAGATACATAAATTAAGTAAATAAATAAATACAGAGGTAGGTAAATATGCATGCTAATTAAGTTAAAATAAAAATGAATAATAGTTAATTATGTCTAATTATTTAGTTATAATTAATAATTACAACTAAATTATAACTAATCCTTACAAATTTGACCTAATTCATTATATCTTATCAACAATGTATTTGAAATAATTAATAGTTACCTATTTACTTACACATTCATTAATGTATTCTAGGAAAACAACTAGTTAACCAACTAGTAATTTATTGTAGGTGTATAAATGGCCTACCTTAGCCTATAGAATTAAGTTACCTATAGGCAAAAGTATAGTTAAATAGGTGGAGTATAGGTAGGGTATGTATAAATAAATACACCTACATATAAGCTACTTGTGTTTATAATATTTAGCCACATACTTACATTACATAAGTTAAATAGGTGGCTAATTTAACCTAGGAAAACTTAATTATGGTAAAATAATAATGCCCAAACCAACCACAACTAAAGTAATTATGGAAAAAATTAAAAATGGCTAAACTAATTGTGGCAAAAGCAATAATGATTAAACTAACCATGAATAAAATAATCATGGAAAAATTAATGAGTATTAAACTAATAAAGGCTAAACCAACCAAAAATTAGAAATAATTATTGAAAAATAACCATGATTAAACTAATTATGTTCAATTAACCATATCTAAATGAATAATGGTTAAATATTTAATGACTAAACTAATTTTGAGTAAAATAATTATGACAAAACCAACCATGGCTAAATTCAAGTTGGTTAAATTAACCATGACAAAATAAATATGGTGAAACTAACCATGAATAAAGTAAATATGGCTAAACCAACCATGAATAAAGTTAATATGGTTAAACTAACCAAAGAATAAATATTTTATGGCTAAAACAACTATGCATAAATTAATTATGGCTAAAATAAACATGAATGAAATAATTATGGATACAATAAAAATGTAAAAAATAATTATGTCAAAACCAACCATGGCTAAATTAACAATAGTTTTAAATTAATCATAGGTCTATTAATTATTGTTAAATTTATTAAGGTAAAATAACTAATATGTTAAAAATAAATATAACTAATTTAGTTATGTTTATAATAACCATGGTTAAAACATATACAACTAAACAAACTATGGCTCAACTAACCATAGTTATTGAACATTATTAAATTGACCATGGTTAGTTTGAACTTTATTAGTTTTTTCATAAGTAGTTGAGCCATAATTAATTTTAATATAACAATTTAACCATAGTTAGATAAACCATATATATAATTGGTTTAGCCATAATTAATTTGGTCATGATTCATTTTTGTTATGATTGATTAACTTTTGCATTTAAATTTTTTTTTCTAATTGGTCAAACATAGTGAAAATGTTACATGTAGTCCCAAGATACCCAACTAGTATTGGAATGTGTAATTAACCTTTTTGACTAAGCCATCGGCCATTTTGACCAAGCCTACTTAATTTGCCCTATTAATTAAGTATAATAGGTGGTTTTATTGATTAGGCCACTAACCAATTTGACTAATTACAAAATTGGTCACTCTAATCAAATTGATCGGTCAAAAAATACCCATTGTCATTCAAGCCCTTGGCCTCTAGTAAAAAAACTACATGTCTTCTAGTAAAAAAAACCCATCTAGTCAACTTGGTTAGTTTGAAAAATTAGGAATTCTAATACTGCCAACATTGGGTCCTCCATTTTTAGTTTGTGATAATTGATTTGGTACAAAATGTTTTTTCCCTAGTTTATAAATTACCTTGAAATTGACCTTTTGTAACAATAACAGCCATCATACTATCTGTCCTATTATAGTTGGTTTATTGATTAAATAAATCAAAACTTGATGATCCACAAATAACATAAAATTATTTCCCAATAAATGATGGCAAAAAAAATTAATAATGTAAATGAACATAAAAGCTTCCTTATCTGTCGTTGAATAATTCTTTTCAACTTCAGTCATGAGTCGATTGGCATAATAAATTGGTTTATCGATTGTGTCATTAGGATTTAGAGCTAACATTGTTCCAATGGCATAGTTTGATGCAACTATGTGAACATGGAATTCTTTTGTTCAATTAGGAACAATGAGCACTAATAGCATCATCAAAGATGTTTTCATCCATTGGAAAGATTGTTCACAAGCTTCATCCCATTAGTACTATATGTCCTTCTTCAAAAGTTTGTACATTTGGGTTGCCTTAACTACAAAGTTTTTGAGATAACGTTGGTAAAACCTTGCAATCTTGATAAATCTTTTCAACTTTGTCACACTTGTTGGAGTGGACATGTTCATGAAATGTTATGTTAATTTTTCTAAAATCCACCAATAGTCCATCCTAACAAACAATATGTCCCAATAATATTCCAAAGTTCACAAAAAATGCACATTTTTTTGGATTGAGGATAATGCCATTATTTCTACACCAAATCATACATTTCTTTAAATGATTCAAATGTTTTTCTTTATTTCCATAGACATTAAAATCATCAAGAAATACTTGCATGAAATCACTGAAATATTCCTTAAAAGTTTGCATAACTATTTTTTGAAAAGTAGTTAGAGTGTTGCACAATCCAAACGACATAATGTTGTAAGCATATGCTCCCCATTTGGAGATAAAACAATGTTTTTTCCTTATCTTCTTTTGCCATTTTCACTTGATTGTCTCCATTATACCCATCCCTAAAAGACTACATCTTGTGTTTGATGACTATATCTAATATTGAATCCGAATATGATAAAGGAATGGATATTTCTTGGTTTGTGAATTCAATTTTGAGTAGTTTACACATATTCATAATTTTTATTCTTCTTTGGTATAATTACCAGCAGTGATAACCATTGTGTAATATCAATTGGGAAAATAAATTGTGCATCCAATAATTTGTTAAGATCTTCTTTTACTCTTTAACCATAATTGGGGTTCATTCGGTAGGGATATCATTCAATGGGTCATGCATTGACAATCAATTCAATTTTATGTTTGTAAATTGATTTGGGAATTCCTTTTAATTCTTAAGAACTCCTTGCTAACACATCCTTAAACTCCATCAAAAGTTGTTTAACCTATAATTGAAACTATTTAAGGTAGGATACTAGTTTACAAACATTATGCAAGGTTTGTCAATAGTGCTTAAGTTTAATTTGTTTAATTGTTCATCGACAGTGAACGTCGATCTTGTGATTTGTTTGTTCAAAATCATCATATCTATTAATTCATCAAGGATTAATGTTTCGCCAAGTTCATGCTAATAATATAAAAAAAGATGATTAGAATTCTCATTAGGTTGCACCATTCCTACATATACTTTGGGTAATAATTTTAATTCTTTCGAATTAATTTTCCCAATAGGCCACAACTTTGGTACGACATAGTATAGGGTTCCTCAATCCCATTCGTCAATCCTCCTTCCTAGTCATAATTATCATCAAGATTACAAGATCTTTGAGAAGGGTGTACCATTACCCTTTTTAATGTGCTTTATGTTATTGTTTAGTATTAGCAATGATTGTTATAGTGTTATTACCCCAATCACGATGAGCTTTAGCCTAGTTCAACCATGGCCTTCCTAAAAGCATAGAATATGTTCTTGGAATATCTTCCATTTGTAGTACTATAACTAAAAAATTTATATGTGCACCCTATGAATTCGATATTAGCCCTAATAGTTGTACCTTCCTTTAATCTACCATCCTCACCATAAATGGTATTGAATGAAGCTTCTTGAAAGCTAACTTCCTCCTCATATGTTATAAGATAATGTTCATTCCATAATTGCCAACCAATAGTACATCCATGATTTCACAATTTCTAATGGATACTTGTACAATAGGCATAACTTTGTCAAAATCATTCTTATGATGAGTTCCTACTTTGCACATGTGGTACATGCTCTTCTTCCATCTTTAGAAAGAACCTTGCCAATATCTTTTGTAATTGGGGGCAAATTTTGATCAATTTTCCCAATTCAACCTCCATCTTCATATTAAAAATTTGATCATCTAGCAATCCTTCAAACTTCCTTTTAGGAATATTTGGGCTTGCGTTAGAAGCAAATTATTGTTTGTCAACTATAATTCTTTCAATTGCTACATCACTACATGATCATTTCTATTTATTCATCTCATGATATGGTAACATTTGTCAATCTTGCTTTTGTATTTCCTCCATATTAATTGGCACATTTTTAATATCCTTCAAAACATCCGAATATAATTCTCCTAGAATATCTATTTATGCCTTTATTCATTATATTTTGCCTACAAGCTCTTAATGTATTGTTTTTTCCTAATCCCACTTCATTTGTTTTCCTTTCGTGGGATTGAAAAGGCTACAATATTATCTTCGAGTGACTTGTTCAATTGTTAATTTTTAATGGCTACAAACGTTGGGATAATGGGTGTATACTGTTCCACAATAACAACATTGACACCAATTTTAAGCTGAGAATTCTTATTTTCATTTTCTAAATGTGTATACTGTTCCGCAATAACAATCATTCCTCTAATGTCCTTTTCAATAGCAAAAACACTTCATATCCCCACCTTGCCAATTCCCTTCATTTCAATTATAACCATTTTGGTTGTACCCATTTTGGTTGGATTGTCCATCTTGATTATGTCAAAACCTTTGATTGTTTCACCAACCTTTGTTTCTTCCTTTTTGATTGTCTCACCATCTTTGACCTTCCTTCTTCGGTTGTCATATGATGGATTATTGTCTAATTGCTGATAATTTTGTTCATGTTTACTTTGTTTGACAAGTACTTCAAGTTCTACCACATTGACAAGTATGTCCTTCGTTGCATATTGCCCTCCTAGTTCTTCAACATGAAATCATTCACTTCATGCCCTTCCCTTTTGTAGAGGTTGCAAATTTTATGTAAAAGTTTGGATTCTTTTGTCAATTGGCCTTCATTATGACATTTTTGACAAAATATTCCACGTCAATATCCATCATCACGATCCATGTGTCCTTTCCTTGTTTCCTTTTTCTAATCATCATCATTCATTCTTCATCTGAATCTTCATTGTCTAACAATGGTTGAGATCATTTATTATTATGAGGGGTAAGCATCTCTTGTTCAATTTCCCTTGCAAAATTGGCTACTTCAATAATTGTTGTTCTAGGCATGCCGATATTGGCCAATTTTAGCTTCTTCCTTAATCCTTCCTTGAAAGTTTCTCTTAGGTATACATCATTTAGTTGTTGTGGTATCATTGCACATAATTATAAGAATATGTCATAGTAATCCTCTATAGTTTCATGTTTCCATTGTTTCACTTCTCTGAAGGTTACTATGGCTTGTTTCTTGCTGCATACATCACTAAATCTTGAGACAAATGGATCTTGGACCTTTCCCCAAGTTGTAATAGGATTC